>CEWR01026957.1_pt1 | contig 23834 bp, 19 predicted proteins | sample 356321 | NCBI WGS metagenome assembly CEWR01 (sample SAMEA2621551, study PRJEB7988) | marine metagenome | biome: marine biome (ENVO:00000447); feature: mesopelagic zone (ENVO:00000213); material: "saline water (ENVO:00002010), including plankton (ENVO:xxxxxxxx)" | depth 790 m
GGTCAACGTTTTGGAGAGATGGAAGTATGGGCATTAGAGGCATATGGTGCTTCTAGTATCTTGAGAGAAATCTTAACAGTTAAATCTGATGATGTAATGGGAAGAGCTAAAACTTACGAAGCAATCGTAAAAGGAGAGCAAATGCCAGAACCAGGTTTACCTGAATCATTTAACGTATTGATGCATGAACTGAAAGGTTTAGGATTAGACGTTAGATTAGAAGACTAAATATACCTAAGGTAGTGAGAATTTATTCTCACTACCTATTATATAAAGTCAGAGCAGGAAAATATTATTTACATTATTAAATTCGAATCCATATTACCATGGCAAGAAAAGAAGATAAATACACTGTAAAAAAATTCAGTAAAATATCAATCGGTTTAGCCTCTCCAGAATCTATTTTAGATATCTCACAAGGAGAAGTTTTAAAGCCAGAAACAATAAATTACCGTACACACAAGCCAGAAAGAGATGGTTTGTTCTGTGAGCGTATTTTTGGTCCTATCAAGGATTTTGAATGTGCCTGCGGAAAATACAAAAGAATCCGTTATAAAGGAATCGTTTGTGACCGTTGTGGTGTTGAAGTGACTGAGAAGAAAGTACGTAGAGATAGAGTAGGACATATCAACTTAGTTGTGCCTGTTGCTCATATTTGGTACTTTAGATCATTGCCTAATAAAATGGGATATCTATTAGGTTTGCCATCTAAGAAATTAGACATGATTATTTATTACGAACGTTATGTCGTAATTCAAGCAGGTGCTGCATCTAATCTAGATGGTACTCCATTACAAAAAATGGACTTTTTAACTGAAGAAGAGTATCTTGATATCTTGGAGACAATTCCAATGGAGAACAGATATTTAGACGATACAGATCCAGATAAATTCATCGCTAAGATGGGAGCTGAATGTTTGATTGATTTGTTAGATCGTATTGATTTAGATGCATTGTCTTATGAATTACGTCACAAAGCAAATACAGAAACTTCTAAACAACGTAAAACAGAGGCTTTAAAGCGTTTGAATGTTGTTGAAGCTTTTAGAGATTCTACAAAGCATAGAGAAAACAATCCAGCATGGATGATCATGAAAGCTGTTCCGGTAATACCGCCAGAATTGCGTCCATTAGTGCCATTGGATGGAGGTCGTTTTGCGACTTCAGATTTAAATGATTTATACCGTAGAGTAATTATTCGTAATAATCGTTTGAAGCGTTTGATGGAAATTCAGGCTCCAGAGGTTATCTTACGTAATGAAAAACGTATGTTACAAGAATCAGTAGATTCATTATTTGATAATACACGTAAGGCTTCTGCTGTAAAAACAGAATCTAACAGACCTTTGAAATCTTTATCAGATTCATTAAAAGGGAAACAAGGTCGTTTCCGTCAAAACTTATTAGGGAAACGTGTTGATTATTCAGCTCGTTCTGTAATTGTTGTTGGACCAGAAATGAAATTGTCTGAATGTGGATTGCCAAAAGAAATGGCAGCTGAATTATACAAACCATTCGTGATCCGTAAGTTGATCGAAAGAGGGATAGTAAAAACAGTTAAATCTGCAAAGAAAATTATAGATAAGAAAGAGCCTGTAGTTTGGGATATATTGGAAAATGTTTTAAAAGGACATCCAGTATTACTAAACCGTGCGCCTACGCTTCACCGTTTGGGAATCCAAGCGTTCCAACCAAAATTAATTGAAGGAAAAGCTATTCAATTGCACCCATTAGCGTGTGCTGCCTTTAATGCCGATTTTGATGGAGATCAAATGGCCGTTCACTTGCCATTAGGTCCTGAAGCTATTTTAGAAGCTCAAATGTTATTATTGGCTTCTCATAATATTTTGAATCCAGCCAATGGTGCTCCAGTAACTGTTCCTTCTCAGGATATGGTACTTGGATTGTACTATATGACTAAAGAAAGAGTCTCTACTCCTGAAGTAAGAGTAAAAGGTGAAGGATTGACTTTCTATTCTCCAGAAGAATTGACAATTGCTTATAATGAAGGTGCTTGTGATTTGAATGCAGGAATTAAAGTACGAACGCAAGACATTGATGAAAATGGTGAGGAAGTAACTAGAATTATCAAGACGACCGTTGGTAGGGTATTGATTAACGAAGTTGTTCCTGCGAAAGCTGGTTACATTAATGAAGTATTGACTAAGAAAAACTTAAGAGATATCATTGGTGATATTTTAAAAGCCACTGATATTCCTACAACAGGGAAATTCTTAGATGATATTAAAACAATGGGTTTCATGTTTGCATTCCGTGGTGGTTTGTCTTTCAGTTTAGGAGATATTATTATTCCTGCTGAAAAACAATCAATGATTGATGAAGCAAACTCTGAAGTAGAAGTAATTATGTCTAACTATAACATGGGTATGTTAACGAACAAAGAGCGTTACAACCAGGTTATTGATATATGGGGATCTACAAACAACCGTTTGACTGAATTGTCAATGAAGCGTTTGAGAGAAGATCAACAAGGATTCAACTCAGTATTTATGATGCTTGATTCTGGTGCAAGGGGTTCTAAAGAACAAATTCGTCAGTTAACAGGTATGCGTGGATTGATGGCGAAACCTAAAAAATCTACATCTTCTGGTGGAGAAATTATTGAAAATCCAATTCTTTCTAACTTTAAGGAAGGGTTATCGATTTTGGAATACTTTATCTCTACTCACGGTGCCCGTAAAGGACTTGCCGATACAGCATTGAAAACTGCCGATGCGGGTTATTTAACTCGTCGTTTGGTTGATGTTTCTCAAGATGTAATAATTAACGAAGATGATTGTGGAACTTTAAGAGGTTTAGAAGTAGCTCCATTAAAGAAAAACGATGAAATTGTTGAATCATTAGAAGAAAGAATTGTGGGTCGTTTTACATTGCATGATGTAGTTCACCCAACTACTAAAGAAGTAATTGTTGGGTCTACTCAGTTAATTACAGATGAATTAGCAAAAGAAATTCAAGATTCAGGAGTTGATACCGTTGAAGTACGTTCTGCATTAACATGTGAGGCTACTAAAGGAATTTGTGCAAGTTGTTACGGTCAGAGTTTGTCTACTCGTACAATGGTTCAAAGAGGTGAATCTGTTGGTGTAATTGCAGCGCAATCTATTGGAGAGCCTGGTACACAGTTAACATTAAGAACTTTCCACGTTGGAGGGGTAGCTGGTAATATTTCTGAAGATAATAAATTGATCGCCAAATTTGAAGGTAGTGTTGAAATCGAAGATTTAAATGTTGTTAAAGGTGAAGATGGTCAAGGAAATGCGGTAGATATCGTAATCTCTAGAACATCTGAAATCAAAATTATTGATGATGTAACAGGGTTGGTATTGAGCTCAAACAATATTCCTTATGGTTCTCATGTTTTTGTCAAAGGAAAGAAGAAAATCAAAAAAGGAGATGTAGTTTGTCAATGGGATGCATTTAATGGTACAATCGTTTCTGAGTTTGGAGGTAAAATCGTCTTTGATAATGTTCAAAGAGGAATTAACTACACGGTAGAAGTTGATGAGCAAACAGGATTCCAAGAAAAAGTAATTACTGAATCTAAAAATAAGAAAATTATTCCTGCATTGATCATACAAGGAAAAGACGGTGAGGCATTACGTTCTTACAGTTTACCTTTAGGATCTCACTTGATGATTGACGATGGTGAAACTATTGAGCCTGGTAAAGTCTTAGTAAAAATTCCTCGTAAATCTGGTAAAGCAGGAGATATTACAGGAGGTTTACCTCGTGTAACTGAATTATTTGAAGCACGTAACCCTTCTAACCCAGCTGTAGTAGCTGAAACAGACGGTGTTGTTTCTTTCGGTAAAATTAAACGTGGTAACCGTGAAATTATCGTTGAATCTAAGCTAGGAGATATTAAAAAGTATTTAGTAAAACTTTCTAATCAAATCTTAGTTCAAGAGAATGACTTTATAAAAGCGGGGATGCCATTGTCAGACGGGGCAACTACTCCTAATGATATTCTTAAAATTCAAGGACCATCTGCTGTACAACAGTACTTGGTAAATGAAATTCAAGAAGTATACCGTTTACAAGGTGTAAAAATTAATGATAAGCATTTCGAAGTTGTTGTTCGTCAAATGATGCGTAAAGTTAGAATTATTGATTCTGGAGACACGTTGTTCTTAGAGAATGCATTGGTTCATAAAAATGACTTTATCAAGCAGAATGACGCTATCTACGGAATGAAGGTTGTTGAAGAAGTTGGAGGATCTGAAGAATTGAAAGCGGGACAAATTATTACTGCTCGTAAATTAAGAGATGAAAATTCATTATTACGCCGTGAGGATAAAGATTTAGTAGTAGCTAGAGAGGCGAACCCTGCAACAGCAGAGCAAATCTTACAAGGTATTACTAGAGCTTCATTACAAACTAAATCATTCATATCTGCAGCTTCTTTCCAAGAAACTACAAAAGTATTGAATGAGGCAGCTGTAAGTGGTAAAGTAGATCATTTAGAAGGATTGAAAGAGAATGTTATTGTAGGTAAGAGAATCCCAGCCGGTACAGGTATGCGTTCTTACAACAATATCATTGTTGGTCCTAAAGAGGAAATCGAAGAAAACTTATAACAATTTAGTCTAAAGACGAAAGTCCAAATTCTAAAATTTATATTATAGATTGGTTCACGAGAAATTGTGAACCAATCTTTTTTTTACAAAACATATTATTTATATTTAACACATGAACGAAGAACAAAAAAAAGACGGACAATTAAATATAGAATTAGATGAAAAAATAGCAGAGGGAACCTATTCAAATCTTGCCATCATCAATCATTCTGTTTCAGAATTTATTGTTGACTTTATCAATGTGATGCCAGGCACCCCCAAAGCAAAGGTTAAATCTAGAATTATTTTAACTCCAGAACATGCGAAAAGATTGACAAAAGCATTGGCTGAAAATATAAAAAGATTTGAAGCAGCTAACGGAAAAATAAAGGAACCCGAACAAACACCTATTCCAATGAATTTTGGACCTACAGGACAAGCTTAATATGAATATAGATTCAAAATAACCTTAAAAGGCTACTTGCTTATTGGGACTTTTTTTTGTGTCCTAAAAAAGATTTAGTTTCATTCAATTTTCCGATATTTGTATGCTTTTCTAATCAAACTATTACTTCTTTATATGAGGAGTAACTTATTCTTGATTTTTTTTGCATCAATATTGAGTTAACAAAATAAAATAAAAACATGTCAGACGATAAGAAAGTTATTTTTTCGATGTCGGGTTTAAGTAAAACCTACAAGAGTACAGGAAAACAAGTATTAAAGAATATCCATTTAAGTTTTTTTTACGGAGCTAAAATTGGAATTTTAGGGTTGAACGGATCGGGGAAGTCTTCTTTGTTAAAAATTATCGCTGGAGTTGAAAAAAATTACCAAGGTGATATCAATTTCTTGCCGGGTTATTCTGTAGGTTTTTTAGAACAAGAACCTATTTTAGATGAAACAAAAACGGTTATAGATATCGTGAAAGAAGGAGTGGCAGAAACAGTTGCTATTTTAGATGAATATAATAAAATCAACGATCAGTTTGGGTTGGAAGAAGTGTATTCCGATGCAGACAAAATGGAACAGTTGATGAATCGTCAAGCAGTATTACAAGATGAAATAGACGCATGTGATGCTTGGGAATTAGATACCAAATTAGAAATAGCAATGGATGCCTTGCGTACTCCAGAACCAGACAAGTTGATTTCTGTTCTTTCAGGGGGAGAGCGCCGTAGAGTTGCATTATGTCGTTTGTTATTACAACAGCCAGATGTTTTATTATTAGATGAGCCTACCAATCACTTGGATGCGGAATCTGTGCATTGGTTAGAGCACCATTTGGCGCAATACAAAGGAACTGTAATTGCTGTAACGCATGATAGATATTTTTTAGATAATATTGCTGGTTGGATTTTAGAATTGGATAGAGGAGAAGGTATTCCTTGGAAAGGAAACTATTCTTCTTGGTTAGATCAAAAATCACAACGTATGGCGCAGGAAGACAAAACGGCTTCTAAACGTCAAAAAACGTTAGAACGTGAATTGGAATGGGTACGTCAAGGAGCAAAAGGACGTCAATCTAAATCAAAAGCGCGTTTAGCGAACTATGATAAGTTGATGAACCAAGATCAAAAATCACAAGAAGAAAAGTTAGAAATTTATATTCCTAATGGACCTCGTTTGGGATCTAATGTCATTGATGCTAATGGAGTGTCAAAAGCATTTGGTGACAAATTATTATATGATAATTTAGAATTTAGTTTGCCTCCGAATGGAATTGTTGGTATTATTGGACCGAATGGTGCTGGTAAGACTACTATCTTTAAAATGATAATGGGTGAAGAGCAACCTGATGGGGGGGCATTTACTGTGGGTGATACTGCTAAGATTGCATATGTAGATCAATCACATTCAGATATCGATCCAGAGCGCTCTATTTGGGCTAATTTTGCGGATGAGCAGGACTTGGTGATGATGGGGGGAAAAATGGTTAATTCACGTGCTTATTTAAGTAGGTTTAATTTTAGTGGTGCTGAACAAAATAAAAAGGTAAATACCTTATCTGGTGGAGAGCGTAACAGATTGCATTTAGCAATGACGTTGAAGGAAGAAGGGAACGTATTGTTATTAGATGAGCCTACCAATGATTTGGATGTGAACACGCTGAGAGCTTTGGAGGAGGGTCTTGATAACTTTGCTGGTTGTGCTGTGGTAATTTCCCATGATAGATGGTTCTTAGATAGAGTATGTACTCATATCTTGGCTTTTGAGGGTGAATCACAAGTGTATTATTTCGAGGGAAGTTTCTCTGAATATGAAGAAAGTAAGAAAAAACGTTTGGGAGGTGATTTGATGCCAAAACGAATTAAATACAAGAAATTAATAAGATAATTAATTTTTAACATCAAAAAAGCCGTTACAATTTGTAACGGCTTTTTTGTTTTATAAAAGTACCTTTATCCTACTGAACCCCAATGTTATTATTTACTATATAGCTTTTTTCTAATTCTGCTTAGCTGAATAGGAGTGATTCCTAATCGAGAAGCGATATGATATTGGTTGATCATATTATCTATATTCGGAATTCTTTTTTGAAGAATCAAATAACGCTGTGTTGCATTTAAAGTAAGTAATTCATCATTTGTTTTTTGTAAATGAGCATAATGCAGTTCTACTGTTTTTGTATACCAAGCACTGATTTCAGCATTTTCTTTGCACTTTTCCATAAGTGCATTGTAGTTTATTTCTAATAAGTCACAGTCAGTCAAACACTGACAAGCTACTTTACTTACGGATTTTGTAATTAATGCTTCCGTAGCAGCTAAAATATTATGAGTGCTAATTAAGGAACGAATATATTCGCTACCTTTTCCATTTAAACTATAAGATCTTGAAACACCAGAGATAATAAAGTATAGATGTTGAGGGATACTTCCTATTTCCGTTAAAATAGTACCTGCTTTAAAAGTTTTATTTTCACATAAGTCCATGTAAACCTTAAAAGATTCCTCAGATAATGGAGATATATTATTCATAAACTTATGTAATGGGGTCATTCTTTTTTTACATCAAATATAAGCTAACATTTGTTAATTTATAAATATAATGTGATTAAATATGAAGTTTATTTTCAAAATTATTTCGTAACCTAAGTGACAATATTTTCTAGGTATTTATAAGAGGCAGGTCCTTCCATAAACAACAGATCTAGAATACTTAAATTTTCTGAAAATGGATGTTTCTCATCAAACATTTGAATATATGATGGGAAATTAACACTCAATTCTCTTTTAGCATTTGCCAAGTCTCTATGATCACTAATAGAAGTGTCGAATTCAAATTCATTCGTTTTTGTATATGGAATACTCTCTTGTAGCATTTCCATAACAAAGTTATGTGTGTCAATATTTAAATCGATAAGGTATTTGTGCTTTTTTGAAAAAATAACTTTTATGTCATCTTCATAATACTCATAAAAAGGAGACGATCGATAAGCAGCCTGCAGGGATTTTAAATGTGTTTGATGCCATTGCGACGTTTCATAATCAATCAGGATATCTTTGGTTTTTGTTTTGTCCTCTTTCTTGTTATGTTTTATTGGGATGTTTAATAGTTGTTTGCCATTAGCACCACTTATGTAGCACCTATTTCTATATGTTTGTTTTTGAAAATTGTCTTCGAATTCAAACAGTATATTTTTAGATCTTACAATCGCGGCGTATTGTATAATCGGAGAGAAATAGGTTGGCTGAACAAGAATCATTAGAAAGTCACTTTTCAACATTATTAATTATGCCTTTCTTTTTTTGTATTGTTTATACCCTATATAAAGAAGAAGTACAAATAAGAAATGATAAAAATAAGATTTTAGAGGTCCATCACCATGTACTGTTGTAAATAAACGTTCCCATCTTATCTTATTGATTCCCTCACCATATGTATTCCAACTAAACCAAACAAAAACGGGTTTTCCAACTACATGGTCAAAAGGGACATATCCCCAATACCTAGAATCTTCAGAATTGTGTCTATTGTCACCCATCATCCAATAATAATTTTGTTTGAATGTATATGATGTCACTTTTTCACCATTGATATAAATGTTGTCATCAACAACTTCTAGTGTATTGTGTTCGTATTCCGTAATTATTTTTTTATAGAAAGATAGCGCATTTACATCCAATGCAACCGTTTTACCTTCTTTAGGAATGTAAATAGGTCCCATGTTATCTTTGTTCCAATTCATTTTTATGGATGGAAAAACACCTTCAGCTTCGCCTTTAGGTTGAATATTCCTAGCTACACTTTTAATCGACTTGTTACTTTTTAATTTTTGAGCATTTTCCTCGTCAAGGTTCAATAGGTATTTTCTATTTTGTAAATATTCTTTTCCGAATTTGTCGTACAATTGTTTTTCGTAATATAGTGGAAGTTCATAACTTTGAAAAGCGGTTTTAACTTCTCCTCTTTTTACATTGTAGGTGTTATATAACATGTTGTCACTCATCGTTTTCCCACCAGTGTCAACAGTGTAATAGAATTGTGGTTTTGCTCTTTCAGGCATTTCTGAATGCGCACCATTGATATAAATATATCCATCTCTAATCTCTAGCGTATCACCAGCAATGGCAACACATCTCTTTACATAATTAGATTTTTTATCAATAGGCTTTGCGTATTTTCTATCATGTTTGAAAAATTGGCGTACCGTATCTGCTGGCCAGTTAAATACAACAATATCATTCCTTTTGATGTCTTGAAAACCGGGGAGTCTGAAATATGGTAATTGAAATTTATTTAAAAAAGAGGTTTTCTCTCTAGAAGGGTCATCATTATAAACGTAAGATTTCATTCCTACTAAAGGCAATGTATCATGCACCATCGGAGCAGAAATAACTGACATTGGCGTCTTGGCACCGTAATGAAATTTACTTACAAATAAGAAATCACCAACTAATAAAGATTTTTCTAATGAAGATGTAGGGATGGTGTATGGTTGCATTATATAAGTATGCACCAGTGTAGCAGCTACAATAGCAAATAAGATAGAACTAACCCATTCACCAACTTCGCTTTTTGGAGTCAAGCTTCTATCCTTTATGTGCACTGCTTCTAAAGTATAGTTTATGTAGTAAGAATAAAAACCTAAAGTAACGATACTTAAAATAGTATCTACTGTTGAATTTCGACCGAAACTTCTAGCTGTTTCTACCCAAATAACCGGAAACATGATTAAGTTGATTACAGGGATAAATAACAAGAAGACCCACCATTTTGGTCGGTTTATTATTTGCATTAAAATAACAGCGTTGTATATAGGAACTATTGCTTCCCAAGATTTTCTTCCTGCTTTTTGGTATAATTTCCATGTTCCTAAAAAGTGAATTCCCTGAATTGCAAGAATCACGATGATCCATTCTGTAAGTGTCATAAATTATTTTTTTTCAAAGATGCTTAAATAAGTCTAATTAGCTTGTTAGTAGTTTGTTAAATTCCTAACACGTCTTTCATTGAGAAAACACCCTGTTTTCCGATAATCCATTCCGCGGCAACAACAGCACCTAAAGCAAAACCTTGTCTGTTGTGAGCGGTATGTTTAATGTCAATTTTATCTACAATAGAGTTGTATGTAATTGTATGCGTTCCTGGAACTTCAGGACTTCTTATTGCAGTAATAGGAATACTGTTTTCTTGTGTTGCTTTGTCTAATTCCCATTGTGTATTTTTTGTTTGTTCAATAACACCTTCTGCAAGTGTAATTGCTGTTCCACTAGGTTCATCTAATTTTTGTTTGTGATGAATTTCTTCAATATTTACATCATATTGATGCAAGTGCGCCATCATTTTAGCCAATTGATTATTCAATTCAAAAAATATATTTACACCAAGACTATAATTAGAAGCATAGATAAATGCACCTTCTGTTTCATTACATAGCGCTTTCATATTATCAAATTGATCTAACCAGCCCGTTGTACCAGAAATGATAGGAACATTGTTTTTTAAACAATTGGTAATATTGCTAACTGCAGAATCAGGAATGCTGAAATCAATAGCTACATCTGCGATAGAGATGTCATACTCAGGATTGTTTTTGTCAATTCTCAAAACAATTTCATGTCCGCGGTCAATAGCAATTTTTTCAATTGTTTGTCCCATTTTTCCGTAACCTAATAATGCTATTTTCATCTTAAAATTTATAGTTAAATGTGAGGCCTACAAAAGAAGTTTTTGAGACAGTTTCGTTAAATAATAGTGGGTCAAATGATATTTTATCATTGACGTTGAATTGTAACAAATGTGCACTTACACTGGCATCAAGTATTTGAAGTACATAAAATAAAGAAAACATTAAGAGTGAAGTTTCTCTATTGTTTTTTAGTGTTTTTTGAGCGCTAATAAGACCTTCTCTCGAAACAAGAGTAATACCATTGTCTAAAGTAAACTCATCTTGATAGCCTGCTTCACGTTGTTTATAAGCAACTCTATATCGTTTATAAGTTGAATTGTTAATATTAAAGTAATAAATAGATGTTGCCATTGCACCATAAACAAAAGGGATCTTCCAATATTGTTTATTGTACGCTTGTCCTAATCCAGGCACTATTGCAGAATAAAAACCAGCTTTAGTAGGAGAAAGAGGATTGTAGCCTTCTGCTTTTAATATATCTTTACTGGTAAGTTGTGGCATTGTATTCTGACTTTGTACAGAATACAAAGTGCCAATAAGAAAAAACAAAAAAATATATGTAATTTTTGGAATCACTTATTCTAAAAGTTTTTTTATTCTATTAAAATCTTCTTCAGAATGAAAAGGAATTGAAATCTTTCCTTTTCCTTTCGCATTTACAGAAACTGCTATTTTGTGACCAAAGTAATTGCTAATTGTAGAAATTCCATCTTTTACAAATGACGGTGTATTTTCTTTTGTTGTTTTTTTAGGAGTTTTAGGAGTTTTTAATTCTTTTACCAGTTCTTCTGTTTGACGAACAGACAATTTGTCTTTTATTATTTTTTCGTAAATAAACAGTTGATCCTCTATACTCTCAACACTGATCAATGCTCTCCCATGTCCCATAGATAGAAAACCATCTCTCATTCCTGTTTGAATAATAGGATCTAATTTCAGTAATCGCAAATAATTTGTAACGGTAGATCTTTTTTTACCCACACGAACACTTAATTCTTCCTGTGTTAAGTTTATTTCTTCTACCAGTCTTTGGTAGGATAATGAAACTTCAATAGGATCTAAGTTCTTTCTTTGAATGTTTTCAACCAGTGCCATTTCAAGCATTTCTTGGTCATTGGCAACACGAATATAGGCTGGAACTGTTTTGTTTCCAATCAATTTAGAAGCTCTAAACCGTCGTTCACCAGAAACTAATTGAAAATTGTTGTCATCAATTTTACGAACTGTGATAGGTTGAATAACTCCTAATTCTTTGATAGAGTTTGATAATTCAATCAAAGCTTCTTCATTAAAATATGTTCTTGGCTGGAAGGGATTGACTTGAATAGAAGTTAGCTCTAAGTCAACAATACTTCCAATAGCATTTATTGTTGGTTCGTTTAAATTGGTTTCGTTTAATAGCGCAGATAATCCACGACCTAAAGCTTGTTTTTTTGTTGCTTTTGCCATTACGAGTTCTTTTTTAATACTTCATTTGCCAAACTAATATAGTTCTCGGCACCTTTGCTAGTAGCATCATAAGCAATGATACTTTCACCATAACTAGGTGCTTCACCTAATCGAGTATTTCTTTGAATAATTGTTGAAAAAACCATTTCATTGAAATGTTTTTTTACTTCTTCTACAACTTGGTTAGACAGTCTTAGTCTTGAATCAAACATTGTCAAGAGCAATCCCTCTATATCTAAGTCTCCATTGTGTATTTTTTGTACACTTTTTATAGTGTTTAATAATTTACCTAATCCTTCCAAAGCAAAGTATTCGCATTGAATTGGAATAATGACAGAATCTGCAGCTGTTAGTGCATTTAAGGTAATCAAACCAAGGGATGGAGCACAGTCAATAAGAATATAATCATAAGAATCTTTAATAGTTTCTAATGACTTTTTTAGCATATACTCTCTATCTTCTTTATCAACAAGTTCAATTTCAATAGCAACTAAATCAATATGTGCAGGTATAATATCTACATTTGGAGAAGTCGTTTTTTGAATAGCTTGATCAGCAGAGATAGTATGCTCTAAAATTTGATAAGTTCCATACGTTAGATTTTCAATATCAATTCCTAATCCTGAGGAAGCATTTGCCTGAGGGTCAGCATCAATAAGTAATATTTTTTTTTCTAAAACCCCTAAGGCCGCAGCAAGATTAACGGTTGTAGTCGTCTTTCCAACACCTCCTTTTTGGTTTGCTATAGCAATAATTTTTCCCATTCAAATATGAAATTATGAAAATCAAAAATACGATTAATTATGAGTTAATAAAAGGGAAGATGTTAACAAACCTGTAAAGTTCTTTTGGAACTAAAAAACCGACCTAAAAGGTCGGTTTTTTACCTGTTTTTTTTAATGCAATTATTATTTCTGAAATGATTCTTTAATCTTGTCAAATTCCGTTTTTTCTTCTTTAGGCCAAGTGTTATTTGAATTATTTACATCGGCGGTTTCAAATTTTGGATCAATAATAATTTTAGTTATTTCTTTTTGTGAAGCAACTACCTTTTTAACTTCTTTGTCATTTTTACTCCATATCTGAGCTGGATATGTTTTAGATTCTATGCTGCCATCGTCATATGTATACTGTACGATTATTGGCATTACCAATCCTCCTGGTTTTTCAAATGTAATCTCATAAAAGTAACTAGGTATTTCAGCATCAGTTGAGTTGGCATAATTTTTATTAATATATTCTTTTAAGATTTGAATGTCTAATGGTTTTTTAGACTCTCCTTCGGTTACTTCATCAGTAGATAAAAAGATACTTGGGCGAATTTGGGCTTCTGAAACTCCGTATGATTTAGCCAATTTTATGACATCTTTAGTTGGTTTGCTGGTAACTCTATATTGATTTACCTTTTTGATACCAATATCATTGAAATCAGTAGTGTAAAACCAGCCTCTCCAAAACCAATCAAGGTCTAGCGCAGAAGCATCTTCCATGGTTCTAAAAAAATCTTCAGGAGTTGGGTGTTTAAACATCCATCGTTGCGCATATGTTTTAAATGCGTAGTCAAACAATTCGTGCCCCATGATAGTTTCTCTTAACAAGTACAACCCTGCAGCAGGTTTTGTATATGCATTTGGACCGAATTGATGCACGCTACCACCTTGTGTCATGATTGGAGATATGTTGCTTTGGTCTCCATCCATATAAGGTATAATATCAGACGGTAAATTTCCAGTATCAAAATTTTCATCGAAAGAGATTTCTGTCAATGTCTCAATAAATGAATTCAATCCTTCGTCCATCCAAGTCCATTGGCGTTCGTCTGAATTTACAATCATAGGAAAGAAATTATGTCCTACTTCATGCGTAATCACTCCAATCATGGCATCTCTAGTTCTGTCGTCATAACTTCCATCAGGTCTTGGACGTCCATAATTCCAACAGATTTGAGGGTATTCCATTCCTTGGTTTTTAGAATGTACAGAAATAGCTTTATGGTATGGGTAATCAAAAGTATAGGATGAATATTCTTTTAATGTATGTGCTACAACTTTTGTAGAATATTTTTCCCAAAGAGGATTTCCTTCTTTAGGATATAATGAATAAGCCATTACTGTTTTTCCATTGATATTGACAGCCATTCCGTCCCAAATAAATTTCCTAGAGGAAGCAAAAGCAAAGTCTCTAACATTTCTAGCCTCAAAATCCCAAGTGTTGGTTTCTGTACTTTTTGTTTTCTCTGCTAATGTTGCTTCTTCTTGTGAAACAATAATTACAGGTTTGTCAAACGAAGATTTGGCTGCTTTTAATCTTCCAAGTTGTGTTTTTGTAAGTACTTTCTTGGCATTGGTTAAAACACCTGTAGCATTTAAAATATGATCCTTTGGAGTGGTAATATTGACTTTGTAATTTCCAAATTCAAGTGCAAATTCACTTCTTCCCCAGAATTGCATGTTTTGCCAACCTTCTACATTATTATAAACACATAAGCGAGGGAAAAACTGAGCGATTACATATAAGTTGTTTCCATCTTCTGGAAAATGTTCATATCCAGACCTGTCCCTTTGAGGTACATGATTATTGATGTTGTACCACCATTTTATTTCAAACTTAAACTGTTTACCAGAAGCCAAAGGTTTTGGTAAATTGATTCGCATCATTGTCCGGTTTATAGTATAAGGTAGGTCTTTTCCTTTATTGTCTTTTATGTACACAATATTAAAGCCTCCATCAAAAGGTTTGTCAATGAAATCAGCAGCAAACTTCTCAGGAGAGTATAGTAATTCTGGACCACCTCCTTCAATATCTGGAGATTTAGAATCTAAAGCTCTTTTGTTTTGATCTAATTGAACCCATAAGTACTTTAAATCGTCTTGAGAATTGTTGTGATAAACAATAGATTCGTGACCACTTAATTTTTGGTTTTCATCATCTAAGATAATGTCCATTTTGTAATCTACTTGTTGTTGGGTATAATGTACTCCAGGTGCTCCAGATGCAGTATGTTGGCTGTTGGGAGTTGCAAATTCATCTTTTAACTGTTTGAATTTATTGCTGTTGGTATGTCCTTTTTTTTCGATTTCTTGAGCATAACTTATAAGGCTGATAAATAATAAAAAGAATATAACGATGTAATGTGTTTTCTTCATAAAGTGGTTGATGTATTATATTGTAAAGATTGATGTTTGTTAATAATTTATAAGTGCATTGTTGTCATTTTTAGTTATAATATGACTTTTTTTTATGTCGTTGATGTCTGTTTTAATGATGTTCTCTTGTTCAGAAAACAAACTACATAAAATATTGTTTTGTATTTTGATAGATTTTATTTCTTGTACATCAAGGATTTCTAAATAAAAAATTGCCATATCATGATCGTATTTTTTTCCAATATATTCAATCTTTTTTTCGTTGTTATTTATTTCAATATTTAATGCTTCCTTTAAATAATAATTATATATACTGTCAATATTCTTTGGCTCTCTGTCCGTTGCTAATTCAATCGGTTCAGATTTTATAGTAGAATTGAATTCTGTTTGTAAATCATCTATAAAAACTCTGAGTGTAATTTGAATAGTTTTTTTGTTTTTGTCATAATCTACATGACAAATACTCATGTAGTACTTATGAACGGCAAATGAATTCATAAATAAAAAAATTACAATACCAAAAAATTTAAACCTTTGCATAAAATAAATGTGAACAGTAAAGATGCATTTTTATCTGAAATAAATAATAACTATTTTTGATTTTATTATTTTAGAAATGTTAAAATATACGAGAATGAAAAATATGATTATGGCAAGCTCCTCGACTGTTTATGGCAGTGCTTTTTTAGAATATTTACAGCCTCAAATTGCTCTACTATTTGCTGGAGTTACTGAGTTACTGTTTATCCCTTATGCGCGACCGAGTGGACTTTCTTATAAACATTATACTGCTTTTGTTCAGACAAGATTCGAATTTATGAACTTGAAAGTAAAAGGAATTCATTCTTTTTCGAATCCCGTTGAAGCGATTCAAAATGCTCAAGCTATTTTTACTGGTGGAGGGAATACTTTTGTTTTAGTAGATGCCCTTTATAAAAACAATATTTTGGATGTTTTAAGGACAAAGATTGAATCTGGCACTCCATATTTAGGGACTAGTGCGGGAACTAACATCTGTGGTGTAAGTATGCAAACGACAAACGATATGCCAATAGTATATCCGAAAAGTTATACCACTCTAAATTTAATTCCTTTTAATATCAATGCTCATTTTATTGAGCCATCTAAAGACTCTAAACATAAAGGAGAGACTCGTGAAATACGTATCAAAGAATTTCATATATACAATGATGTTCCTGTTATTGGATTAAGAGAGGGAAGCTGGTTGTCTGTTAAAGACAACAAAATAACACTGAAAGGTGAGCTAACAGCGACATTGTTTGAAAAAGGAGAAGCAAAGAAAGAATATGTAACGAATACAGTTTTTAAAACAGAGACGAATGAAAAATAGGCTTTCTAAAAAGAGTAGAGGTTAGGTGTAAAAAAACCTAACAGGTTTAAAAGACTGTTAGGTTCAATATATTCAAAAAAACAGTCACTTTTTAACGAGTTTTTTTGTGAGGGTATTTTTTAATAAGGGATTCTGTCAGTTATTTTTAATCCATAACCAGTCATTCCTACACGTTTTTTTATTGTGTCAGAATTTGAAATTAATTTTATGTTATAGATGTCTAAATCGTGTAAGATTTGAGCGCCAATACCAAAATCTTTATCATCCATTCCTTTTGAATTAGGTTTCGACACGTTATTACTGTTTTGATTTTTTAAGTTTTGTAACCTCCTTAGTAAATTGAAAGATTGCACTTCTTGATTGATAAATACCACGGCTCCTTTTCCTTCTTTTTCAATCAGTCCAAAAATACTTTGCAGTTTATCATCTATGTTGTGCTGAAGCGTTCCTAAGATATCATTACCAAATGAGTTAGGCGTAACTTTTACTAGAACCTCTTCAGTTTTCTTCCAACTACCTTTTGTAATCGCAATATGAATTTGATTATTTGTAGTTTGGTTGTAGGCTCTTAGTCTAAAATCACCAAAACGAGTTGATACATCAAAATCTTCAATTTTTTTAATCAAAGAGTCGTGTTTCATTCTGTATGATACTAGATCTTCGATAGAAATTAATTTCAAATCGAATTTTTTAGCTACTTCTCTTAATTCAGGTAATCTTGCCATAGTACCATCTTCGTTTAGTATTTCTACTAAAATCCCAGAGGGGTCTAGCCCAGCTAAACGAGCTAAATCTACAGCGGCTTCTGTATGTCCAGTTCTTCTCAGTACACCACCTTTTTTAGCTTTTAAAGGAAAGATATGTCCTGGTCTTCCTAAGTCAATTGGACGTGTGTTTTTTTCTGTTAAAGCATAAATTGTTTTAGATCTATCATGTGTAGAAATACCTGTTGTACAACCGTTACCAATTAAATCTACCGAAACGGTAAATTGCGTATTATGTAAAACCGTATTGTCATTTACCATCATGTTTAGTCCCAACTCTCTACAACGCTCTTCAATCAAAGGTGCACAAATAAGTCCTCTACCATATTTTGCCATGAAATTAATCATTTCTGGTGTTACTTTTTCAGCAGCGGCGATAAAATCTCCTTCATTCTCTCTGTCTTCATCATCAACTACAATGACAACTTTCCCTGCTCTAATGTCAGCGATGGCTTCTTGTATTGTATTTAACTTCATGTCCTCTGTTGTTTTCATGTTTTGTGTCATAACCTTTTCGGTTCTTTTTGTTTTCTAAAACGATTAAAAAATGTTTTTATAGCAACTGTATATTTGTCAAAATTGTTTGATCCAGTACCTTTTGTAGCTTTTGATGTAAGAAATACACCAAGAGGAATTAAGATCATAGTGGCGAGCCATCCTCCAACAGCGGATGATATTGAACTTTCCTCAGCTATGTTTTTTCCTAAAGAATTCACAAAAAAATATACTACAAAAATAAGAATAGCAAGTACCATTGGCAAACCAAATCCTCCTTTTTTTATCAAGGCGCCTAATGGAGCTCCAATAAAAAATAATAATAGGCAAGACAAAGAGAATGCAAATCGATAATGATATTCGTAATCAAATAAGTTTAATATTTTTCGTTTTGTTTTGTAATTTTCTTTAAATGTTTTTATTGATCTGATAGGAGATTTTAAACTATTTAATGCATTTTGGGTAATTGAATTTTTTCCTGAAATATCAAAATTTTCCAAAACGTTTGGACGTAAGTCTGATCTAGTTAAACTGTCAGCTCTTTTGTATAACTTATCACCATGATTACGTATGTAAAATGCATCAGATTTAGCGTTTATATACGTGTCGTAATTCATTTTTAAACTGTCCGATTGTGAGTAGAGTTGTTTTACATTTAACATTATATAATGTTTTTTGTATTTCTCCAAATCTAAATTATTGTTGCTTAATGATGAAATATCAATGTTTACTTTGTATGAATCGAACTTAGCAGAAGAAGCAGGCATTTTATCCTTTTCTTTTTTTGTCTTTTTACCTTGAGAGTGGTCTTCATAGTAATAACCATCGGTAAGGTTTAATGTCATGTATTTACTTCCAGACTGCGTTGTAATTTCTCCTTTAACTGCTGTAATACAAATGTCATTTTTTTTACCTCCTTTAAGATCGTAAATACGTACGTTTTTTAAAAGATTTTCTTCAGGTCCATATTTTTTTTCAAAATAAATACTGTATCCTGGTATTTCTGTGTTAAAGCTACCTTCTATCAAAGCAAGTGCTGGCTTTTGCTTCTTCATATTGAAAAGAAGGTTTCTTTGTTTTAAAGAAGCGTATGGGTAGATATTATTTAAAAAAAGAAAATTTATGGCACTTATACCTATGGTAAGGAATACGATTGGTTTGATGATTCTTTTTAGAGAAATACCAGAAGATTTTATTGCAGCCATCTCATAGTGCTCAGAAAGATTACCCATCGCCATAATTGATGAAAGTAACACGCCAATTGGAAGGGCAGTAGGGGTGACTGATAAACAGGTGTAACCTAAAAATTTTAAAATGTAAAAAATATCGATCCCTTTTCCTGCAATTTCGTCAAAAGCAAACCACAAAAATTGCATTACCAATACAAACATTACAATAAAGAACGTTGCAAAAAAGGGTGTTAAAAAGCTTTTTATAATATACTTGTCAAGAATTTTCAAGGAGAATTACTATTTTATTTGTTTATGGTATAGTTTTCTTTTAGATACTTTGATTCGTCAAAAATAAACAGATTTTTTGAGATATCTTGATCCGCTTTGAATTCTTCTATGTCAAAGGTGGTTACCGTACTATTATTCCCTATTTCAGAGATACTAGCAATTATCTTGGTTTTGGTATTTATCCCTAAAATAAAGTGAGAGGATTCAGCGTTCGTTTCTATTGGAATTAATTTTATGTATTGTACAGTCTTTCCATTTACGGTTTTAGATTCTTTCCATTGGTAGGTGAATCCTTCTTTATAGAAAAATAAAAGTTTGGTAGGGTTTAGAAGGTCTTCATCTGAACTACCATCTATAACATTTATCTCTTCATCTTCGCTTATAATAACGTATGTATTAATACCATCATATATAAATAAATTCCCCATAAAACTAAGGTTATATTTCTCTGCTTGGGTATAAACCACTCCTTGGGTTTCTTGATGAATATCGACTTCTTTGTTTTCTAAGACATAGCTGAATTTGATGTACATATTGTTGAAAGTAGACATTTTTTCAGAAACTTCATTTAATAAGGTCTCAGATTTGCTATCGTTTTGTGCATTTGCTAATGTAAAAGCAAAACAGAATATTATTAAGGAAAATATATTTTTCATGCCGTGTATGTTGTTTCTTGTGAAATTATTTTTTTTCATTTGCAAGCAATTCATCTAATGCTTGTAAATCTGTTATAGTTACTTGTCTAGCTTTACTACCTTCAAAGTGACCTACGATTCCTGCAGCTTCAAGTTGATCTATAAGTCTACCAGCTCTATTGTAACCTAATTTCAACTTTCTTTGTAATAATGAAGCTGATCCTTGTTGTGCGATTACAATTAATTTTGCAGCCTCTTCAAAAAGTTTATCCCTATCCGTGATGTCTATATCAAGTCCTGTGCCACCATCTTCACCAACATATTCAGGAAGTAAATAAGCATCAGGATAGGCTCTTTGTGAACCAATAAAGTCTGTTATTTTTTCGATTTCCGGAGTATCCACAAATGCACATTGAATACGTGTAACTTCATTCCCACCTGAATATAATAAATCTCCTTTTCCAATCAATTGATCTGCGCCAGAAGTATCTAATATCGTTCTTGAATCAATTTTAGAAGTTACTCTAAAGGCTATTCTAGCAGGGAAATTTGCCTTGATGATTCCTGTAATTACATTTACAGAAGGTCTTTGTGTTGCTACAATAAGATGAATTCCAATTGCTCTAGCCAATTGTGCCAAACGAGCGATAGGAGTTTCTACCTCTTTTCCTGCAGTCATGATTAAATCAGCAAACTCATCAATAACCAAAACAATATAAGGCAAATATTTGTGTCCGTTATCTGGATTTAATTTTCGTGCTTTAAATTTTACATTGTATTCTTTTATATTACGAACCATTGCATCTTTAAGCATGTCGTAACGGTTGTCCATTTCAATACACAAAGAATTCAGTGTATGTACTACTTTGGTCGTATCTGTAATAATTGCTTCGTCAGTATCAGGCAGTTTTGCCAAGTAGTGTCTTTCAATTTTATTAAAAAGAGTTAGTTCTACTTTTTTAGGATCTACTAAAATAAATTTAACTTCAGCAGGGTGTTTTTTATAAAGTAAAGAGGCTAAAATAGCATTCAAACCTACAGATTTCCCTTGACCTGTAGCACCAGCCATTAATAGGTGAGGCATTTTTGCTAAATCCAAAATTACGGTCTCATTGGAAATGTTTTTACCAATAGCAATAGGTAGTTCCATTTTTGATTCTTGAAATTTTGTAGAAGCAATTACAGAACGCATAGAAACTATGGTTGCTTTGTTGTTGGGTACCTCAATACCTATAGTTCCTTTTCCAGGAATAGGCGCTATAATACGTATACCAAGTGCCGATAAAGAAAGTGCAATGTCATCTTCTAAGTTTTTAATTTTAGAAATACGAATACCGGCATCGGGAACAATTTCATATAGAGTAACCGTAGGACCTACAGTTGCTTTTATTTGTGCAATTCCAATTTTGTAATTTTTTAAAGTATCAACAATTTTATTTTTATTTTGTTCCAGCTCTTGTGCATCAACAGCAATTGTTTCGTTATAATCTTTTAAAAGATTTAACGTAGGAAACTTAAAATGTCCTAATTCTAATGTAGGGTCAAATTCTCCAAACTTTTCAACTAAATCATCTGCTAAATTTTTTTCTACTTTCTCTTCTGTAGCTGTTTCTTCTATGTCAATTTCAACCTCCATACTTTCATCGGTTGTAGCTTCTTTTTTTTCGAGAGTATTAACAAGTTCTATCGTAGCATTTCGATCTGTCTTCTGCTCTGTATTTTCGTCGTCTATTGACGAGAAGTTTTTTATCGTAGGTTGCTGATTTTCAACAGAGAGTTCAAATTCAGATTTTTTAGAATTGTCTATTGATTTAGAAGTTGTTTTACTCTTTTTATTTTCCTTAATAGGTTCTTCACCAATAAAGTTATTTGCTGTTTCTGTAGTCGGTTGTTCCGAATTGGTTTCGGGTGTTGTAATTGTTTTCTCAGGGATCCAGCTATTAATTTTTTCAGGTGTAATTTTAAAACGAATCACCACATAGGAGCTATATCCAAAAAATAAAATAATTCCTAATCCGGTATTTCCCAGATATGTATTTAAGTAATCATTCAACTCAACTCCAATCGTGCCAGCAAGTATTCCGTATTTTTCATTAAGGAATCCAAAAGATGTAGAAATCCAAATCATCCCTAAAATTCCCCAATTTAAGGATTTGAATATTTTTTTTAGGTTTATGAGTAGTAACATATATGCTCCAGAAAGCATAAATAAAATAGGTATCATAAAGGATGCGATACCAAAACCTTGGTAAATGAAAAAATGACTGATGCTTGCTCCAATTTTTCCAAGAAGATTCTTTGAGTTCACTTCTTTATTTAAAAACTCGGTAAGTATACTTTGGTCTTCTTGCCAGGTAAATAAGAAAGAAACAAAAGAAATAAATAAAAATATACCCAAAAGAAAAGTGAAAACACCAGCAACAGTTTGTACTTGTCTGTTTTGAAAAAATACTTTTGTTTTTGTGAAGTGTTCTTTTTTCGGGATAATTTCTTTCTCTTTTTTATTTTTTCTCATTCAATTATTTCTGTGTTTAAAAGATAAATATACGAATTCGTATAGGATTAAGCTATGAATTTAGGTATGTATATAATCAATCCAATTAGCATTGCGAAGATTGCTGCAAAGGCTACAGCTCCTGCGGCAACATCTTTTATTACCCCGATTTTTTTATGATAATCGGGGTGAATAAAATTTGCTATTTTTTCAACTGCTGTGTTTAATGATTCAGCTGTCAAGACAAGAGCGGTACAAAGAATCTGTACAATCCACTCTATATCAGTTATGTTTAAGATAAAACCTAATACGGTCATTAACGCACTAACGAATAACTGTACTTTGATGCTGTTTTCAGTTTTAATCAAGTATACTAAACCTTTTAAAGCATAGGAAACACTTTTTATTCTGTCAACAATAAAATTATCTTTAGGATCTTTCATTATTTCACAGCATTAATTGCAGCTTTATAATTTGGTTCATCTACTGTTTCAGAAACTTGCTCTGTGTAAAGTACAGTTCCATTTTCATCTAATACTACGATAGATCTAGAAGATAAATCTGCTAAAGGGCCTTCTGTGATTTTTAAACCATATGCTGTAGAAAAGTCACCAGATATATCTGATACACTAATTACGTTATCAATTCCTTCAGCACCACAAAAACGTGCATGTGCAAAAGGTAAATCTCTTGAAACACAAATTACTTTTGTGTTGTTTAATTCGCTAGCACTTTTGTTAAATGTTCTAACAGAAGTCGCACAAGTACCAGTATCAACACTTGGAAAGATATTTAAGATTACTTTACTTCCAGAAAAATCAGCAAGCGAAGTAGTGCCTAGTTCAACTGTTCTTAATGAGAAATTTGGAGCTTTAGTTCCTACTTTAGGAAGTTCGCCATTTGTTTGAAAAGGATTTCCTTTTAGAGTTATTGTAGCCATGGTTTTTGTTTTTTATTAGATTTCAAAAATACATTAAAATGAAAAACTCTCGAAGTGAATTCGAGAGTTTTATTATTTATTTATGATAAAAAGCATTTAGTGCTTGTATAAAGTATTTCTACTTTCTTATCAAAAACATTTTAGCTTTCTGCTAAGTAGCTAGCAACACCTTCGTGAGCAGTTGTTAATCCCTTTTTTGTTAGAACTCCAGTTTGCTAAACATGCTTCACCGTGCGCTTCATTGGATTGTAATGCATCAACCATTCTTATGGCTTCATCCACATAACTTCCTAATGGCAGGTGATTTACTATTTGGTGCTCTATAATACTTTTTTTGTTAATTAAGAACAAACCACGGTATGCAATTAATTCACCTTCTGCTTG
>CEWR01021203.1_pt1 | contig 23651 bp, 15 predicted proteins | sample 356321 | NCBI WGS metagenome assembly CEWR01 (sample SAMEA2621551, study PRJEB7988) | marine metagenome | biome: marine biome (ENVO:00000447); feature: mesopelagic zone (ENVO:00000213); material: "saline water (ENVO:00002010), including plankton (ENVO:xxxxxxxx)" | depth 790 m
AGGAGGGTCCATCAATGATCCTCTACACGTCTGGAACCACCGGACGACCCAAAGGAGTCGTCCTAACCCATAAGAATATTCGTAGTCAAGTCGAGTCCCTTACTGTTGCCTGGGGCTGGGATCATGACGATCACATCCTCCTCCACCTTCCCCTGCACCATGTTCATGGCATCGTAAACGTTTTGCTGTCAGCACTATGGAATGGGAGCACATGCGAGATTTTCCCTCAGTTTAATGCCGTCGAAGTTTGGGAACGATTGAGTCACAGGAATATCACGCTCTATATGGCTGTACCAACTATCTATCGTCGTCTAATAGAAGCCTGGAAGCGCGCGAACTCTGCTACACGAACTGCTTGGGCTTCGGGCGCTGGTGCCTGCCGACTTTCGGTTTCCGGCTCAGCTGCGTTACCCGTGACAACGCTGGAACTGTGGGAAAAAATAACTGGCCAACGCCTACTTGAGCGTTACGGTATGACAGAGATTGGAATGGCACTCTCAAACCCCCTTAATGGTGAACGCCGACCCGGATATGTAGGCAAGGCACTACCTGGGATAGAGGTTCGTCTGGTGGACGAGGTTAACCACCTAGTCGCAGAAGGTGAGCCGGGCCTGATACAAGTCCGCGGAGCTACAGTATTTAATGAATACTGGCGTCAACCCAAGGAAACAGAGGCAGCCTTCACGACTGATGGATGGTTCATAACTGGTGACCAAGCAGTTGTGGAGGCAGGTGCGTACCGCATACTCGGCCGTTCCAGTGTCGATATCTTAAAAACGGGCGGTGAGAAAATCTCGGCTCTAGAAATTGAGGGGGTTATGCTCACCCATCCAGGAGTCCGTGAGTGCGCAGTGGTAGGTGTGCCGGACGTCGATTGGGGGGACCGAGTCTGCGCAGTAATTGTGTCCGAAGACAAAGATCACCTTTCGACAGATGAGCTTCGAGCATTTGCTAAAAAGCGGCTCGCCCCTTACAAGGTCCCCAAAGAAATCCTAATAGTCCCCGAGTTGCCGCGTAATACAATGGGTAAAGTGACCAAACCGGAAGTACTCAAGTTCTTCAAACCGGAAAAAGCATAGTGATCTACCATCAACTCTCTACTTTCCCCTCATGATTGACTCAGTGATTGCAAACCTGCGCGAATACTGGATGGTTCACTCACTCCTCGCGCTATACACCGTGATGCTCGCACACCACGCATGGACCGGAAAAAGAAAAACGAAAGGGCTCGCGGACTATTACGTTGGTGGACGGAATATGGGTGGCTGGATCATCGGCCTCTCATTCTTTGCTACGTATGCAAGTACAAATTCATTCGTAGGCTTCAGCGGTCAGACATACGACTGGGGCGTGCCATGGATGCTATTCATTCCAACCTCCGTTGCCTTAAGCCTCTTCGCCTGGCTCGTAATCGCTCCTCGACTCAGAAGCTTCACCGGCGCGATGGACTCTCTCACGATACCGGATTTCATAGGCTTCCGCTTTGACAGCACCACCGCCAGAGTCTGTGCTGCCCTGATCGTTATGGCAGCTTCGTTCTTCTATATGACAGCAGTCTTTAAGGGCATCGGCAACCTACTAGAAGTCTTTCTAGAGATTCCTTATAAACTCTCAATCGTAATTGTTTTCTTTATCGTCATGCTCTACACGATGATCGGCGGCTTCATCAGTGTGGTGAAGACAGATTCAGTGCAGGGCGTAGTGATGATCCTAGCAGCTATCCTCCTGTTCACTGGAACGGTGAACGCAGCAGGTGGGCTGAGCGCAATCTCTGAGGTGCGCGCTCAGCCTGGCGGGGAAGCACTCTTTACCTGGGGAGGCGGTGTCGCAGTTCCTGTACTACTCGGCACAATGTTCGCGGGACTCATCAAATTTGCTGTCGAACCTAGGCAACTCGCTCGATTCTTTGCACTAAAAGGGGACAAAGCGATCCGGACGGGCATGCTTGTCTCAACGATTACATTCGGTTTCGTATTCTCGCTCTTGATCCCAATCGGACTCTATGCGAGACGAATCTTCCCTGACGGCCTCGGGGACACTGACCTTGTAATTCCCAATCTCTTGAATGAAGTCTTTGGGCAGGGCACCGCTGCATTCTTGTTAGTCGCTATGGTAGCGGCGGCAATGTCATCACTCGACTCGGTGCTTCTCGTACTGGCATCAACTACGGAGCGGGACATCGTCGGCGTAGTCAAGCCCGGTCGAAGTGAGAAGGACCAAATGTTTTGGACGAAGGGATGGGTAGCGCTATTCGCATTCATCACCATGCTGATCTCTCTAAATCCGCCTGGTGGTATAGTCACCCTTACAGCGTTCAGTGGTAGCCTCTACGGTGCTTGTTTTTTCCCAGCCATCGTCTTTGGACTTCATTGGAAACGAGGAAGTGGTTCAGCGGTTATGGCTTCGTTTGGTGTGGGAATCACGACACTCCTGACGTGGGATTTTATTCCAGGTTCAGAAGTGGTACATGAGGTTTTCCCTGCGATGTTGCTTTCAACTCTTGCCTATGCTGTTACCTCATTCATGACACCTGACAGTGCAAGTGATACAGTGCTGAACTTGATGAACAAAGCGAGTCACAGCCTCGCTGATTGAGCGCCTGAGTGATCAAGTTTTGGTACCACTCACTTGTCAACACTGACACCATCAAACCGGCCCTCGTAAGTTAAGTTATTACCTGTATCCGAACTCTAACGCGGCAGCCCAAACAGTAAGTCAGCTTGCCCATTTCAAGCTCGATCCGCAGTGGTTCATGGAACTTTGCGATTTCCCTGGGATTCCAGATACACGTAGTATGTTGTGAGAAATTGGGGCGTAGAGTCCTATGCATCACTCTTGGATGAAAGATCTAAGTTTAGATTTCGAGAAACGTTATGACACGGCACACATCATAAATACATTTACTGGCAGCGTTTGGGCAGTTGTCCTTCTGCTTGGCTTAACCTCTTGCACTCCTATGGGGCGTCCCATTGGCGGAACCGGTGGAGGGAGTGACCCGTTCTCGGGACGAAGCAGCGCTGAACCTCAAAACATCGAATTGATCGTGGAGAACCTTAATTTCAACGATGCCAGGCTTTATGCAATTAGCGGTGGATCACGCCGCCGTGTGGGTCAAGTTAGTGCCCTTTCGAGCCAAACTCTTAAGATCCCCTGGTCTCTCATGACGGATCGCCTGCGGATAGAGGTCGATCTCGTCACGGGGCCAAGCTGCGTGACGCCCGAAGTAATGGCCGACCCTGGCGAAAGGATTTACCTACAGATTGCGTCCCGATTTGATGGAAGCGGGCTCTGTAGATGAGCAGTGCCCCAGATACCTTCCTGCTCATTGATGCTTAAGCGGTTCCTGACTGCTCACTCATAGATCAAGAAACTTGTAACACTCTCTTCAAAAGTGTCGAGATCTTCCTGCACACCCTCTAGAACCTCATCCACGGTAGCACCGTCGTCTATCCTACGCCGTAGGCCATCGTGCCCCCAAATTAGATCTATCGGCATCAAATCTTCCTCATATTCGTAAGGCGGTTTAGACCAGTCGAATTCCTGCGAAGCAAGTTCTCTGGCCGCCCTGATGATTGCTACCGCGGTTCGTACAGGCTGAAATGTTTCCGGATCAGTAACGTGCAGCTGTCCTCCTGCACACATGGCCCCAGCGTATTTCTGAAAGGTGGGCTCAAAATGACAGGGGCGGATCGTTACACCGTCTAAGCGCTCCTGACCTAAGAAGTCCTCCAGATGTTCGATGTTCAGATAGGGAGCACCAAAATACTCAAAGGGCTTCGTGGTCCCTCGCCCTTCTGAGAGATTGGTCCCCTCCAACAGAACCATACCTGGATAGACGAGACACGATTCCGGAGTCGGTAGGTTAGGGCTAGGTGCCACCCACGGTAATCCGGTATCACTCCATCCCATGGACCTACGCCAACCCCTGCACTCGATTACTTCAAGGTCGCACCCGATACCTCGGGTTTCGTTCATCCAGGCCGCTAACTCACCACAGGTTAACCCGTGACGCAGTGGAATAGGATGTAGGCCAACAAAGGACTCGAAGTCCTCCCGAAGCACCGCACCTTCTCTCTGAATTCCACCAATGGGATTGGGCCGATCCAGTACAATGAAACGGAGACCTGCTTCGGCACACGCTTCCATTGCCAACAGCATTGTCCAGATGAAGGTGTACACACGGACTCCTACGTCTTGGAGATCGAACACGATAGCATCCAGCCCTCTCAGCATCTCTGGGGTAGGTTTGCGGACATCGCTATAAAGCGAGTGCACGGGCAGACCTGTGTAAGGATCAGCATAGTGCTCGGACTCAATCATGTTGTCCTGTTTCTCACCCCTGGCACCGTGCTGTGGGCCGAAAAGAGCCCTGACCATGAATCCCTCTTGTAACAAAGCATCAACTGAGAGTCGAAACCCCCTCGTTACCGAAGCAGGATGGACAATCAGTCCAAGAGAGAGGCGTCGTAGATGGGATGCTTCACCAGCAAGAAGTCTCTCGAGACCACTAGTCACCTGAATGAAGTGGTTACGGTTGCCGCCGAGTGATCCGGAGAGGCATCCGGTGTTCGGCATCATTCACCCCTAGAATCACAGTGTATTCTCCGGGTGGAACCAAATCGGTTCGCCCGGAGAACCCAGCTCCGCGCCCACCCTGATCTGAGCCCATACGTTCAAGCGTCCACTCGACCGCATGCAATCCTGGATCGCCGCTTGCCTCAAGGATATTCACCACTTGGCCACGGTTATCCTGAATCTCCAGATTCACTTCAGCTTCTTCATTAAGCCAATAGTGAACGTACGCGCTCTGCACTGCGGAAGTACTAGAACGGCCCCTCCCATTACCAAGCGCGAGAAGCCCACCTTCAGGTTCAAACATATGCGATGTTGTAGCAACAATTTCAGTGGTCAGCTGTTGTAGCTGTCTCACATCAAACGCGAACATTCCCCTTCCATGTGTTGCAGCAACCATGATGTCATCCCGAGGATGAATCACCAGATCATGCACAAAAGTACTCGGGAGACCATAAGGAAGTGCATGCCACCTGCTCCCTCGATCCAGAGACACATACACGCCCACATCATTACCTACATAAAGTAAGTTCGGGTTCTTGGGATCCTCGCGAATGATGTTAACAGGTCCAAATGGGATTCCGTCGGCGATACTTTCCCAAGTATCTCCGTAGTCCGTGGACCTCCAGACGTAGGGAGCAAAATCATCACTACGGCGACCGTTCTGCGTGATATAGACGGTGCTTTCGTGGTACTCAGACGCCAAAACCTCAGAAGTGAACCGGTCAGGATGTAAACCACCTGAGATATCGGTCCATGATTCACCACCATCTCGTGTGACATGAACTCGGCCGTCATCAGAACCGGCATAGAGGAGTCCCTCAGTAATCGGTGACTCTGAAAGTGCCGTGATCGTCTGGAACTGGATATCCCCTAGACGATCCGGGTCATTGTGAGTCAGGTCGGGGCTAATACGCTCCCAATCGTCCCCTTGGTTGGTAGAACGAAATACGTGATTCATACCGTGGTAGATCGTGTTTGGGTCGTGGGGCGACATAATGAAGTGAGCAAGCCACTGGCCTCGGTACGGGAGCTCGCCTTCGGGTGGCCTAGGAACGATTTGCTTTGTCTCTCCGGTCGTCCGATTCGTTCGTGAGATCGTGCCATAGAACCCCGCTGAATACACGATATCCGTATCCCTAGGGTCTATGGCATGATGACTACCCTCTCCACCTGGGGCTCCATCAAACTCTACGGCTGGTATCTCATGCCTGCCGTTATTGAGGTTAATAACACCCGTGTAGGAACCATGGTCCTGAACCGAGCCATACACTCGAAAGGGATCACCCATATCGAAGTTGACATTGAAGAACTGAACCATCGGAAGTTCACCGAAGAAACGCCAATTTTCGCCGCCATCATAGGACACATAGGCACCACCATCGTTTGCGTTCACTAGATAATCCGAATTATTCGGGTCTATATAGAGACCGTGATGGTCACCGTGCATTCCAGACAGTCGCCGGAATGTTCTTCCGCTATCCTCAGATACGTTCAACCCAAGACCCATTACATAGATCTTATCTGGGTTGTTTGGATCAACTCTCATCTGACCGAAGACCCAACCATATGTGCCACCAAGACCTTCCATGAACTGATTGTGTTCGCTGGTCCGACGCCACGAGCCACCACCGTTATCTGATCGAAAAACAGTCGCCCCACGGATCACACCCCCTCGAGGACGTCCGTACGCATCGGCTTCACCTTCCTCGGCTTCACGCGCAATCTCGTAGTTGTCTACAAACGCGTATATCGTCTCAGGCTGTGAGCGGGCAATGTCGATCCCTATCCGACCTCGAAACCTTGGGCTGGGCAAACCATCGTTCATCTGCCGCCAACTTTCCCCTCCATTAGTGCTTTTCCACACGCCTGAGCCTGTGAAGTACTCATCGGCACCCGTCAATGCAGGTTCATTACGAGGATCATTGAATTTGGCTCGTCGGCGTTGCCAGGTAGCAGCATACAGAGTGTTCGAATCAAGCGGATGGATTACAAGATCAATGGCCCCAGTCATGTCATCGATGAACAGCACTTTATTCCAGTTGTGACCACCATCAACGGTCTTATAGACCCCTCGTTCGGGATTATCACGGTACTCATGACCGCTAGCAGCGACCCAAACGACCTCCGGGTTTTCCGGATGCACGACGATACGGCCAATGGTCTGGGTCTCAGTCAAGCCCATATGCTGCCATGAGTTGCCCCCATCCGTTGACTTATAGATCCCAGCGCCCGCATGCGAACTACGGAAGATATTTGCCTCTCCGGTACCTACCCACACTATCTCCGAGTCTGATGGAGCAATCGCCAAATCCCCTATTGAGGTGGTCAATTGCTCATCGAAGAGCGACGCCCAAGTAACCCCTTCATTCTCCGTTTTCCAGACGCCCCCAGAAGCTCCAGCGACGTAAATCGTGTAAGTCTCACCTCGAGGCTCTTCCAGGGCGATATCAGTAGACCTTCCACTGATATTTGTAGGGCCAAGATGCTGCCAGGGCAGGTTTTTGAATAACGATCCCTCAACCATTGAGCGATGTGTCTGGTATGCGGAAAACCTCTCCGCTGCAGACATCCGACTCTCTTGTGCAATAATGGAGTATGGTGCGACCACTAGGAGGATCACTGCCGTTAAGGCTCGCTGGTAGGACTTACACATGGCATTCGACCTCATGGGCTTGATATGAGTTCATTCAAGGTGACATCCTGACAGTGGGGTACCACTGGTCATGAGCGTGAACGTACGGATGCCACTTTCGCATACGCTAGACGTGGAGCCGTTATTCAGTGGAGACTTGAGTATAAAATCCACTGCGGAAAAGAGTGCTCGTGCCTCAGGGTACCTCTAATCTAAAAGCCAAAATTCAACCGTTGGATCGGATTTCCACACGATGGACCCGAGCTCCACTCTCCCCTCTGACACGGATCGTATCGCCCGCTGTCTCAATACCGTCAAAGCCACCGCGAATCGTGAGGAGTTGATTCTCGGGTACTCCGCAAATCCGGTAGTAGCCATCAGCGTCGGCAGTCGCTTGGAGTCCAAGCACATCCGCCTGCTGTGGCACCCCACCCAAAGTTGCTCTGAAACGCTCCCACGTCAGGGAAACAGTTGCCCCCGGAAGCGCCCGACCTCGCCGATCAACAACTTGTCCGAGGACGGCTGCAGAACCATCCTCCTGACTTTCATCCCGGCAAGCCTCGAAAACTACATCTGACTTTGCGGGCATCCGGAATTGAACTCCGGTCACCTGCCCTTCCACTACTTCTTCAATGATAGGAGGTGGGCGAAATCCAACTTCCTCAACACTTGGATGTGAAATACTGATTTGATATCTCCCCCCAGTGAGGCCTCGTATCACAAATTGCCCATTAGCATCTGTGAAAACCGTCTGATTCGATCCGACCATTCCCACTCGAGCTCCAGCAAGTGGTTCAATACCTAGGCTGTCCAAGACCACCCCCTCTATTGTCCCGGTCTGAGCCTCGACAATCGTCCGACCTGCAGCACCAGCTTCGCGGACCTGCATTACCCGACCCCCTGTGCGCCTGTAAGCCGTGATACGCATTCTCGATCGACCGGAAGTATCATAGAAAACTCCGATACGCGGCATCTGGATCCACCATTCGGGAACAATCCAAGTGCCGTTCGGGAGCCGTTGGAACTTGACATGCCCACCCACCTCGGATGAGTTGATGTCCGGGTCAAGGTTCTCATAGTTGTACTGAAGCCAACGCAGCTCAAAAGTCTGCCCATCAAGCCACAATGTCCCTGAGATATCTACGTTGCGGTTCCGGCCATTCGCAGGCTCAAAACCAAGGCCGACCAGACCTTCAGCTTCTCCCCGGCCAGCCGTGAATCGGAAGCAATGAGAATCTAGAAAGGGGTCCGACAACAGTACGTCTGCGTCTGGAGCAAAGTAGAGTTGTCCGTCACCATCCTTCTGAACAAACCCATTTTCAATCAGGTCTTCTGCCGGCTTGCTATCGAATAACTTTGTTCCGGTGCGCTCTTCTTCTCTCTGGATTGTCTTGGCGTCTAGAGCTAGGTCTCGCGTGTAACTCGTTGTGCGATAAAGATAGAAGGCCTCTCTGTCAGTGAATGCGGCGGCACTAAGCGCTTTTCGAGCTTCATCCCACAGGTCTGCTACCCCCAATCCCTGTGATGGCCGAACTCTACAACGCCCGCCTTCCGCTTCAACTCGCAGACCCTCAAGGACGATCGCGCTCGATTCAAGCCGCACATCCTGCGTAGCTGTTGCTCCGGCAGCAACCTGGAAGAGATCCGTTTCCACTGTGGCCTTGCCGATCATCTCGACACGCACCCTAAATGCTCCTGCCTGGAGACCCACGAACAGTACCCTGCCAAGCTGGTCTGTCAGGGCACTCTTCAATACCGTGCCCTCAGAATCTACCAAGTACGCTAGCGCTCCAAATACCGGCCTGGAGTCCTCACCATTGAGTACCCGTGCCAAGACCGTCTGCGCATTGCCATGAATCGGAATGCTGGACAATGAAGCCGCGATAAGAATAGCAAGGAAAACGCGGCCAAAGCGCATTGAAGTTCTGGGCCCAAGGACAGTCATAGGATAACTACAATGCTCTTTCCAAGGAGTTCCTGGTAGGACGAAGCGCATTGCGAGAAACCGAAGACGTGGAAGACCCGCATTCCTGAAGACATCTCAACTGATCCAAGTAACTAATCAAGCGATCCCCCCTCCAGTTAGTGCTTTGACAAGGCGGTAAAGAAATTCCTGCCCCTCGAAAAAGTTCTGGATACTTATCCGCTCATCTTGACCGTGGGCCCGGACATCATCCATATCACCGAAAAGCCCACTCACGCCGTAGACGGGTATCCCCTCTCGACGCAAATAGAGTCCGTCTGTCGCTCCTGTAGACATGACTGGGAGGACTTCCACTCCTGGCCACATCTGCTCTGTAATCCTTTCAATCGGCCCAAGAACTTCTGGGGTCAGGGGCGAAGGCGGACTCTCTGTCGCTGATCCGCGAGGCTCGACAGTCACATCAAAGGGGGTAGCTAACTCTTGAAGCTTCGTGTGCACATCTGAAGGATCATGACTCGGAAAGATTCGACAATTAACGTTCGCTTGAGCTAATTGCGGAAGTGCATTCTGGGCGTGCCCTCCCTCAAGCAAGGTTGCTACACAAGTCGTCCGCAGCCTCGAGCTATAGCCGGTCTCTGAGGATAAGACCCTAGCGGCTTGAGCATCTGCAGGATTGGACACGATTCTGCGCATTGCCTCACCCATTTCACCCCCGACGAGGTCTGCAGAGCGGCCGAAGAATGCCTCGGTAACTTCGTTGAGCATGATGGGAAAAGCGAAGTCTTGAACTGCGAGAAGCGCTCCAGCAAGATCATAAATTGCATTCTTACGCACTGGTAAAGAAGAGTGTCCACCAGGGTTTGTGCCCGTGAAAAAGAATGAGAGGAACTTCTTCTCAGCAGCTTGAACATTGTTTGAGATCTTTCTCCCATTCTGCTCCATGCCTCCACCGCCCTCGTTGAGAGCAAAGGCAGCGTCAATCAATTCACGATGCTCCTCTAACAGGTACGCGACGCCATTCCGGGGACCACCCTCTTCGTCAGCGGTTAGTGCCATGATTATGTCACGATCTGGCACAAAGCCTTCCTGCCGCATTCGAATTAAATTTGCGGTGTAGATAGCCGCCTCATCTTTGTCATCCGTAACACCGCGCCCATAGTAGTACCCATCACGCTCGATGAATTCGAACGGATTAAGATCTGGACTCCAATCCTCGGGTAGGGCTTCAACAACGTCGATGTGTGCAAGCAGCAGAATGGGCTCCTGTCCACTATCCCGCCCTCTGTATCGGGCAACAAGATTTCCTTTAGTGGGGGAATCTTCTGGCACAAGGACATGCACGTCCTCCTGAGGAAAGCCAGCTTCTAGCAAAGCGTCAGCCATCGCCTGTGCTGCGAGCGTATTGTTCCCGCGCTCGGTGTTCGTCGTATTAATCTCGACGAGTTCTTCCAGCAGTGATCGGGCTAGATTCATATGCTCTCTTGGGGATGTGGTTTGAGCAGCGGTACTCATCGCCGCCAAACCCATCGCAACAGCCAATGCCCCAGCTGATCGAAGCTTGCTAATCATCACTCAGTGTCTCCCTGTTCACCTGGTCCGTTAGGACCGGCCTATAGTGTGCGACCCAATCTCTTTCACAAGACAGGTATTAATCTATCGTATGTCCTGGTAGGGCGATCTCCCTAGCCTACCCAGGTCGTGAAATCTATAGCTGATTTGCGAGACTTCTGTTCCGGCACGCTAGCTGGCTCACCGAGGTGGATCGTCGCGACGATCCGTTCTCCATCAGCCACGCCCACTGCCGATCGCGCTAGCGGGTCCTCCATGACCGCACCACTCTTAATATGCGCCCCTAAACCCATATGGTGGGCCGCCAAGGACAGGTTCTGGAGTCCCATAAATACTGCAGCATAATCTTCCTCGCAGACTTCAGGATTTTCATCAAGTACCAAGGTGCTCGCAATCATGCAGGGTAGCGCTTCATGTGCATTAGCGACCTTGAGAATCACAGCCTCCGCCGCCCCAGAATCCTCTACTCTCTTCGCCTTTCGTCTGCCCAAAGCAGCACCGTACGCATAACGAGCCTTGGGGCCAAGCACATAGAATCTCCATGGTTCAGTCATTCGATGGTTCGGAGCTTGAACTACAGCTTCAAGTAATTGCTCAATCTCCTCTCGCGTTACGGTTCGCGCCGTAAACTCCTTGATGGAACGACGCTCATGAATTGTCTGGAAAATACTCATTTCGGAAAGCAGTCCATTGAGGATAATCACGAGTGGTTTGGGTAGCTAAAGAAAGCAATCAAGAGATCCTCTAGCTATCAACAGAACCTTTTTTAATACACGTCCAGATCCTTCCCGGATGCTAACGGGCCATTATATCCGGCCGCACGAATCTCGTTAACGAGCCCCGTATCGTCCGTACCCCAAAACAGGTGGTGATAAAGCACCAGCATACCCGGTCTAGAGCGATTGGCGATATCAGCAAGCTCAGTCGTCGAGGTGTGGAACTGCGAGTGGTAAGCCTGCCATTCTGGTGGTCGTGTAGTAAAACGCTCGGCACTGTACACCTCGTGTAGAAGGATGTCACAGCCATCACACGCCTCCACCAGAGATTCACTCGGCGCCGCATCACCACTAATCACTATCGTCCGATCAGGTCCCTCAAAACGGTAGCCATAAGAGTACTTCCAAGATCCATGTTTCACCGGAATCGCATACACGCGAACGAGTTCGTCTTCGTACACGAGCCCTGGCTCGATCTCATGAGTATTCGGTCTGTACCCGTCGCGATTCGCGCCCCGCGGTTCTAGCCCGTCGAGCCGGATGGAGATGTCGTCAGCCCACGCTTCCGCTATGCCACTCATCATCCGCTGTATCCCTGGAGGCCCGAAAACATTCAGAGGATCGGGACGATCGAGCACCCAAGGGCTGTAAAGCAAATCTGGAAGACCAACAGTATGATCGGAATGCAGGTGGGTAATGAAAACATGGTTGAGGCCCGATGCTGAGAGTGCGGGCATATCCTTCTCGCGTGCTGCCAGAGCCGCGCGGCGAACAATGCCGGCGCCAGCATCAATGAAGTAGGCACGATCATCAACCACTACTGCAGTTGCGGGACCTGACCGTTCTGGGTCCGCATTGGGTGTTCCTGTCCCTAATAAAACAAGCCGAGTGCGGGGTATGACCTGTGCGTCCAACCTCACCGGGCTAACAGTGAACCCGATAATTATCCCAACCAAGAATATCATTCGGCTTGCGTTTAGCTTCAGTCCCTTCTCCATCAGTTCTCCGGAAAGCATTGGTTGTGTGTGTTCACAATTGATGGGTCAGCCACGTATACCTCAATAATCAAGCCTAAAGAAGCATAATAACTCTAGGAGCATGGAACCGCGCCGTGATCTCTCAGTTCACCAAGATTCCATTCTATCCTGAGCGGTAAAGAATAATATTCGCTCCTTTACGGGATCCCCTGTCAATCGGCCCCAGGCGTCTGCATAAAGGTCGACTTGCTTGCGGTAACTTTTGATTCGAGAACTAAAATCCGGATCTGTACCCAGGTCCGTCTTGTAGTCGGCAATCACCCAACCCCCGTCTTCCCTGAACGCCAGATCAACTACCCCTTCGATCACCCGTAATAGAGTTTCTTCCTCCTCGACAGAGGGTTCATCACCCATTTTGGGATCCTCTGTAGTCAAAAAAATATCTATCTGTCTAGCAGTCAGGGACCTTGAGGCAGGCTTCTTCTTACTCTTTGAACTTTCAGAATCACCGCCGGCTTGGATTCCTTCGTGCTGCACGGCAAACGGCACCTCAACCATCATCTTGTCGGCTTCCTGTGCTCGGGTCCAAAGTTCCGAAGCACGCACGGCTTCTACCGTCTGAAGGAGTTCGGTAAGCTCGATCGGCTCTCCTAAATCATCGAGCGGGCGCTGATATTCTCGCAGAAGGTCTCGGCATATAGTCCTAAGAAGCTCAGGTGGAGGATCAACTGCGGCTGCTGCCAAGGCACCGTGAACTACGCTGCCCCAAGAAAACCCCCGAGAGATCTCTACTGGGTCATCTTCATCAGACCCAGTAGCCACGAACTCTTCCGAGATAATTTCATCCTTCTCCACGATTCGGGTGACAGACCTATACTCGAATGAAGGCTTGGCCGACCTGCTTAGTCTATCAGTTGCTGCCTTACGATCTCGCTCGATCACCTCCTTCTTAAGAGAGAGTTCCGCTCGTGGCTCTGGTTCATCAGCGGTCATGAGCTGACCCTCAGGCTCCAGTTTTGTCAGCAACGGATCGAGTTTAAGCCACGGTGACTGCTCGTTGTGGGGATATCTTGCGACCAAGAGTTCACTCTTTGCTCTGGTGACTGCCACATAGAGGAGCCTTACTTCCTCTGCCTCCTGAAAGCGTTTTTCAGTTTCTTCGTTATCGTCCCAGTCTGGAGCAGTGGCTAAAGTTCGAGACCCACGCATCACCTTCAGATAACCCGAGGCTGGGCCATCTTCGTCCCGACGAACATGGAGCTTTGGCTTCCGGGATCGGGCTCCAGCAGGATCTGCGAGAACAACCACTTCCGCCTCGAGGCCCTTGGCCTGGTGCAAGTTCATCAGTCGAATCACCCCTGAACGCCCTGGTTCGAGTGGAGCCTCAACCCGAGTCACTGCAAAAGCCGATCGCAGTGCCCTCAAAACACCGGGTAGTGAGGCGTCACCGGCTAACGTGGTAGCCTGAACGATTTCGAGCGCGTACACGAGGGTGCCAGCTCTGAGCGCGCCCAATTCTCCCGCTGCTGCGTAAGGCAGGACCCCTAACTCGCTAATCACTCCGGATATAAAAATGTCTGCTGGCGACGTCGCAGTCGCCCGCCACCAACTGTTCAGCTTGTTCAGAGCTTCGATCACCATCGGATGACCAATGGAATGGGCCTCCATCACATCGAAGTGCCCTCCATCCTCTTGGTGTTGTAGCATTTGCTCGTAGTCGATACCGAAGAACAGTCCTACCAAAACTGCTACGACCTTGATCGGATTTCCCGGATCAATCATGCATTCGAGGAGCACTTGAAGTTCTTGAAGTTCTTTCTCCGCGCTGACGCCGGCGCCAGTGACTTGCACCGGGAGTCCCCATTCTTCTAGCGCATGCGCATAGACACTGAGTTGCTTTGTGTCCCGCGTTAGGATCATGAAATCACCCGGCACACGCTCTCCTGCAGTGAGTCGACTATTGATCCATGTTGCCAGACGGGCAGCGTCCTCCTCGGCGATCAACTTCCGATTATTACGGGGCTGATGACCTATTTCATACCAATACACCCCATCGGCTGCACTCGAATCACTCACCCAAGTATTCAGAGGCTGAAACGGGGCCTGCTCCTCGCTCCCTTCCCCCGGGAACAAGCTACCCTTGCCGAATAACTCATTAACAAAATCGGTAACCGGCGGACGTGACCGGAAATTCATGGTGAGTGTCAGAACTGACCCGAAGTCCGTAAAGCGATCCTTTACGAAACTGTAGAGGTTGATATCAGCGCGCCGGAAGCGGTAAATGCTTTGTTTCGGATCACCAACCAAGAATAGTGCTCCGGGCCGCGGATCATCCCGTCGCCAGTCACCTTCTGCCGCCTCTCCACCAACACCGGGTTCGGAAGCAAGAAGAAAAAGAATTTCCGTCTGTAAGGGATCCGTGTCCTGGAATTCATCAACCAGGATCCTCCGGTACTTATCCCCAAGGTGGTGCCGCGCATCTGCACTCCGCCTAAGCAACTCAGCTGACAGTCCGAGCAGGTCCTGGTAATCGAGTCGCCCGATCCTCCGGCGATAGTCTTCGAATTCCTGAGCCCCTCTGATCGCAATCCGCATGGCAAGCTGATAACGATGGGCGTTTTGAAATTCTGCCCCCCGTTTCGCTAGTTCATTTTTATCAGCGAACTCTCGGACCCGATCCCTAAACTCCACAGCCAACCCTGGGTCCCTCCATCTGTTTTGGACGATGTTGATCCCAGTCGGTGAACAAAGCTTGGAGAGCGCGTCCAATAAAGTGCTGGGCTCATCCCATCCGGCGACTTCATGGGTGTAGTGGAGGTCACGAATAACTTTCTGAAGAGAATCCCACCCCATCTTTGGCTCTTTTTCGTCGATCAACTCCCAACCTGTCTCGACGATATCTTCCAACTTGTGCCGAAGATCAGCCATTTCGGCGACTGATATGGTCTCTACAGTGTCATGCGGGAACACCACATCAGGATGTTTCACGACTTCGCGGAAGAGATCACGTATATGAGAAGGATTGAGATTTACGTTACTTAGTTCACTCAAGATGGGGTCGGCCTCGCGAACCAACCTCTCGAGATATCGGTCCCAAAAATCACTCTCGAACCTGACTCGTTCGTCGGCAGGTATCTGCTCGAATGTTGGATCCAGACCTACTTCCAATGGATGTTCGCGAAGCAGCCTTGCACAGAAGGAATGAATCGTCCCGATAAAGACCTGATCGATATCATCGAGTGCCGAAACCAGCCGTTCCCGAACGATTTCTTTGGAGTCCGAGCCTTCATCGCGAGTCAAGCACTCTAGACGTCCCTGGAAGCGGTCACGCAGCTCGGTAGCAGCTTTCCTAGTGAACGTGACAGCCGCGATCTCGTTCACCAATGCCTCACCTTCCGAGATAAGTGCTACCATGCGCTCAATCAGTTCCGTGGTCTTCCCCGAACCCGCACCAGCCTCGACCAGAAGATTGGTTTCGAGGTCCTCTTTGATGCGCGACCGTGCAGAACTATCCGCCAGTTCCGTACGCTTTTTCTCACCAGAGTCAGTCATCGCGCAAATCTGCGTGCCCGGATACCGCCGGGAAAGTGACCAATGCCTTCCAACCTGGCACAGATACGGAACGGAGATCACTTTTCCCGACCACCAGGAGGAAATCCTATGCACGTGCTCAAGCAAGTACCGATCCTAGTACTATCCCTGATCGCTCTCTCACTCAATCTCATGCCGGCAAGCGCCCAGGAGACTCTCACACAACGAATCGAGCGGATCCTATCCCGGGTACCCCTGATCGACGGGCACAATGACCTTCCGGGACAGATCCGGGATATTCAGACACCTGAAGGTGATGTGGGCTTATACGATCTGAGACAGGCCACCAGCGGGGATACCGACATTCCGAGGCTACGCCAAGGTCTGGTGGGCGCTCAGTTCTGGTCAGTGCACGTGAACGTCGAGGACCCAGCACCAGCAAAGCAGCAGCTAGAACAAATCGATATTGCTCACCGGCTCTTTGAGACGTACCCGGACGAACTCGAGTTTGCAGGCAGCACATCCGACATCCAACGTATCTTTGGAGCGGGCAGAATCGCTTCGCTACTGGGTATAGAGGGTGGACATGTTATTGAAAACTCGCTTGGTGCCCTAAGAGCATTCTACCGCGCTGGTGTCCGCTATATGGGCCTGACACACTTTTCTAATACCGATTGGGCAGATTCCAGTACCGATGAAGTTGTCAATGATGGGCTCTCGCCTTTCGGTGAGGAGGTCGTCAGGGAAATGAACCGAATGGGTATGCTCGTTGATCTAGCTCATACATCGCCGGCGACTATGAGTGATGCGCTCAACCTCGCAGAAGCGCCGGTCATTTTCTCCCATGCGGGCGCACAGGCACTTGCTGACCATCCCCGCAATGTTCCCGATTCTATCCTGAGGCGGCTCACGGAGAATGGTGGGGTCGTGATGCAGGTCTTCTATCCACCGTATATCAGTGCCGATGATTCCGTCGCAAGCATCTCGGACGTCGCTGACCATATAGAACACATCCGCACAGTAGCTGGAATCAATCATGTCGGCATAGGTTCGGACTTCGACGGAATCCCCACGTATGTGGAAGGCTTGGAAGATGTTTCGACCTTCCCTGTTTTGTTCATGGAGTTGGCACGCAGAGGATGGACGGACGAAGAACTCTCCAAACTCGCAGGTGAGAACCTTCTCCGGGTCATGCGTGAGACGGAAGCGGTAGCAATGCGACTGCAGCGAGAGCGCCCACCGTCTACCAAGACTTATGAAGAGCTGGACGGAGGAAGAACCGGCTTTAACTAAGGCCTTATAACCCGACCCTCTGAGGTTACCCTGAGTAATGTGCCTTGAGGAGTACCATCGAGTGCACTCAGTTCAACTTCCAGGACAGGGCACGTTGGGTACCCCAACTCTACGCTGACGAAAATTCCGATAGCCAGAATCGCATCCGCACGCGCCATGAGTATCGCTGCGGGTGCGGCACCTTCCCGGAGCAATTCGAGCATGACCGCGCTAGAAGAACTTGATCCCACCGCTCCAGGCATAGCTAGAACGGTCCCGCTGATACTTACTCCATGGTCGGGATGCCTCGGGTCTATCACTACCCCGCTCACCGGGTCAATACCACCCCAAAGGCTGATAGGGGACTGAAGTCTGAGTAACCGTCCCTCAGCGTTACCCGGTATAAGCACACGCCCCTCTACCAAGACCAGATCGCCTCTGTTCGAGCCACTAAACCAGTGGCGGCTGATTCAACACAGTCCTCAAGACTCCCGTATATGACCTCGTAGCCGGTGTTCGATGGTGCGTAGTGAGCGAACTTGCCCGAATTCGTCATCAAGACCCCCCCACTCTCCCGCAATATTGGAGTTACGACGACGCAGGTATCTGCAACGATCTCTACGCCTGCCTCCTGGAGTTGGAGCAAGTCACCCCTCACCTCAAGCTCCTGGAGGGTAGCACGAGCGGTGCAGGCATAGAATGGAACAGCCATACGCCGACCACGCACAAGGGTAAGTAAGGCCTCAAATTCTGTAATCGAGAAATGGGGGCTACCCACCGCCACTGCGTCGATCCTCTCTACGGTATCAGTAGTCGAGAGCCGTTTTAGGGCTCCCTTCACCATATCAGCCGTGAGTTTAATTCGATCTACGGACTGGGTCTTGCTTACCACTGCATCCAGGCTTGGCGCCTCTGGTGTCACTCCCGCAACATGGAACAGTGCCACCGCTCCCGTTGATGCGGCGGAAGCCCCTAGCGCCTTGAGCTGGTCCCTGCTGACTGTCGACGGCAAGCCGATAATGACCGAAACCTCTCTGCCCACCTCAAGCCCCAACCAACTTCCCAATACCGGGTAGAATACATCCTGATCTTTCAGCGCATCCGGCACATTTGTCGTATCAACTATAACGGTGGCCTGGCGGTTCTCTTCGATGTGCAGCCCGTGTAACGGTGCTCGTCCCACCAGAGCACAGCACGCGTCCAAAAAATCCCCATATCGCTCTGTGCGCGCTCCAAGCACTGAGTTGGCAAACGCGATTGCGTTCGACTCTCCCCATGCCACTTGTTCACCAAACGCCGGTTGGTGTCCGATCTGGTATGGGGCGCAAGTAAATGTCGGCTCGGCACCCATCGAGACGTAGGCGTCCATCTGCCTGCGCGCCATTGCAAGTTTCGATGGGTCCGCCCTCACTGTATCTGGATGCAGAAGGTCTAATGCACCAACATTCAAGGTGGTCGGGACAACAACTCGTCCACCAGTAGCCACCAATTTTTCCGCAAATTCGACACCTCCGTCTCCGTGGTGGAGGCAGCCATCGATGTGCGCAGAGGTAATGCGAACAAGAGCTTGTGCACCAAGTAGTTCTGCTGCGGAGACAAGAATTCGCATCGCTAGGGAGACTGCCTCTCCATGATCGCCTGCGAGAAGCGCCCGCTCTTCAGTTGTGAGGTGCAAAGTCATACGGGAGGCTACACACCTCGGGTCATCAACGCCACAGCATCTTATTATTGCGGTTGAAGAGTTTTAGTGGCCATCGTTAGCATGAACTCCCTATTCGACCAGGAGTGCGGATTAGATGAACTGTAACGGTGAGGTGAGGCTATGGATCCGATAGCTCCGATATCGCTCACCTCTATCGAAGAAGCCAGGAATCGGATTGCAGGAGTTGCGATCAAGACTCCGTTACTCCCACTGAATATACCGGATGCTCCGTGTGAGATTTGGTTGAAAGCGGAATGTCTACAACCGATCGGGTCCTTCAAGATCAGAGGAGCAGCTAACGCGATGGCCCTCGCAGATCAGGATGAATTGCAGCGGGGCGTCTACACCGGCAGCGCAGGAAACATGGCACAGGGAGTCGCCTTTAATGCTCGGCAGCGTGGCATTCCATGTCGCGTGATAGTCCCGGAAACCGCACCCCAAACCAAGCTCACAGCCATTGCACGATTAGGGGCCACCGCTGTACCGGTGCCATTCGATGAGTGGTGGTCCGTCATTCGTGATCACGGACACCCCCTGGAAGAAGGCTTCTTCGTGCACCCGGTGAGTGACCCTGCGGTAATCGCAGGCAATGGAACTGTTGCCCTTGAGATACTCGAAGAGCTTCCCGACGTGGACGCTGTCATCGTGCCCTACGGAGGCGGGGGCCTGTCTTGTGGTATCGCCTCAGCTTTGAAAGCACTGCGGTCGGATATTCAAGTGTTCGCGGCAGAAGTGGAAACGGCGGCACCGCTTGCGGCCTCTCTTGAAGCTGGTGGAGCCGTCGAGGTAGAGAGAACTCCAACATTCATCGATGGAATCGGAGGCAAGGGCGTTCTTCCTGAAATGTGGCCTATGGCGTCATCACTGCTCGATGGGTCTATCGTCGTCTCTGTGAAAGAGATCTGCCATGCCATCCAAACCCTGGTCTCCCACGCTCATCTGGTAGCCGAGGGGGCTGGAGGCGCTTCAGTTGCCGCAGCTCTGACAGGAATGGCCGGGCAAGGTAAAGTGGTCGCGGTTGTATCTGGTGGAAATCTCGACCCAGTTGTCCTCAAGACAATCCTCGAAGGTGATATTCCGCCTCTGGCTTAGCCCTCATCTTCGAACTCACGAACCTCCTTGAGAGGAGTGAGAGCAGGATGCTCCAAATGTTTTTCGGACCACTCTGCGAGAGGCGACGATGTAACACCACCGTAGTCAGATTTTTCGACTCTGCACACTTCAGAGTAGTCGCAGTAGCTGCAGTCTTCTTTATCCTGGGTCGGAATGAAACGCCCCTCCGCCACTCCCTGAAGCATATGGCCCACCAGTGAGCCAATCCCTTCTAACTCATTCCTTTCGAATGAAAAAAGCTCGTTTTGGCCACCACGCGTCGGATAGTGGTACTCGCCAGTCTCGACCGGTCGACTAAGGCGCTCCTCAACCGCAAGCGCGTAAAGGCCAAGCTGGAGACGGCGACCACCGTTGAACACACCCGTCCCTTCCCTGAAATCGCGAGTATTACGGCCAGTCTTATAATCGATGACCCGAATCCCCTCAAGTTCCAAATCACCGCCTGGACAATCTAAGCGGTCGATCATACCCCGAAGCTGGATGGAACCACCTTCGACTTCGATCGACACGGGTGTCTCACCACCCATCCCAAAGCCGAACTCAAGCTCCTCCCATGGCGCTCCCTCCTTCCTCACCATTCTGACAAAGGATCGCACGTCATCCTCAAGGCTGGCGAGTTCCCGGCTGACGGCGTCTTCTCCTGGCGCAGGTACTTCCTTCTTCGACTGCTCCACTTCGAAGTGGAGTCTTTCAAGTGCGAGTTCTTCAAAAGCCCTGTCGCTATGTTCCAAATTGCTTTCTTTCGCTTTAGATAGGGCCTGTTCGAAAACCTCGTGGAGCAGTCGTCCTTTTCTGCGAGGATCAAGCCACCGATCCGGATTGAATTCGTAATCATCCGGTGGTATCAAGCGAAGCACTGACGAGTGCAGATACCTGAGTGGACATGTCCCTAGACCCTCAAGCCGACTCGGGGATAGCACGATGTCCTCGTTTCGCCTCGGATCCAGAGCGGATGGCCTGGGGACAATGGCACCGTGCACGTACCCTGGCTCACCACCTCGCTCACGCTCTTTTGTGACTCCCGCATTCAACCCGGGGAAAGCTTCTAGGATGCTCTGCTCACCGCGCCGCATCACTTCGCCTGATCCTAGTTCAGATAGCCAGATATCATCTACGTCCAACAATGGGCGACCAGATTTGGGGACTCGGCAAATGATATCACCCAAAGCCTGGTCTAGATCTTGGAAAGTCAAATGGGGGTCAGACTGCGAAAGCCGAAGCAACTGTAGTAAGGTCGTCGAGGGGCCTACTACCTGAGACTGAACAGCGTCCCAGGCCGTATAGCTCATGGTCAGATGGGCACACTTTAGACGGGCGATTAAGGCAGCGAGTGAGAATACACGCTCTCGTAGCAGTTCAGTCGAAGTAGGAAGTCCCGCACCCAATATGCGGCGGTCTCCGTCAACCAGAACTGGGTCCTGAGTGATTTTGCCCGGCAAATGCTCTGTATCAGCACCCACGAAGAATACCGCTCGTCTCCCAGTGAAACCTCCGTGCTCAAGATCCGATAAATGGAGATGGCCGCCCGAAGACGCCGTAGTCCTAGACTCACCGGAGTTTTCGGATACCCCCACCCCATAAGCTTGCACATGGACTCTGAGGCGACGCCTGAGAATCGTCACCGCTGCCCGGAAGTTTGTCCGCCTCTGTAGTGTGGCCTCTATTCGCTCGAGGAATTCATCAATCTCCTTGTGTGCACTGCTATCCGGTCCTTCAACAATGGGGACTCGTCTCAAGAATGAGCGAAGCCCCTGCGCAAGTTCCGCAGGAGAGATTGGCTTTCCATCTTGGCCAAAACGATCAGGTACTCTCGGTGTAGCTTTTAGCGGTGGGAAAAGGATTCCGCGCAAGGCTTCCAACTCGTTTCGTGTCTTCTTGCAACGCTGCTCAAAGTCCTGCTCTGACTCTAATCTTCTCGGCCTCAGCCAATCGATACCGTCGATTGCTGAACGGAGCTGGGTAAAATATCGCTCGCGACCCCAGCCGATTCGCAGAGAGCGAAAACGACGAGAAAGATCCAATGCCGAGGGACCATCCTGAACTTGTCTCGGTCGCAGATCACCGGCTTCAAGAAGGCGCCGTATCAGGTCTGCTTGGAAGCCCTCTTCAATCCAATCCAGATAGGCTTTTACAACACGGCCCGTGCGGGTTCTCTCGATCGGCAAGCCCACAGCATAAGTGACTGGGATCCCAAGTTGAGTCGAAACAGAATGGAGGGCAGACCCATACTTGGCGGGCTCAGTCGCGATGATCTCCACCTCATCCCAACGTAGTCCACGCTCTACGATTCTTCGCAGAACTTCCCGAAGCTCATCGGTAATCGAAGCAGCCCGAAATATCTCCACCTCTGGACTGGTAACATCAGCAGGCAAGGCAGCAGGTGCATGCAGATATGAGTACGGTTCCGGCTCGGTATGGCGATTCCAGAGAATCCCGTCAGGGGTATCGATACCCACTACCGGATCGGTTTCGAGAACTGAAGCACCTCGGGTCTGTAGGCCAGCTAGTAGTCGGCCAGTAAGCCCTCTCGTTGTTAATCCAGGCGTAAGGACCAGCCTATCCGCTCCCAGCAGTGACGGTAACTGGTTTCCTTCTGTCTCCAACGCGTCTAACGCAAGTTGGAAAATCAGTGCACTATCGGCTTGTCGACGCTCGTAGAGCAGCCTTTCATAGTGCTTGAGCATCTGTAACAAAAACAAGCGTTTCGAAAGGGTCGTGAGTCGAGCTAACTCTAGGGCGCTGGCTTCGATGCCCGCCATACGCAGCGCTGATACAGCTCCGTAGACCTTCTCACGGAGACCCACTCCTTCACTGAGATTTCCTAGCGTAGCATCTCCCGAAGAGATAGAAAGATCGAGGGCTTCGTCGAGGACGGATTGTTGCTCAAATGCATCCAGGGTCCTCAAGGATTCACGATCTAAGCCTAGGCGCGCCAATTGAAGCGCCAAGGTATGTGGAGTCGTGATCTCAAATCCTGCCCAACCGATGCGCTCTAGGGATAGGCGGCGCAACAACTCACGACCCATTCCAAACGTAGGAACTACGATAAGCTTTCGCGCAATCGGGTTGCGGTCAGCTTCCGAGGCTAAAGCATGGATTAGATGAGGTATGCTGGAACCGGACGTGACACTCATATGCTCATGGACGACCATCAAGGGTGTCTTGCAATTATTTTCGGCAAGGCAAGTCGGTAGGGATATTCGCCAAGATAGATCGAAATTGTTAGCGATGGGAGGCCGTAGCGTACACCGCTGTGACCCCCTACCCTTCACAAAAGCCGATCAGTTCACAAATCTCTTTCGCAGATTACATCAGAGGTCCTACATGTCTCGACATCCATCTACAACTCCACGGATTCTGCTGGCATTTGCAACATTACTGCTCGCCACCGATTTAGCATCTGCACAAACCTACTGGCCTGGTCAAAATCTTGATTGGGAACGAAAGAGCCCGGAGGAAGCCGGATTTGATCCGACTAAGATTCAACAGGCCATTGAAATTGCAGTGGCTGGAGAATCAAACTCACCACGAGATCTGGCATTCAACCACCAAATGACGTTTGGGCGCGAACCACACGGAGAGCCCGTCGGCCCTTTCACGATCCGTGGACCTCAAACGGGAGTGATCGTGCACAAGGGCT
>CEWR01040678.1_pt1 | contig 23554 bp, 22 predicted proteins | sample 356321 | NCBI WGS metagenome assembly CEWR01 (sample SAMEA2621551, study PRJEB7988) | marine metagenome | biome: marine biome (ENVO:00000447); feature: mesopelagic zone (ENVO:00000213); material: "saline water (ENVO:00002010), including plankton (ENVO:xxxxxxxx)" | depth 790 m
CAGCTCTACCTCAAGCCGCAGTAAATCGTAGTCTGAAGCAAGCCCAGTCTCGTTCCTCACTCTTGTTTCGCGAACAGACTCACGTACCCGTCGTACAGAGTTCTCTGTTAGACGCAGCTGTTCGCTCGAGAGCAGGAATTGGTAGTAGGATAGCCGCACCCGAGTCGCGACTGCATGAGATTGACCGCGAACTGCCTCTGATTGGAGTTGCTCAAAGCGGGACGCAGCTCCTACTCCCACGAAAACTGAGGGACGTAGAAGTGGTTGTTCTACAGAGATAGTTGAGGCCCATTGATTGTCAGCCCCAAACCGAACGGGCAGGTAGTCGTCTGGCCCTGCGGTAGGATCGAAGATCGACGCAGGAAGGAAATTGACAGTAGGTGAAATGTTTCTCGAGTAGCTGGCATTCAGATCTACGCTCGGGTAGACCTCACTCCACGCCTCCGAGACACGCTCCTCTGCCTCAGCGAGCCCGAGACGCGCTGTCACAATATCAGGGTTCGCTCCTAGTGCAGTTCGAACAGCATCCTCTATCCCGAAAACTACCCGGTTAACTTGGGCTTCTACTCCAGTTGAACCCGATCCAATCCCTAAGACCAAGCATATTGGAACGATGCCGAGAACGTTCTTCCAGGATTGTATCCTTATCATTATTTCCTCTTCCTATTCGATCTCACGCCTGAGGCGCTGTTTGATCTCGGATATAGAGTTTCTCCAGTTGAGCCGCGAAGCTGGGGGTGGCAAAGCCAGTCATCATTCGAACACCTGATTGCTCGAATAGTGATTGGAATTCCTCTCGGTCCATTGGGAAGATGCCTTGCTGGTAAAGCAGAACCATCCCATGCGCATGAGCCCACATCGTCAACGAGGTTTGGAGTGGGTCAGCCTCCTTGAGGATGCCGACCTGCATACATTCGCGAACTCGGTCTATCCAAAACTGATGGACTCCCAACCCCATTGCTTCTATGTCATCCGGAAGCTCCTTCATTCCAAGGCGTTCCGGGCCAGAAAACATGATCTTGTACCAACGGGGGTGTTCAAGTGCAAAATCGAGATACCCTTTACCCGCCTGGAAGAAACGCTCTATCGGTGTGGGCGCCTGTAGCGCCCGGTATACGTATCCCTGGTAAGCATGGTACGCTTCCCTAACAACATCACCGAGTACCTTTTCTTTACCGTCATAGTGTCGGTAAAGGGCCGGAGCGGTAACACCAACATTCTTTGCGAGCTTTCTCATTGAGAAACCGGACAAACCAGTCTCTAAATAGAGTTCGCACGCGCAAGCGAGTATCTTGTCTCTTCGAGTTGCCATGTGAACACTGTAAACAAAGTTTCATGGTCGGTCAATAAATTAAAGAGAATAGCTGCTAACACCGTTTAGTGTAAAAAGGTGCAATGGAAACAGCTCACTTACTCGGTACCACGCAGAAAGGCCTAGAATGAGGAGCTCAGTCCCTTACTTCGACCTTCGCGCTGAGAATAAGGTCATCCTGAGTTATACGGTCCACGATGTCCATTCCCTCAATAACCCATCCGAACACAGTATACCCGCCGTCTAAGTGTGGGAGCATTGTATGAGCGATGAAAAATTGCGAACCCTCGGTATCTTTCCCGAGCCTTGCCATACCCACAGACCCTCTTTGGAAAGGTATCCCGTTTAACTCAGTTGTAATCTCAAATCCTGGGCCACCCATACCAGAAAACCCCTCCACGTCCCCCCCCTGAACTACAAAATTCGGGATGACTCTGTGAAAGGCCACACCATCATAACGTCCTTCTTCACTAAGTCGGGCAATCGTTTGAACGGTATGAGGTGCGTGCTCCGTGAACATTCTGATTCTAATTCGTCCCCGAGTCGTCTCAGTCACCAACTCAGGAGCTTCACCAAGCCGTCCCAAGTAGCCCCAGTCGATTCGGGTCGGATCGTAGCTTGGCGGCGCAGGGAATACTTCAGGAGGTAACTCCGAGCCATCATCAACTCCAATATCAACAGTTGAAACCTCTCCCGTCAGTCGTTCGAGTTCCATAGCCGCGATCCGCCTTATTAGACCATTTTGGTGTCCCAGTGCTTCTCGGAGAATCAAGTGAGCATCCGGATCACCCGTGATCGCTATCAAACCCAAGATCTCGATAGCCTCTCGAATCTCTGACCCAGCCGCAAATTCCCGGTATACATCACCCAAGACTCCAGCACTACCGAACTCACCGAAGAGAGGGTCAGTAAGCATCTCTAACCCAGTCCGGTAGACACTAGGATCGTCGCTCTGTACCGCACCCGCAAAAATTTCGTAATAGACTCGTCTGAGTTCAGGATTCTGCCTATCCCCAGACCAGCGACTCGCTAAAGCCTCAACCGCGGCAGTGTTGACCTCTGGATAGGAGGACTGAGCTGCCTCGCTGAGCCTCTGGAGTGCCTCTGCCCCCCTGACTTGACTAAGGGCAGCCACACCTATTTTCCAACCTGCCGAGTCGTCTGAGTTCAGTGCATCCAACCAATTAAATACAAATGGCCCTTCATTCTGTCGGCCTAATAGTCGCAAGAGCGGTTCGGTTACACTTCCACGTCCTAGATCGGAATCAATCCAACTCTTAATACGCGTAATGATTTCAGGAGGGTGGTCCACTCTCGCGACACTACTCGCCGCCCTAGCAGCCACATGCTCGGAAGAGTCTTCAAGGCCATTCAATAGAACCTCGAGCACCTCCGGTTGAGATTCTCGCCCAGTGAGCCCTGTTAGCGCTTCAGCCCGCGCGCGCCAGTCCTGAGCTTCACCAGCCCATCGAGTTAGCCGTCCGACATCCAAATCATCTCCTAGCCGGCCAAGGGCCACTATAAGATGCAGGGCAGCCGGATCGTCTTCCTTAAATAGATCCAGGGCCTCTCGAAGACGTAAGACTCTCGATGACCACAGGGATGTGTCTGTTACACGCCCAAAATAGTATGCCGCAGCCACTCTAATATCCGGGTTGGGATCATCTAATTTACTAAATAACAAGTCACGACTGTCCGCATGATCCACGTTGAAGACTGCTCCATTCACTGAGAGCGTAAGGACTCTCAGGGGCTCTTCATCCGTAAGTACATCGGCCGAGAGAAGTGCCTCAGATGCCGAGATAGCCTCGATCTTACCTAGAGCTTCTAGGATTCGATATCTGACGTCACGCTGTGTTTCTCGGGTGAGTGCATCTACCAGGACAGGGACTGCGGACTCGTTGTTAAGCTGGCCAATCGCGAAAGCGATGTCCCGTCGTACTGCCGCGTCTTCTTCATTCTGTAATCTGGACGCCAGGATCGAAAATGTGGTGGGCTCCTGAATAGATCCGAGAGCGAACGCCGCTCGAGCTCTCAGAGCAGGGTCCGTTGCCAAAAGTGTTTCAGCTAGACCCAGCGCGTCTCGGTCTACTTGGAGATCGACAATCGCTTGAAGTCTAGGATTTCGGAGCAATCCATCGCTCGTGCGCACGAATATCACGTCGTCCGCTTCGATTGTCGAAGTGCCAATCTGACACCCCAAGCAAGAGCAAAGAGTGACAAAAACCAATGCGACCCGGCACAAGCTGGCCATGCTATACCCGCCTAATCCTTGAGCATTACTTTGACATCTAACTTCGCATCTATCCCTAATCCTAATTAGGGAACCGGCATTCTGTCCCCAGATAGTAGCATTGTCTAGAAACTAGAAGGGCACGAGGTCTAGGTATGCGTCGAACCTTACAGAGGATAGACGGAAGTATCGTAGATTCCAGGACACGTCCAAATGGATCAACTGATCAAGGATAGACAAACCTGACCCCACGGAAAAAAGAGTTTCATGATCATCTGTCTCCCGGTCAAAACGGTGGTCATAAGGCACCCAAGCCCCGTCTGTAAAAAGGGAGAGATCACCAATAGAGAAGGATCGAGCGATCTCTCCTCGAACACGCGCAAACCGTGTTCCTCCAAGAACTCGTGGTGGAAAACCGCGCAGTGTGCTTGGTCCACCAAGATACCAACCACGCTGTAGTGGGAGATCACCAACACTTGTGCCGATTCCAGCCTCCAAACTGATCCGCATGTCACGGACGATCGGAATATCAAGGCTACCGAGAAAGTTCGCGCGCCCGTATTCCGCTGTCCCTGCCCCACCCTCTAGGGACACCAACATTGCACCGTGAGGGGAAAGGGGGTCTGAGCCCCATTTGGAAACAACCTCTACTGAACTTCCTAGAAACCATCCGGTATCCACTCCTACGTTAGGCCGCCACTCTGACTTTTCATTAATGAGTCCCCAAATAGTGAAGTCCGACTCGATTTTTGCGAGGCGATGATACTCGCCAAACATACGGATCCGAAGAGAGTTCTGTTCCCTTGAGGAATGTGCCCATTCCAGAGACGTGCCAGACCGTCGGTAGTAGTCGCCATCGTCCCGTCCTGCGACAAGAGCAGTTATCGAGTTCCCAAGCCTTAAGTGTCCCGCGCGCTCATCGATGGCAGTCAGTTCATGAAACCCACTGAATGTGATCCCGTCTTGTAGGGTTTCTCGGGTAAAGTCCAGTCTCACATTTGGCTTCAGGTTCGCTAGCCCGAGGCTAGCCATCCCTGTAACTGAAATTGGACCCAGTGGACTTTGTGGTCGAAATTGGGCTCGAACGCCTGGCGAGAATCCCTCCACTCTGTTGTACCTGAAGAGATCTGGACGTTGGAAAGCCCATCTGATTGTCCTCGGGACACCCGAAATTTCTTCTCCTGAGTACCAGTTCTGGCTGAATGGAACCGTATCCCCAGGCAAATAAATAGGGAGCGTACAGCACAAAATAAACTTCAGTGTCACGGCACTCATCGAGTTCCTCGCGATGCACCCATCTAGTTACTATAGAGGTTACCACGTCACTGCACTTTGATTTGGATTATTCACTGAAGCAGTAACCTCACCCCTATGATACTAACGTAGACCAGTATCACTTCGAATCACCAAATTGGGAGTTTTCAGTAAGTGGATGGATTGAACTTTAAGCCCGCACCATTCTGCGCTGCTCGCTGGGCGCGCGGATGTCACGCTCAAACCCTCATGGCCAGAATATTGAGATCTCCGAATGGCCCACCATATCGTCGCGAACGACTGGATACACCTGATGGAGATTTCCTCGACTTGGATTGGGGGCCAGAGCCTTCGTCGGATTCACCAATCGCACTAGTACTTCATGGCCTCGAGGGTTCTAGCTCCAGGCGGTACGTCCGGAACATCTGCGGGGAGCTTTTCGTTCGGGGTATTTGGCCGGTCGCTCTGAATTTCAGAGGCTGTAGCGGAGAACCCAATCGGAGACCTCGCTACTACCACTCGGGTGAGACTAACGACCCTCAATTCATACTCGAGCTTCTTCGTCAGCGCTTCCCGGACAGGCCTATAGGTGCTCTCGGATTTTCGCTCGGAGGAAATGTCCTGCTCAAGCTCCTGGGTGAGGAATCTTCGGATGTCAGGGGGAGGCCTGACTCCGCTGTAGCGATTTCAGTTCCCTATGATCTCGCTGCTGGCTCTCAATTTCTAGAACAGTCCTGGATGGGGCGCTTTTATGCTGCTTACTTCCTGCGATCACTAAAGCATAAAGTCCGCATAAAACAAGAACTTCTTAGCCCGGTACTTGATCTAAATGTTGTGCTGAACTCACAAACGATTTGGGAATTCGATGACGTTGCTACCGCACCATTGGGTGGGTTTGAAAATGCAGCTGCTTACTACGCAGAATCCAGTAGCTTCAAGTTCTTGGGGGACATCGGTGTTCCTACACTCTTAATTCACGCAGAGGACGACCCTTTCTTACCAGCCCAGGCTATACCGAGAACGGAAGCATTAGACAACCCGATGATCCAACTCGTGATTCACCCAGTTGGTGGACACGTTGGATTCCTCGAAGGAACACCTAGGAAACCATCATTCTGGGCAGAAGTAGAGGGTGCGCGGTTTCTTGCTGAGCAGTTAAATGGTGATACTCGGTAATCCCATTACAACTATCTGACTAAGCAGTGACCTGATCTCGAAAGAAGGCTTGCCCATGCCACATATCTGAAGCCGGGCGTTCGAGATCCCCTGAACGTAAGTCATGGATTCTTGTAAGACTGGTATCAAACACCTTGGTCGCCAAAGTGACAGTTCCAGCTCCAGCGAGTGCCCTGAACTGAGATCTTGATACACTTCGAATGTCAGTCCCCTCTCGATACCAAACCGGCGTGTGGTCGACCAATGAGACTCCAATATCTGAACCGAGTGTACGAAGTTGGTTCACGAGAGCGTCAATAGAACATCCAGAGGGTAATTCAGAGTCGACATCTACACCTACAATCAAGAACTGGCTGTCTCGAAGTTCCCCTGCGCAGCAGAGAGGAACCCCATGTGCCTTCCAATCATCTAGGAAGGAGTGGACTGTGTCGACGAAAGTCTCAGCCTCTCGACCCGAGAGAGCACGACTGCATGGAAAAATCCATAGCCGCCCGTGATCCGGTAACTCCCCAAATGAGATTCGTGCCATCTTTAGATATCTGCTCTAACAGTGTCACTCACGGACGTTGTATCGGGAGGGGGGCCTTTATCCAAGAGGATTGCCGCCCATCGAAGATCTTCTGTGTTCTCGAGCAGAATCTTGACGCCAACAGTCAGTGGTACTGATAGAAGAGCGCCTAGAGGGCCCCAGGCCCATCCCCAAAACAGAAGAGATAGGATAACAACGAGTGTCGAAAGCCCTAGACTTCGACCCATCCATCTTGGCTCGATGATATTACCAACAACCATGTTTACAAAGATATATCCACCTGCCACGACAATCGCGTGACCGAGCGTTCCGTAAAGAATAACACTCAATAAAACCGCCGGGATCGCTGCAATGATCGAGCCCACCGTTGGTATATAGTTAAGAAAAAACGCGATCATCCCTAGCAATACCGGGAAATCAAGATCCAACGCGTATGCCCAGATTCCCAATACCAATCCAGTGACCAGGGATACCACGGTTTTTATACCTAGATAGGACTGGATCTCAGTTGCGATCTTAGTGAATCGGTCTTCATCTCCACCACGTACACCCAAGATGTAACGGAATTTCTTAGGGAAAACTGTAGCTTCGCTGAGCATAAAAGCCATGATGAGAAACACGACAAATGTGGTGGAAAGAAATTGAGCGATACGCCCCATAATTCCGCGAGCGATATCCACCACTGCTCCCGGGTCAACTATGCTAACCATTAAATAGTCACTGATATCGAAACCAGTCGAATTCTCGATCCAAGTCATCCAATCACTCCAACGTTCCTGGAGCTTGATAACGTACCCATCAAGGTTGGTCTGTAATTCAGCAACCGACGGGCTCGCAAGCAGTATGAACAGCCCTATGACAGCTACATTGACCAGAACGGTGATAAGCGTTGCAAGACCGGATGGAATCCTATGATTCACGAGCCACGCCATGACCGGCAAGCTTAATACAGCTAAGAAAAGAGCAAGTGCTGAAGGAAGAAGGATCGGAGCAGCAAACTGCAAGCCGTAGACTATCACGACTAGGCAAGCCAGAATGAACAGAAATCTGGCTCCTGGTTTCTTTTCCAATTCGTTAAAGATCATGGTCGATAAGATATATCTGGCACAACGTCGAGGGCAGAACGTGTGCCAAAGATATCCAATAAAGAGGGGTCGGTGCCATGCTATTTCAGTTCCGCCGGGTTAATCAACTACAAGTATAATAGGATGGACAAGCAAATCCCTGCAGAAATCACGATCCCGAAGTCCGATGAGGTCCTACTCGCACAGTGCCGGGTGGAGACATTTCGCGCTGGTGGGCCAGGAGGGCAACACCAGAATAAGACGGAGACCGCTGTCAGGATCGTACACCTAGCAACCGGAATTAGCTCAGTAGCTCGCGATGAGAGGAGTCAACTTCGGAACCGACATTTAGCAATTATTCGTCTACGAGAAAAACTCGAAGCTCATAACAAGATGCCAGAACCCCGTCACCGAACGATGATCCCTAAGCGAGAAAAAAAGAGGCGGCTCGAGAGTAAACGACAGCGCAGCCAAACCAAAAAGCTTCGTAAAAAGCCCGATACGGACTTGGAATAGCGCCTACCAAATAGATTCCATCCGAGACAGGAATGTACAAACCTCCTGAGGAAACACCCCAGGAGGCCAGTAATTACAAGATTCTTTTCGAGTGGGCCCGGAAGGACTTGAACCTTCGACCTGCCGATTATGAGTCGGATGCTCTAACCAACTGAGCTACGGGCCCGTTCGCTACAAGTGATTAACTCTCGCCTCTTTCTGCTAGGGTTCTCAGAGAGTTCTTCTCGGATTCATCCAAATCTCTCCACTCCCCTACCGGCAGTTCCCCAAGTTTCACCGGCCCAAAACGGATCCTCACAAGCCTTAGGACTCCGTGGCCGATAGCATTCATCATTCGTCGCACCTCGCGTTTTCGACCCTCAGTTAGAACTACCTCGATGGTTGTGCTAAACTCATCTTTATTCAGCACCTGGACTGAATTGACTCTCGCCACTCCATCTTCTAGCTGTACCCCTCGAAGTAACGCAGCACATTCAGATCGAACTAACGTACCCGTTACAACCACTCTATAGACTCGCTCGACCTGTCGACTTGGATGCTGAATACCGTGAGCTACGTCACCGTCATTAGTCAGAATTAACAGTCCTTCGCTCTCGCGATCTAAGCGCCCCACGTAACGCAGGGCTGAGCACTCCTCCGGAAGCACGTCGTAGATGGTGCGTCCACCATGTGGGTCTCTACGCGTCGTCAGTACCCCAGTAGGTTTATGGAAAGCAATCCACCGTAACGCGGTGAGTTCCAGCACATCATCGTCTACCTGGACGGTATCTCGCCCTGGGATTATCCGCGTTCCCAGCTCAGAGATGAATTCTCCATTCACCCGAACTCGACCAGCTAGCATCAACACCTCAGCCTCACGACGTGAAGCTCGGCCACATCTGGAAATATACTTCTGGAGGCGAATACCTTCGGTCACCGTGCTATCAGAGCACTACGTCTTTGGCAGATTCATTCACAGAGTTATCAGGTTGTTCCTCTGCAGGATTTTCTCCCAAATCTGACATCGCCGGAGTTCCTTCCTCGTCTAAGTCTCCCTCACTTTCCTGGAGTGGCATCCGGTCTTTGAGAATGATCGGTAGTTCATCGGGGCGTGGAAGATCATCTAGCGAGGCGAACCCAAAATGTTCCTGAAAGTGTTGTGTAGTCCCGTACAGAAGAGGGCGACCCAAGCCGTCACCTCTTCCGACAATATCAATCAAGCTCCGATCCTGAAGGGTACGGATCACCCCTGAAGAATTCACACCTCGGATATACTCGATTTCTATCCGACCAATCGGCTGACGGTAGGCAATAATGGCAAGCGTCTCTAGTGAAGGCCCCGAAAGTCGGTTGGCTCTCGGGACATTGTCGAAACGTTCTAGATAAGGTGCAAACTCTGGGCGCGTAAGGATTTGGTAACCCTCGGCGATCTCAGTCAGATGGAAAGCACGCTGTGCATCTTCGTACTCGGCCTTAAGCATCTGGAGCGCCTCTTCCACCTGATCTTCATCCAAACGTTCATCCGCCCTAGCAATCTCACTTGGTGTTAGAGGGGCGTCCGAAGCGAACAAAACAGCCTCAACTATTTGGGGTGTATTCATGAATCAACCTCTATGACTCCGACATCTGTGCTGCCCCCATCTTCATCCTCTTCACGCCGATATAGCCAAAGCTCCGAAAAAGGTTCGGATTGCCTTAGAAAAAGGACGCGCCTACGTGTGAGCTCCAAACTCGCCAGAAAAGTCATGACACCATGCATGGTGTCTCCGAAACCCTTTAGAAGGCGACTAAATTCGATACCGGATTGACCTTGCAGTCGGTCCAAAATTAAGACGACCTTTTCCTGCATAGAGATTGTTCGTGTAGTGACCCTATGTAGTCCTTGCCTAAGCGTTGGCATCTCCACAGCGAGAGCTGCGCTAAGGACGTCCGCCCACGTTGTCTCGAGTGGCATTTCCTGATGAAGAAGCTTTGGTCGAGCAGGGATGAATCCCTTTGAGAAACGCCGTCCGCGATCCGCCTCAGATGCTCTCATACGTTGTGATATTTCCCGGATTTGCTCGTACTCAAGAAGCCTGCGTACTAGCTCTGCTCTCGGGTCTTCATCCTCATCGTCGCCTTCCCGGGGCAAGAGCATCTGAGCCTTAATCCGTATGAGTGTCGCTGCCGTTTCTAGGAATTCACCAGCGCTGTCTAAGTCTTCCGCACCTAGCCCCTCAATCGCCTTAAGAAACTGGTCGGTAATCCGGGCCACAGGAATATCAAATACATCGATATCCTGGGTTCGAATCAGATGCAGCAGCAGATCTAATGGGCCCTGAAAACGCTCAGTCTCCACAAGGAAAAAATCATCGCGCACGATGGCACCTTCGGCGAATCTCAGATCCATAAGCGGATAAACGCGTCAGCTTGATTCAAGAAAAACTCCACTGGCCACATGAGGTACGTGAAGAGGTCACTACGGAAGTAAAGCAGGGCAATCAATAGAGGCAATCCATAACGACCCGCTTGGGCGTACCAACCTGCGACCGGCCTCGGAAGTACGTGAAAAAGAACGTGTGATCCGTCCAAGGGTGGGATCGGGATTAAGTTAAAGAAGGCAAGCACCAGATTTATTAGGATCCCATAGTAGGCCATCAGACTTAAGGTCTCCGCGAGACTGCTTGGAGGTGACCCAGTTAAGCTTGTCACCTTGAGAACTACTGCTGCCCCAAGAGTCGCGAGCACGGCTAACCCCAGATTGGATACGATCCCAGCCAAAGAGACTCGGATGTCTCCCCATACGGGACTCCTATATTTCGACGGATTGACGGGGACTGGTTTTGCCCAACCAAATATGAAAGGAATGGGCGCAAGGTAGAGGATAAGCGGAACAATGAACGAGCCGAATAGATCCAGGTGAGAGATCGGATTCAGCGTGATCCTGCCAAGCCGTTCCGCTGTGTCGTCTCCTTCACGGCGGGCCTGCCATGCATGTGCGACCTCATGCACGACGACTGAGAAAATGAGTACTGTAACAATAAGGATTGCTTGCATGTCGTGAGTAACCTAACTGCTCAGTGCCCGTTGATCCTGTCCCGAGTCGTTCCTAGCTTTGCTCGCTAGGGAATGCAAGGCGTATTCCGCCTCGAGGAACAGATGCCGAATATCAAGAGTGCGAAAAAGCGGATGGTGTTGAGTGGCAAGGCTCGACTGAGGAATCGGTCGGAGCGTGCCAAAATACGCACAGCTGTAAAAGGAGTCCGTGCGACCACCTCCGCCAAAGATGCCCAGGAACAGCTCCGTAGTGTAGTTAAGCTCTTGGATCGAGCTGCGACCAAGCGGCTCATTCATCCGAACCGTGTTGCACGAGTGAAGAGTCAGCTTGAAAAACATACGAGGTCACTCACTTCTTGAAGTGATCTCGACAGAAGCACGGTAGGCGGTGCAGATAAAGAAGCCTCCCCGGCTTCTCTGATTTCTTTATTTCAAGCTGATCCCAAGATGTAGTAGGCTTCTCACCCCTCATCGTGTCCAGACGGTGCGACCGCCCACAATCGTCCTGTTGGGAGCTCCCTTAAGTTCCCGGCCGGTAAAGGGAGTGTTTTGACTCTTCGATCGGAAGGCGTTTGGGTCCACAGTCCAGCCTAGGTCTGGATCGATCACGGTGACATCTCCTACTGCCCCCTCAGATAGTGTGCCCCCCGGGAGGCCAAATGCCCTGGCTGGCCCACAACTCATCCGGTCGATCATAGTCGCAATATCGATCACTCCCTCACTTACGATGTCTGTCATGATGATCCCTATCGCTGTTTCTAATCCGACCAGACCATTCGGAGCATCTTCAAACGCTGACTCCTTTTCATCGTAATGGTGGGGGGCATGGTCTGTCGCAATAACGTCGAGTGAACCGTCCGCCAATCCTGCTCGTACGGCAGCGACATCTTTTGCAGTCCTAAGTGGTGGATTCATTTTCGCTTCAGTCCTATACCCTTCAACTGCTTCCTCTGTGAGGACCAAGTGGTGCGGGGACGCCTCAGCTGTCACCCGTACACCTCGAGCTTTCGCCTGTCGAATCGCGTCCACACCAAACTCTGTAGAAATATGTTGAAGATGTATCTGGCCACCGGTCAGCTCAGCTAGCAAAAGATCACGAACGATATGAACCTCTTCCGCTGCATTCGGCTTACCCGCCAGACCCAGACGCGTGGACACGATGCTCTCATTCATATGGCGTCCCGCTGACAGGCCGAGGTCTTCCGGATGGTCGGCGACAGGAATGCCAAATGCCTGCGCGTATTCAAGCGCAAGCCGCATCAGCCCAGAATTCATAACGGGATTTCCATCATCAGTGATAGCTACTGCGCCAGCGTCCACCATCTCTCCAATGGGTGCCAGGTTCTCCCCTGCTCTCTGTACCGAGATACATCCTACGGGATAGACCCTAGCAGCTTGAGCCTTCCTGCCTTCGGCCACAATAAACCCAACAGCAGCAGGATCATCGATCGGCGGATCCGTATTTGGCATAGCACATACCGCGGTGTACCCACCCGCTACAGCCGCTTGAACGCCAGTCTCGATCGTCTCCTTATGTTCCTCTCCTGGTTCCCGTAAATGGACATGCACGTCGATCAGCCCAGGCGACACTATGAGACCAGAACAATCTATGACGTCCGCATCTTCTGGGGCGGAGATATCTTTTCCAATTGAAGCGACAATCCCGTCGACTAATAGGAGATCAAGTATTTCATCTAAATCCTGACTTGGATCCACTACCCGTCCGCTCTTAAGGAGGGCCTTTGCACTCATGCCCCTGCCTCCTTCTTCGCTGCTTCGGCGCTACCAGGCTGTCCACCGGCTAGTAGGTAAAGAACTGCCATGCGCACAGCTACACCGTTGGTAACTTGGTTAAGGATCACTGAGTGCGGCCCGTCTGCAACGTCAGAGTCTATTTCCACCCCCCGGTTCATTGGGCCTGGATGCAGAATCAATAAATCCTGTGGGGCAAGCTCTAGCCTTCGAGCTGTGACACCCCAGATCCTGTTGTATTCGCGCAAGCTAGGCACGTAACCCTCTTCCATGCGCTCAAGCTGTAGTCGCAAGATGTTAAGCACGTCTGCCCATTCGATGGCTTCTTCAATCCTCCTGAACACCTTGACACCGAGATCACCAATAGCAGAAGGGAGAAGCGTTTTGGGTGCACATACTGCGACTTCTGCACCAAGCTTTAAGAGTCCGTAGATGTTCGAGCGAGCAACACGTGAATGCAGGATATCACCCACTAAACAAACTTTCAGACCCTGCACACGGTCGCAGTGGTCGCGAATCGTTAATAGGTCTAATAGACCTTGGGTCGGGTGCTCGTGCCGTCCATCTCCAGCATTTATCACGTTCGAGGGAATCCGATCCGCAAGGAACTTGGCCGCCCCAGAAGATCCGTGGCGCATCACGACCATATCGATGCGCATCGCCTCTAGGTTCCGTGCAGTATCAACCAACGTTTCTCCTTTGATAACCGAAGAGCCTGAGGCTGAGATGTTAACCGTGTCGGCACTGAGACGCTTCTCTGCAAACTCGAATGAGACTCTGGTCCTAGTTGATGCCTCGAAGAATAGGTTGACGATCGTCTTACCACGGAGGACCGGAACCTTCTTGATCCGTCGTTCTGAGATCTCCTTGAACGGTTCAGCTGTATCAAGAATCATCAGAATCTGTTCCTGAGAAAGAAACTCTAGACCAACAAGGTCCTTTCCTAGCGCAGGGACTCGTGATGAGGCCATCGCAGCAGTCATATGGCTTCCGAGTTGATGGTTACGATCTCGACCCCGAGAGCACCATCAATTTCAGGAACGTGGACTTCGACGCTTTGAGTTTCCAGTAACTCGACACGTTGACCTACGATATCCGGTTGGATCGGGAGTTCCCGACCTCCCCGATCAACTAGAACACACAGGTGAATGAACTTAGGGCGCCCCCAGTCCGTGAGTTCATTTAGAGCGGCGCGTATCGTCCTCCCGGTATGGAGAACGTCGTCAACGAGGACCACCTTCTGTCCGTCTACGCCTCTGGGGGGCAGTTTTGATTCGCCTACTATAGGCCTTGGCCCGACCACCATAAGGTCGTCTCGATACAGGGTTATATCTACAAACCCTGCCTCAAGTGAAACTCCCTCAGTCCGCTCGATCTCTGAGACTAACAATGCCGCAATTTGTGTTCCGCGGCGCTGAATGCCCATCAGGACGAGACCATCTGTACCCTCGTTAAACTCCACGATCTCGCGGGCCATTCGAGCAACCGCTCCATGGACGTCAGATTCGTCCATCACTCGTGTGCGGTTGTTTTTATCCATTTTGCGCTGTCTGGTGAGGACCAGTCAGAGCCCTCAGTCGATCGTTCGCGGCGAAAAGTTCGACCTTCCTAGTCGATCGGTCAACGACCAACCAGGGTTACACTGTACACCTTGTCACCAGGTTATAGAATTCCCCATGATTGATTTCCCATCTTTCTCAAACGCATAATTGAGAGATAGTTAAGCATTCAGCTTCTTACCCGAATCACCATCACATGCCTTTTTTGAGACTAATAACTGCCCTGTGGATCCTTTTGCTTCCTGCAAATGTGGGTGCACAAGAACTTTTGGATTCTCCCTTGGTCATCCTGACTGATGTTCCCTTCGAGTTGACCCTACAGGGTGCAAGTCAAACTTCGACACAGTATGAAGTGCGAAGCGCAACCGGTTTGATCTTGGCTGAAGGGACGATCTCGCCTCAGGGTGTTTCAGTGGTGACGGGCCTTGAGATCGGATCTATAGAGCAACTTCCCCTTCAAGTACTCATCGGCGACCGCTCGGACGAACTGGAACCGACCCTCATCCCTGGGTGGTTTTCAGTATTGCCTCCTATTCTAGCAATCTTGCTGGCCCTGATCTTCCGAGAAGCGATCACTGCCCTTTTTGCAGGAGTGTGGCTCGGTGCTCTGGCGGTCGCGGGATTTAACCCTCTAAAAGCTACAGGTCGACTGATAGACCAATTCGTAGTCCCTGCGCTTACTGACGCTGATCATGTCGCAATCCTCGTCTTCTCGCTCCTGCTAGGAGGTATGGTAGGAATCATCGCTCGCAACGGTGGAACCATGGGCATCGTCGAGAGTGTCACACCCTTCGCTCGGAGTGCCAAACGAGGAAAGATCGCTACCTGGGCAGCAGGCCTAGCAATCTTTTTTGACGACTATGCGAATACACTGATCGTTGGAAATACAATGCGACCGATTACCGATCGGCTCAGGATATCGCGTGAAAAACTCGCTTATATAGTCGACTCAACAGCAGCCCCTGTTGCAGCACTGGTGCCCATATCGACTTGGGTTGGCTATGAAATCAGCCTCATTTCGGATGGGCTACGAATCGCAGCTGAACAGAATCCGAATGGGGCAGACGTGATCCTGTCCCAAAACCCCTTTGACTTATTTATCCAGACCATCCCCTTCCTGTTCTACCCCCTACTCGCGCTGCTCTTCGTACTCATGACATCGGTGATGAATCGTGATTTTGGCCCGATGGCAGAAGCGGAACTGCGAGCAGCAACCAAAGGCGAGCTTCATAGGCCAGGTGCAACGCTTGCTACTGATACGTCTTCAGAGCTAATGAGTCCGAAGAAAGGCCTAACCTATCGATGGTGGAACGCCGCTCTCCCGGTACTAACCGTGATTGTGGTTGTCTTGGCAGGGCTCTACACAACTGGACGCACAAGCGTCGGTCCGGATGCTTCTCTGAGAGAGGTGTTCGCTGAAGCTGACCCGTTTTCTACCCTGTTGTGGGGATCACTGGCCGGGTGTCTGGTTGCTATTCTGATCTCAATTGGACAGAGGATGCTGACCGTGCAGGAATGTATTGATGCATGGCTCGGGGGCATGAAGGCAATGATGATCGCGATGGTCATATTGACTCTGGCTTGGTCGCTCGGATCCGTCACAGAAGCAATAGGCACCGCACAGTACTTGTCTCTGCTGCTATCGGACCGTATCAGCTTGGAGCTAATCCCATTGATTGTCTTCGTTACTTGTGCAGCAATGGCTTTTGCTACCGGAACCTCGTGGGGGACAATGGCAATCATGCTCCCGGTTGTAATTCCCCTCACTATCTCCTTGGGTGGGGCTGCCACATATCCCGGTGGCGACCAAATGGAAATCCTTTTGGGAGCAACGGCGTCCGTCCTAGCTGGTGCAATTTTTGGAGACCATTGCTCGCCGATATCAGACACTACTGTGCTCTCATCCACAGCATCCGCCTGCGATCACATGGATCACGTCCGGACCCAGCTGCCCTATGCGGTCCTTGTAGGACTCATCGGGATGGTCTTAGGGAATGTTGGCACCGCATATGGGTTGCCCCCGTGGGGGGCATTACTTGGGGGTGTGTTCCTGCTATTCCTGTTTCTTCAATTCCGTGGCAGAGTAGTCTCGGGCGCGGATTGAGGGACATTAGCCTAAACACGGTCTAAGAAATTATCGCAGACGTTCGAAGAACGCCCTGAGTAACTCTGCGGATTCCTCGGCACGCACCCCAGAGGTGAGTTCACACCGGTGATTCAATCTTGGTTCCTGAAGGAGGTTTTCAAGGGAACCGGCCATTCCTGCCTTCGGATCTGCCGCAGCGTAGACCACCCGAGGAATCCTAGACAGAACGATCGCCCCAGCACACATAGCGCACGGTTCTAGGGTCACATAGAGCGTGGTGTCTAGGAGTCTCCAGTCTCCCTGTACCATCGAAGCCGAACGAATTGTCAGAAGTTCTGCGTGCGAGGTGGCATCAGCATCAGCCACAGTTCGGTTATGAGCCTCAGCCAGTACCTCTGTTCCACGAACCAATACTGCTCCGACAGGAACTTCCTCAGTGGATGCGGCTATCTTGGCTAACTCAAGGGCACGCCCCATCCAAATCTGGTCATCATCAGAGTGTTCTAGAGTGGAATGGCTAAGCAGGTGCAATCGCGAATCACTAGTGTTGTGTCAAGTTGACCTTGGACCCGTTGTCCATTCTTCTGTATAGGCCGATAACGCGTCCCAGCAAGTCTAGTGTCGGTGGCTCTATCAGGCTCTCATTCTTCCCTGGCTGGAGTGACTCAAGCCTAGCCGCTGCTCCCGCTTCGGTAAAACGGTAGTACGAAATTCCCTCACCAAGATCAGCAGCGATAATCGCTCCAGTCTCTAATTGCTCCATACTAGCCGGTGAGATAAGGATGTGATCCCCTTCTTCAACACCAAGTAAAGCAAGGTCATTAACCGCAGCAACAACTATGAAGGATCCCTCAAGTCCACCCATCCTGCGGTCGACCGAAAGGTGAACTTCCGCATCCTCGATCCGGAATTCAGAAACAGTTTCCGGAACCCGATCAAAACAGGGGACAGAGACAGTCTGGGTATTGAGATCAATCCCAAGTATTCTCACCCCTCTTGAACGGGACGGGTCTCGTTCAAGAAAGCCCTTGTCGGCAAGGACCTGAAGGTGCTCCGACACAGTCTTCGTACTCTTAATCCCGAAACGTTTCCCGATTTCGCGGATCGAAGGTTGATACGTATTAGACCGGAGGTACTGGACCATGAAGTTCAGGATTTCCCTCTCGAGTCCAGGGAGTGACTCTACCCGTGCTTCTGGGGCATCGATTTGCGGCTGAGAAGTTGTGTCTGAGCGGGCCAATATGGAATCTCTGAAGAGCAGTGAATTAGCCCGAATCCTGGCTTAAGCGCTATCCTAATGTGCGCCTCGGAAGAGTGTCAAGAAAGACCCTAGCAAAAGGTTCCCGCAGGCCTGATCACGATCCATACTCTCTCAACAACATTCTCGCTAAGAATACGAGCGGATACACCCAGTCGAGTTATCGGATAAGGGCGCAATACACCGGAGGGCTCACCCGCCGAGTTTCTTTAAAAGCAGCTCCCGAGCCACCTTCGGATCGGCTGCCCCGTTCGTGCTCTTCATTACTTCCCCAACAAACATACCGATTAGTCCTGACTTCCCTGCTTGGTATTCAATGACTTTCTCCGGCCATGCTGCAAGAATCTCTTCAATGACACTCTCAAGTGCACTGCGGTCAGAGACTTTCTCTAGTCCCATTTCCACTATGAGTTGGTGCGGATCACCACCCTCGTCAATCATACGTGCGAGGACATCCTTACCAGCCCTGCGCGAGAGTCGATCCGCAGCAACAAGAGCAACAAGCTGACCCAAGCCTTCACCATCAAACGTGAGATCTTTCAACCTGCGTGCTCCCAGCAGGCCTCGTACATCTGTCGTTAGCCAGCCCGCCACCTCAGCAGGCTCATCATATACGGCAAGGGCTTTCTCAAAAAAATCTGAAACCTCGGGAGACGTCGTTAGTAGATCCGCCTGCTCCAAAGTCAGTCCCAGGTCATCACTGTAGCGTTCGAAGCGAGCCATAAGTTGGGGATCAGCTGCACGGGCCGCCTCACGTGACTCATTTACCGCAGGCTTTTCAGGCCTCCTGGGATTATTCATAACTTTTTCAGAGCCACTCTTACCTTTCGGAACTTTCACATCTGATTTGGCGGCACTACGGCTCCAGCTGTCTTTCAAGGATACGATACGATTAAAGACCAACTCTTCCCCTACCCCATCGACTGGATCCTTCCAGAAATAACCGGTTCGTTCAAACTGGTAGCGTGTATCAGGTGAGTCGTCACTGATAGATGGCTCGACTTTGGCCCCCTCCAGGATCCTCAAAGAGTCAGGGTTTATGCGTGAGACAATTTCCTCATCCTCATCTGAATCACTCTCTGGAATCTCTAAGAAGAGATGATCATACATCCGAATCTCCGCAGTCAGAGCATGGGCTGCAGATACCCACTGGATCGTGCCCTTAACTTTTCGCCCGGCAGTTCCCTTCCCACCACGGCTCTCGGAATCATGAGTGCAGTGTAATTCCACTAACTGGCCAGCTTTATCACGAACCACTTTCTCACACCGTATCACGTACGCATGCCGCAGCCTGACCTCCCCACCAGGTACAAGTCTCCGAAAACCAGGTGGCGGATCTTCTTCAAAATCCGTCCGTTCGATAAAAAGCTCATTTGAGAACGGCACCATCCGAGTTCCCTCCCGTGGCACATCATGCGGGAAATAAGGAGCCTCGAATTCTTCAGTCTGACCATCCGGGTAATTAGTCAGTACAATCTTGATCGGGTCTAGTACCGCCATCACCCGCGGCGCAGCCTGATTGAGCACCTCTCGGATCGCATACTCAAGCTTGCCAATGTCTACCACTGATTGTGCCTTAGCGACCCCGATCATTTTGCAAAACAGCCTAAGCGCCTCGGGGGGCACACCTCTACGACGAATCCCCCTGACAGTGGATAGTCTTGGATCATCCCAGCCACTTACAATTCCTGCTTCAACGAGCGGAATAATTCTCCTTTTCGATAACACAGCATATTCGAGATCTAGGCGAGCAAATTCATACTGATGAGTCCGGGGCTCCTCAAATCCGACATTGTCTAAAACCCAATCGTACAACTCTCGATTGTTTTCAAATTCGAGCGTACATATCGAATGGGTCACGTCTTCAAAGGCATCCTCAAGACAGTGGGCGTAGTCGTACATAGGGTAGATGCACCATTCATCCCCTTGCCGGTAATGCCTTGCGTGCCGGATCCGGTACAGCACCGGATCTCGCATCAGCATATTCGCGGACTCTAGATCAATCTTAGCACGTAGCACGTGCGTTCCACCTTCGAACTCACCTTCTTGCATACGGCGAAAGAGATCTAGGTTTTCATCCACTGTGCGATCACGATACCGACCCGGTGTGCCCGCTTTCGTTACTGTGCCTCGTCCTTCACGTATTTCTTCTTCGCTCTCTGAGTCAACGTAGGCCAAGCCCTTCTCAATCAGGATGACCGCACAATCATACATCCGTTCGAAGTAGTCTGACGCAAAATAGAGGTGTTCACCCCAGTCGAAGCCAAGCCAGCGGATGTCTTCCTGAAATCCAACGACAAAAGCTTCATTCTCGCCCTCAGGGTTCGTGTCGTCGTAGCGAAGATGACACACACCTCCAAATTCCTTCGCAACCCCAAAGTTGAGGCACACTGACTTCGCATGACCGATGTGCATGAACCCATTTGGTTCCGGGGGAAAGCGCGTGACAACTCGACCACCGTAGCGTCCGCTCTCGGTGTCCTCTGCCACAATTTGGCGGATAAAATCCGCACCGGGCTTAGGGTTGGCCACTTCTCTACTCATTTCGCTGGAAACATAGCACAAGCTCGTCAGAGTCTCTCACGTACTCTACGTGTGCACAAAAAAACGGGGGCCCAACGGCCCCCGTCTATTCTCTATAAGATCGCTTTTCCTATCAGGAAGGTCCTCCACCACCTCTGCGTTTAGCAGTGCGGCCAGTCGATGACCCCCCACTAGCCGCTCCTGTGCTGGTACCTGCGCCTGAAGACCCTCCTACCGACTGTGTTGGCCCGGTACGTGAGCCCTGATCACCAGCCCGATATCCCCGGCCATTATACACACGGCCGCCAGATTCAGGATTGGATTCTCTCCGGTTCACGATCACCGTGGTCGGCATATAGTAACGACCCGAAGAGTAACCAGAGTAGTAACCCTGGTAGCCGTAACCATAGAGAGACCCATAGGAATATCGGCTGTATGGGCTATAGCCGTAGTATGAATACGGACCGTACCCGTAGTTATAGAAAGGGCTCCTAGAGTAGATGCCATAACCATAAATAGGACGCACCGATCGCCCATTGAAAGAGCTCCGGTCGCCGCCCATCGAAGCACCAGCTTCACCAGCGATTGCAAACGTTTCCGGATAGGATACCGCAACCACGACGTCAATGATGCTCTCGGAAACCCCTGCATCAGCGAGTTTCACGAGGGCATCTGCATCGATCGCAAAACGCTCGCTACGCTCAGCTACCCAAGCCTCCACAGCTTTCGTGTCCACCCGCTCAGCTGCTTCCACAACATCTTCAAGCAAGATATTCCGAGCCGCATAGATCCGAGCTGCCTGGAGGGCCATCCCCATATCCTGTGTGAAGTAGGTGCTGTCTTCGACACCCTCCTCCAGCATGCGTTCAGGACCTACCAGACGATAACTCTGCACCCAGGCCACCTGTTCTCCACCTACGTCCATCGAGCGCACGTCAATCCACTGGGTCGGCGCCACTAAAGACATGATCCCGGTGGCAGTGCGAGCGATCTCCTCCCCACATATGAACTCGGATCTCGTGAACACCCTGCGCCCATCTCGAGAGAACTCGGCAGAATCCCAACCCTCACAGCCCTCTATGCTTCTCGGGTGGCTAGTTCCATCCGCTACCAGTAAGTCACTCGTAACGACTTCACCGCCTGATACTGTGTAAAGTTCTACACCATCATCTGTCGGTTCGACGCATAGAACCCCGTCGGTGGCACCTTGGCCGGTCGGTGCCCAACACCCTACAAAGGGCAACCAACGTCCATCCATTTCCTGTGCCGAAGCCGGAGTGCTCGTAGCCAAAACCATTAAGGAAGCGACTGCGAGGAGTGGGAATGTCCGGAAAGAGAAGTGGGATAATGTCATTACTCTAATCCTTTCCCGATCAGAATCGGGCCCCAATGCTCACGGTGAACTGTATGCCAGCAAGATCCATCTTATCGAAATCTACAAAATCACGACCAAGTTCGCCTCTTCCCCAGCGATAGCGTCCTTCTGTCGTGAGAAACAGACTCTTATTTAGTGAAATATCCATCCCTGCGAAAGCATGAGCCTGTATTGCCGTGCCCTTGCCCATGAAACGATCGTAGAAGATATCGAGGGTTTCAAAGTCCACGAAATCACCCACTTGCTCAAAATTATACCAGATGACGCCACCGCCAACACCCATAAATGGCACTAACCGTTTCGGAATCCAAGCAAACCGTCCGATCTGTCGTCCTCGATCACTCAAGTAATATTTGGCGCTGACCGTGACCGGAGTCGTGGAAAAAATCGTTTCCTGTTCAATGGGCAGATCATCTCCGTCTACCCAGTCGCGGAATTCAGAAGGGAGAGAACTCTCTGCATGACCCACTCCAAATACTAGATCGAGACGATCTGAAAGTTGGATAGCAGCTTCGCCGCCGAGATAGCTTCTGTGAAAATCACTCTTCTCGAGCGTCAGTTGTTCTTGGGCAAAGTCGAAGATCTCACTCTTCGCATTTGGGATCGAGTACCCCAAACTGAACGCGAACGAGAATTTTGGTGTTTCAAATAGGAACCCCTCGCCGCCCCGCCCGGATTGTGCAAAAGAAATCTCGGGCACAGTAAACGCTACGCTGAGTGCTATAACGCCACAACAAAGCTTATGTAGCTCTTGCCTTTTCATTATCTCGGCCCTCCCATCTCATCCCACCTGTAAGGACGACTATATCTTAGCGCAAAGGTTATGCCACAAACCTCAGCTCTGAAGAACCCCTAGTTTATGCCGATTTCCATATCGGTTAATCCAGTAACACTACATTCGCTGGACATGAGCGTCACCCCTAGGGGACAGGTCCTACTGTCTGACTAGACACCTGCCCCGTAGGTCTTTTTGACGTAATCAAACAGGATTTCCTTGAACTCTTCCACGAGTCCTTCACCCTTAAGGGTTATGGAGTGCTCACCATCTATATATACCGGCGCCTTCGGCTCTTCAAACGTGCCCGGTAGTGATATCCCGATGTTCGCATGCTTAGACTCACCGGGACCATTCACCACACAACCCATTACTGCGACGTCCATTTCTTCTACGCCCGGATAGGAGGTACGCCACTGAGGTATCATTTCCTGGATATACTCCGTGATCTCCTCAGCCATTTCCTGAAAAAACGTACTCGTGGTGCGCCCACAGCCCGGGCAGGATATCACCTGAGGTTCGAAATGCCGAATTCCGAGGGACTGGAGAATTTGCTGTGCCACTCGTACTTCCTCAGCGCGATCTCCGCCTGGTTTCGGGGTTAACGAAACACGAATCGTATCCCCAATCCCGTCTAGGAGGAGTGGGGCTAGCCCAGCGGTAGTAGCGACAATCCCCTTAGCTCCCATCCCGGCCTCAGTTAGCCCCAAGTGGAGTGGATAGTCACATCGAGCTGCCAGCATACGATATACGGAGACTAAATCCCGTACCGATGAAACCTTCGTCGAGATGACAATCTGATCATGCCTTAAGCCATTTTGCTCAGCTAAGTCTGCTGAACGAAGCCCGCTTTGTACCATCGCCTCAAGAACAACCTCGCGACCATCCCTTGGCGACTGTCTCCCGGAGTTCTCATCCATCAATTCTGTGAGGAGTCTTTGGTCTAGTGAACCCCAGTTCACCCCTATGCGAACAGGTTTGTTGTGTTCAACCGCAACCTCGATGATCTGAGTGAAATTCTTATCACGATGCTTGGTGCCAACGTTACCCGGATTGATCCGCAACTTAGAGAGAGCACTCGCAGTTTCTGGGAATTTCTTGAGCAAGAGATGCCCGTTGTAATGGAA
>CEWR01123869.1_pt1 | contig 23436 bp, 21 predicted proteins | sample 356321 | NCBI WGS metagenome assembly CEWR01 (sample SAMEA2621551, study PRJEB7988) | marine metagenome | biome: marine biome (ENVO:00000447); feature: mesopelagic zone (ENVO:00000213); material: "saline water (ENVO:00002010), including plankton (ENVO:xxxxxxxx)" | depth 790 m
AGGCGAGGTTTCCCTTCCAGCTCAATCATCTGCTTGAGCGTGGCAACAAGGTGAACGATCTTGGTAATTTCTGGCGCTTCGGCCAGCGTCGTGACATAGCTTTCCGGCATATCAAAGGAAACAAAACTCGCATAGAGCCTGGAGAGATCGGTGTTCTTGTGGACAATCCTGAGGTTGAATCCCAGGTCACGCATGATCCGTTTCGTCCGCTTATCCAGGTTTGCCAGGTCCGTTTCGGCCTTGACCTGCATGGCACGCAACTGCTGATCCGACTCTTCCTTATAACCCTCCATCAGCGTCGGGCCGGCAATGAAGAGCATTGCCGCGGCTGTCATCGCAAGGAGGCTAAGTAGGAAGTTCATCTTGCGATGGGCGATTTCACGGCAGAGTAGCTTCCAGTTACTCATCGACACTCCCGGCAGGTGATGGATTCTCGTTCCCGTGTGCGATTCTATCGTATCACAACGAACTTCCATAAACTAAACGGCTGCTGATCACTGCTGGTGGCGAGGTTCCTGCAGAGTAAAGGTGAACAGCCAGCCAATTCCAACTACCAGGGCAACTCCAATAAAAACCGGGGTATAGGAGAACCGGTCAATCAGGGCACCGGCAAGGGGAGCAAACATCAGGGGGCCCGAAATGGAGAGGCTCATGATCGCCAGGTACCGCGTGTGGTCAGATGGCGGTGCCATTTCCAGCGTGTAGTTGTGCAGGGTCTTCATCACCACGGGAGTCAGCCCGACAAGCACAAACACCGACCAGTAAAGTCCGCTCCACTCAAGCGAACTGCTGGCAATCGTGACTGCCAGCAGCGGTGTCATCGCCACGACGACAAGGACCAGTCGCAACACCAGTCGATAACCATATCGATCGGCGATCGGTCCCACGATAACGCTGAAAACGCCGGTGCCGGCATTTTGCACCATGACCCAGACAACCAGGCTCTGGAGGCTGAAATCGAGTTCATCTTTTCCCATCGGCTGGTAATGGGGGAACAGCATGACCGAAACACTAAACAGTCCCCCCACCAGGCAGAGGCGACGAAAGGGAGCGTCCTCTCGCAAGGCCAAGAGTGCATCTCGAAAAACTCCACTGGATTTTTCCGCCGGTTGATCAAAGTCATCAGCATGTTCCTTCAGCTGCAAGGCGAAGAATGCGGCAATCGTAAAACAGATACCGACAAAACCGAAAACCCATTGGAATTTTCCGTTCTCACCTTCCAGCCAACCAGGCATCAGCAGTCCAGCCAGCAAGATTGAAAAGATGGCACCCAGCAGGCTGGCCATTGCCAGCAATCGGCCGCGTGACTTCACCCGGATCAACTTCCCCTGGATCGTGTTCCCTATCAGGTTGTTCAAACCAACAGCAACATAAAAGAGCGCGTAGATTGCCAGGAACAGGATCGGGAGCCAGGATGTCTTGACTGGGACAATCCTCCAGATGCCGGCAAGCGTGAGGAAACAGGCGGCCATCATCCCGGTGCAGGCAAAGACTAGCCATTTCTTTCTTGGGACAGCCCGTATTCTCGATGCCAGCAAGATGGGTGGGATACACATGCCGAAACGACTGATTGCCGGCAGGAAACCTCGCAGCCAGCCCTGGGCACCCATGGTGTGCATCACGGCGGGCATCACGATGCTCTCGGTCTTGAAGATCCACCCACAACGCAGGATCACCTGGTAGAACATCGTCACAAAAAAATTGTGACGATGATGCTCGGCCGCCTCCGTGGCGAGCGGCTGAACCGAAGCAACGGCACTCCCATCATCACCGCTGGGCAACATTTCTGGGAGCGGCGAATCGATGCGATGAGAGGAGGGGGGAACGCCTGGAGGGTTCATCCGCACATTGTAGCGGAGGCCCCTGGTTATCGCAGGACGAATCTCTCAGCCGACACTACTTGCCCGACCGGGTTTGCATGGCGTCCATCGCCAACCGCCGTTCATCGGCATCCAGGCGACCATTCTTGTTGGCATCGTATTTTTCCAGCAACGCGGACATATCCAACCGTGCCTTGCGATCGCGTGGCTCGATCCCCTGGGTCCTCGAAGAACCACGCTGACCACCACCTCGCCTTTGAAGCTGGCCAAACGCCGCTCGTGCCTTCTCCTGTTCTTCCGGATCCAGACGGCCGTTCCCATTGGCATCAAATCGCTGCAGAACCTGCTCTCGACTTGTGCCTGATTGCCGATTTTCAGGCTGGGGTGGACGTTGCTGGGGATTCCCCTGCCGTCTTTGCATTGCCTCCCGGGCCTTTTGTTGTTCTTCCGGATCGAGGCGACCATTCTTGTTGGTATCAAATCGCTCGATCAGGCCACGATTATTCGTCCCTTCCCGGCGGTTATCGTTTGACGGGCGATTCCCAGCTCCATCCCTTGTTTTCGCCAACTGGCTACGCAGGGCAGCAAGTTCCTGGGCATCCAGCCGTCCATCTCCGTTCTTGTCATACCGCTTGATCACCTCTTCACGGCTGGGGCGATTGGCGTTGCCCTGGCCCGCACGCTTCTGCACCTCCTGGCTCATCAATTGCCGTTCCTGTTCATTCAGGCGGCCATCACCATCACGATCAAATCGCTTGAGCAATTCCTGGTACTGGGGCCGATCCGCCTGGGCACGTGCTGCCGATGGGTTCACACCCAGCGAGATGGCTGCGGTGGCGATAACAAGCAAAATCTGTGTGGTAAGACGCTTCATTTTCTTCTCCATGATCTGCCTCCACCCCCGTCTCTGGCGTCTTCCCACAACTGCATGGGTGACTAAAGAAATATACCCTGCGAACTGGCCAAAGTTCCGCTGGAAATTATCCTTCGCCGCCAAGTAATTCAAGGTAACTTGCTCTCTCGGTTGAAAAAAGACCCAGTTCTGTTGCTATTCGATCAATCACCTTTTCCGCATCCTGCAGCTTGTCTGCCAGGCAGATCGTCTCCAGTTCTATATAACAGCCGAGAGACACTACCTCATCAAGTGCCATGACGACATCCCAGCCCGTCCACGGAATCACCGCTGTACGGCGACTCTTGATCACATCTCCCACGTGCTGAAAACCAAGTGCCTGCAGGAGCTGGTCATACTGGTCGGCAGTCGATCGGCCAGGGGGCAAGTCCACTTCCAGTTCTCTCCTGGTCTTGGTACTTGTATCGACCCTGGGGCCCTTGTAAGTCATCCAGGACTGGTTCCCCACATGGCGAATTCGCAGTGCTTCATCCGTCACCGCAAAATCCCTGGCAGGGTGACAGTAATAGCTGTCCTGTTGCTCCGCAGCATCGCCGATCACGATTTCTCTTTCTTCCAGCTGAAAGAGGATCTGCTGAAAATCATCAACCGGGTATTTCTGTTCAACCTCATAGAGGGGGCTATCCATCACGGTCTCGATTTCCGCTCCCGCTACTTCTCTTGCCAGGAACTCGCCACCAGGAGGCGATCCTGAAACTCGCCGGCAACGTCGTTCGCAGCATCGCTGTTGCTGATCGCACCGGCGACCGCAACTCGCTGTATCCCTGTTTCAAGAACCTCGTCGAGGTTTTCCAGGGTGATGCCACCAATTGCAAAAGCAGGTAGCCGGATCTCGGCACTCACCTGCTCCAGGAATGCTGGGCCAGGATACGCGTCAAACTGTTTCGTCTGCCCCGGGAATGTCGGGCCACAACCAAGGTAATCCGCACCGTCGAGTACTGCCTGGCGAGCCTGTTCTATCGAGTGTGTGGAAACACCAACCAGCGCATGGAACCCGACGATCTTCCGTGCCTGGGCAACTGCCATGTCATCCTGTCCCACATGAACACCGTCCGCCGATGACGCCCGGGCAACATCGGGACGGTCATTGATGATCAATAATGGAATGCCTGGCTGGGCTGCCTGGAGTCTGTCCAGTGTACGGCGAATCACCCCTGCCCTATGGATGAGCAAGCGATCGTCAAGCTGCTTGTCGCGCAGCTGGATCATGTCGATCCTGGCAGCAGCGAGTTTTTCTATTTGCTGCTGTAATTCCAGGTCGCTGTTGGCAGCATCAATGATCACATGCAAGCGAGAAGCCAGCAGCCTCTTTGCCACGTGCTGGCTCCTGAAGAGCGCCTGGTGAAGGTCGTAACTCTGGTAACGAAGCTTCTCTATCCGGCTGGCCGCTTCTACCGAGACAGGCTTGCTGTATTCTTCCAGTGAGCGAAGTGACTGCTGAACACGCCGGATGTTGGCCTCGATGATCCCACCGAGAGAATCTCTATCATATTCTCCCCTGGCAACGATCGCTCGGCCGACATCCCCATGCGAGTCCCTTGCCAACAGGCAGTCTTGCCTGGGGAGAAACTCCAGTGCCTCCGACAGCGCATGGCGCAATTGCTTCAACTGTCCAGCGAGAAAAGGATCATCTCGCCCAAACCGGAAACAATCTTCCAGGACCCTCAGCCCCTCTTCCGCCCGGTTTGCATTTGCATCCAGGATCCGGGCAATCTGGGGCCAGTCAGCCGGTAGGTCGCTCCCATTGCGACCAACATCTCCAGCTATATTCCCTGGTGTTTCTGACATCATCAGCCTGCACTTAATCGATCTATATCACACGGACACTCTTGAATCTGCTCTGGCACATCATTTGCGTATTTATCCCATCTGGATGTGAGCAGGTGTCACACCGTGACAAAATACTCACGTTTAGTCAGATGGTGCGGATTATTATGGCAGCTAGCTGTCATTTTGGCATGCACTGGTTGTTAGAATCCTTTCCTCCATCGATTATTGAAAGAAAGGAACATCCACCCTAACCCTAATGTAGAAAGCAACTTGGCTTGTCCACAAGGAAGATGGGAGCTAGAATTCGCTGGCACAGACAAGGATGGGGTAAGCAGTCACCGCGTAGACAGGCATTGGATGCCGGAGCTTGGAAGGGATGCAGCGGGCAAATTGGCTAACGTGTTGCTGGCCAGGAATGGCACGCCTTTGGCTGAGAGGCCATTGGTCGGGTCTTTTCACCGCCCTGCTTTTTGCAGGGTTGTTGAACCTTGCCATCGCTAGCCAGTTCATCTGGCCCGAGTTACTCCCCCCACCCCTTGCCTGGTCCTTATGGCCTGGTGTTGCCGGATTCTGGATCTACGGGCTCATCCAGTCCTGGCGACAAATGCCACAACTGTCCGTGATTGCTCCGGCGAGCCGGTCAACCGCGGGCAATTCCAGGAAAGGAAAGCAACTGGAGGATAACCTTGAGGCAGAGATCCTTGATGATGACCTGTTTGCATTAGCCCAACAGGAGTACTTGAAACAGAACTGGTATGAGGCAGAGACGCTTCTCCGTAAGCTCCTACTGGCCTGCGAAACTGACATCCCTGCCCGGCTGATGCTGGCAGCCCTCTGCCGGCATACTGGGCGAATTGAGGAAGCCGGAATCGAATTAAACCGGGCGGCACTCAGTGACGGCTCGGACGAATGGGAATGTGAAATCAAACAACAAAGAGAATTACTGGCCGATACCAGGAGTGACAACGAGGAAGAATCGGAGCCCGAAGAGTCATTAAGTCCGGCAGCATGAAAACCGTAGAACATGACAACGACTGAAAGTACCACTGGCAGCCGACAACCTGCCCAGCCATGAGAAGGTGAAAACGGATGTACGAACGATTTACCGACCGAGCACGCAAGGTCATGCAGTTGGCCAACCAGGAAGCCCAGCGATTTAACCACGAGTACATAGGCACAGAACATATTCTGCTGGGCCTGGTCAAGGAAGGAAGTGGTGTTGCGGCTAACGTGCTGAAGAACCTCGATGTCGATCTTCGCAAGATACGTCTCGAGGTCGAGAAACTGGTCCAGAGTGGCCCCGAAATGGTCACCATGGGAAAGCTTCCGCAAACCCCACGAACCAAGAAGGTTATCGAGTACTCGATGGAGGAAGCTCGCAACCTGAACCACAATTATGTCGGCACCGAGCACGTCCTTCTCGGACTGCTCCGGGAACAGGAAGGCGTTGCCGCCCAGGTACTGATGAACCTGGGACTCAAGCTCGATGAAGTTCGTGACGAGGTCCTGAACCTGTTGGGCCATGGCCTGGAAACGGGAGAATCCTCTGAACGTGGCGGCAGGGAATCTGGCCATAGCGACTCCCCATCGGGAAAAGGAAGCAAGTCAAAGACCCCGGCGCTGGACAGCTTTGGACGTGACCTGACCGAGCTGGCTCGTCAAGACAAACTCGACCCGGTCATCGGCCGGGAACGCGAGATCGAACGGGCCACGCAGGTACTCTGCCGTCGAACCAAGAACAACCCGGTATTGCTTGGCGAAGCAGGCGTTGGCAAAACGGCCATCGTGGAGGGCTTTGCCCAGCGGGTGATCAATGGAGATATCCCGGAAATTCTTGCCGACAAAAGAATTGTCGTACTCGACCTTGCCATGATGGTGGCGGGTACAAAGTACCGGGGGCAGTTTGAAGAGCGGATCAAGGCCGTCATGAATGAAGTTCGGCGTGCCAAGAACACGATCTTGTTCATCGATGAACTCCACACGCTCGTTGGCGCCGGTGGTGCAGAGGGAGCAATTGATGCCGCCAACGTCCTCAAGCCAGCCCTGGCACGAGGTGAAATTCAGTGCATCGGAGCCACAACGCTTGACGAGTACCGCAAGTATATTGAAAAGGACAGTGCGCTAGCTCGCCGGTTCCAGGAGATCCTGGTCGATCCCACCTCATCCGATGAAACCGTGGAGATCCTCAAGGGATTAAGGGAGCGATACGAGGAACACCACCGGGTGCAGATCACCGATGACGCGATCAAGGCAGCAGTGGAGTACTCGGAGCGTTACATCACTGCTCGCTGCCTGCCTGACAAGGCAATTGATGTCATTGATGAAGCGGGTGCACGAATCCGGCTACGAACGATGACCCGGCCTCCCGATTTGAAAGAGATCGACGATGAAGTCGAGCGACTCAACAAGGAAAAAGAAGATGCCGTAGCGAACCAGGATTTCGAGGAAGCAGCCTCGCTGCGCGACAGTGCTGACAAGCTGCGAAAGAAAAAAGAAACGATCACCCGCGAATGGCGTGAAAAATCCCAGGAAACCGATGGCGTGGTCGATGAGGACGTGATTGCCGAGGTAGTCTCCAAGATGACCGGTATTCCACTGACGCGGCTCTCCACCGAGGACAGCCTGAAGCTGATGAACATGGAAGACGACCTGCATAAACGTGTTATCAGCCAGGAAGCAGCGATCGGTGCCGTGGCCAAGGCGGTACGTCGAAGTCGCAGTGGCTTGAAAGATCCCAAGCGACCAACCGGTTGCTTTGTCTTCGCTGGTCCCACCGGTGTGGGGAAAACACTCCTGGCAAAGGCCCTGGCCGAATTCATGTTCGGTGACGCGGATGCGTTGATCCACATCGACATGAGCGAGTACATGGAGAAGCACAATGTCAGTCGTTTAATCGGTGCCCCTCCTGGATACGTCGGGTATGAGGAGGGTGGGCAACTGACCGAGAAAATCCGCCGTCGTCCCTATGCCGTCGTCTTGCTTGACGAGATTGAGAAGGCACATCCGGACGTGTTTAACATGCTCCTGCAAGTCATGGAGGAGGGTCGACTGACGGACAGCTTTGGACGCAAAGTCGATTTCCGTAACGTGATCCTGATCATGACCACCAATGCCGGCGCCGAGGCCATCAAGAATGAATCGGCCTTTGGTTTCCAGGCGCCCGATAATGACTCCTCCTACGAGTCAATGAAACTACGCGTCAACGAGCAGATCGAGCGGGTCTTTCGGCCAGAATTCCTTAACCGGCTGGATGACACCATTATCTTCCGCCACTTAACGATCGGTGACCTGAACCAGGTTATTGACCTCGAACTCGCCAAGGTCCGCGAACGACTCAATGATCGAGGGCTGCAACTGGAACTGAGCGATGACGCAAAGCAGTTCCTGATCAAGCAGGGATCCAACCTTGATTTTGGTGCCCGGCCGTTGCGACGAGCTATCGAGAACCGTATCGAAGATCCACTCTCGGAAGAACTCCTGCAGGGTAGATTCGAGGGCAAGAACCTGATCCAAGTAGACGCCGTCTGGGACGAGAACCACGAGCAAATCGAACGGCTCAACTTCTCGGGTGAGAAAGTCCAGCAGGATGAAGAGGATGCAGTCGAATCAGCTGTCGGCCCACCGGATGATTCTGGTGATGCGGAAGAGGCTGTAAGCGAGTAACCGTTCTAGCGGCGAGGGAAGGTCGGCGTCCCGGGAGCCGGCAAGGCGGGTGCAACCCGGGTCGGCGGTAACAGGATATTCCTCTGCACAGGGCCTGGTCCCAACCTGGTTGTTGCTCCCCGGGGGGATGCCACAATCCCCTCTTCAGCGCGTCGCCTCAACTGGATGCCTCGCTGGCGAAGTTCCGCATCACTCCGGATGCGCTGCGGTGCGAGCTTGAAATCAAGCACCCGTTCATCACGCAACTCGCGGCTCAAGAGATTTTCTGTGAAAAAATCGATTGGGGTGATCTGGTACCAGGGAGCCCGGAACGTCCGTTTCACTGTGACCATCTCGTAGCCATCCTTGATCAGCTGAATCTTCCGCGTCCCGTAGAAGGTAAAGGAGGTTGAAACCGGGGTAATACCAATTTCCTGGTCATCGATATAAACCAGCGCGCCAGGTGGATCACTTCGAATTGTCAGTCGGCGACGAACACGAGCCTCAACTGGCGGGCAGGCCAACAACAGAAACAGGAATGGCAACAGGCACCCCAGGAGACATTTCTGCCGGCAACATCTTGTTTTTGAAACTGTTTTCATGCCAGCGCGGCCTCGCACCAGTTGAGTAAAGAAACTCCGACCGGCGAGGAGTATAGGAGTCCTGATAAAACAGGGCCAGATTGATTCAGCCTCGGCCGGGAAAGAAATGGGAGCAAGGGAGCTCAATCGTTGGAGAGACTAGGTCCAAGCTGGTTCATGCTCCGAAATCCCTTCATGATGAATGAAATCGCCCGTGCGTATTCAACATACGCTTGCTCGAAGGATTGCGCCTGCTTGTATTCCGCTCCCGCCAGGCAGTATTCATCAAAGGTCGACCAGTCCGCTTCCAGGTCCGTTGTCTCGGAAACCTTGCGCAATTCATTGCAACGATTAACAATCACGTCAACCAGTTTTTTGTCAATCTTACAATTGCGTTTCGTGTAAGGACCTGCGCCCAGTGGTTGTCCCTGCTGGATCACCGTGTCCTGCACCTGGGAATGTTTCAACGACGGGAAGATAATTCCCAGCAGCACGGCAACCAGGCCCAGCAGGGCCACACCGCCCCCCATGACCGCATCACCAAGTGCCTGGTAAATAATAAGACCCGCCAGCAAACCAACGAAACCCGCTATCAGGAAACCAGGATTTACCCCACCGGACTTATCTTTTTTCTTTGTTTTCGACAGCCCCAGCTGGCCAGGTTGTGTCGCAATCTCTTCACCCACAACCTTGACCACAGTGGCGGTGATGTTATCCGGGCCGCCAAGGATATTCGCTGTATCCAGGAGAAACTGGGCTGCTTCTGCCGAATCCAGGTACTGCATCGCAGGACCAAACTCATCTTCCGGCACTGGTCCGTTGAGCCCATCGCTGCAGAGCAGGAAGCAATCGCCTACCTGGATATCAAACGGACCCTCCAGGTCCACGTCCACCCTCTCGTGAGGGCCCAGGGAACGCGTGATCACGTTGGAGGGTATTGCTGCATCTCCACTTCCGTCCTTGGGTAACTGCCCGGATCGTCGCATCTCCCAGACCAGGCTGTGGTCAAAGGTAAGCTGTTCGAGAATATTATCTCTCAGCCGGTAAACTCGACTGTCTCCAACATGTCCGACAATGGCCCCGTAGGGTAACAGCACCAGGGTACTGATCGTGGTCCCCATGTTGTGGAATTCCACATTCTCGGAACCACGACGACGGATTTCGCTATTTGAATTGATAATCGCCTTGCGAAGAGCTTCTGCTGGCGACAGGTCACGGTACTTGTAGTACTGGTGAGAAACACTGTGCGTTGCCATTTCACTGGCCAGTTCACCAGCCGCATGAGCTCCCATCCCATCGGCAACGATGAACAGGTGACCGCGCTCCTGCCATGAGGCTTCATCGCTCACCAGCACCTCGACGTGCGAGTCCTGGTTGTTCGTACGGCGCATGCCCTGATCGGACAATGCCGTGCAATCGAGCATCGAATCCCATTCTGGGGCGACGTCAGCCATGATCATCCAGTGCTTATCTGAGAGAACCTGCCAGTTCGTTCTATTTTAGGACACTTCCCTGCCAACTAGTATCGGTTCACCTTGCGGAGAAACAAAGCGGCGAAGAAGAAAAGCACCAGGTTGCCGATCCAAACACTGTAAACCGGTAACTCCCCGATTTTTGCCCTATCCACTCCAAATTGCATAATAGGATAGTAAACAATCAAGATTGGTAGGAAACAGAGTCCAAAGCTTGTCCAGATATCTGCCGTCCTCAACAAGATGGCCAGGCTTGCTCCGACAAGCACAAATGCCAGGCAACTGAAGCCGTTTGCCCATCGGCGCCAGATTTCGGTATTGAGCCGATTGAGCTTGAAATTCTGCCAGCCCAATTGCTCGTAGCGATCATTCCATTGTTCATCGTGGAGTGCCGCGAAATCCCCTGTTAGCATCTGGTAGGCTGCCGTCGCCGCCATCGCCTGTTGATGCTGCTGGATTTCTGATCTCTGGGCACCTACCTGTACCGGAATATCACGCATCGCAATCTGCGATGGACCCGGTTTTGATGCGTTCTCCCCCGAGATAGCGGAGAGCGGGAGTTCGTATTCCAGCAGGTCCGGCCACTGTCCATGGGTACTGCTGCCAATGTCAAACTGTGTGTTCTCGATCATGATCTTGAGGCGATTACTTTCCGGGTTGAAACGCAGTTCCGCCTGTTCGGCTACCAAGGTTACTGGCGGAGAGTCCCCGTGTGCATGAAAACAAATCGTAGGGCGTATCAGCTTCCGACCCTTGACCTGTTTCACATGGATTGAAAACCGACGGGTTGAATACGATTGCTGGCTGCGAAGGGTGCCATAAGCAATTTCCTCGACCGATTGCAGGATCACGCGGTTTATTCCCTGACGCCCCCAGGAGACAGCAACGTCATTGAACCAGACAGCCGTAAGACTGACGGCAAACGCCAATACCATCGCGGGCCAGACAACCACCAGCGGAGAAATACCGAGGCTCTTGATCGCAACAATTTCATTGTCCGCCGACATGCGGCCATAAACCGAACAGGCTGCAAACAGCATTGTTCCAGGGATCGCAAAACGGAGCGCGTCGGGTAGAAGAAAGGGGATCAGTCGCAGGACAGGTAACGGCCCCATCCCCTCGACCACCGCGCGTTGCACCAGGCCCACGAGAAGCATCAAGATCGTCATCGCAGCGAGGACGGTGAAAAAGACCTTGATCAGCTCGAAGAAAATATACCGAGTGATCTGTCGCATCAATCCGATCCCATCCTTGAAGCACGAAGGCCTGGCAGCCTCATGCCGCTTTCCAGCCTTTTTCGGAAGGGCTGACTTTACCAGTTTTCGCCAACTGTGGAAATCAGGATTTCTGGTCTGAGCGAAACGGCCTATCCAGTTTGTTTGGAATTGACCTGAAACGTACCCCCGGATATCGTTTGCAGGCTGTGCCTATTGCCGGGAATACCTGTAATCGCCCCTTTTTCAGGAGAAAGCGACCCTTGTCCAGCAGGCAGTCATTTTCCGAGTCCGATCGAAGCACCCCCTGTAATCTTTGTGGTGAAAGACACTTCCTCCGGGCAGCAGATCTCGATCGGCGAGGCAATCCCCTGGAAACGGTTCTCTGCCAGAACTGCGGGCTGGTCTCCCATGGTTCCATTCCCAGCGATGCAGAGTTGTCGGAATACTACGAGGGACAATATCGTGATGACTACCATGGTGAGTTCACCCCCTCCCCCTACCGTGTCCTGAGAGAATGGAAACGTGGTGAACAGCTGGTGGACATGCTTGGCCATCGAATTCCACATTCAGCACAGGTCATGGAAATCGGTTCCGGAATCGGCTGCACCGTCAAGAACTTCGACCTTGCTGGTTTCCAGGCAAGCGGGATTGAGCCTGGACGGGGATTTTGTCAGTTTTCACGCGACCAGTTGCATGCCGAGATCCAGCAATCCTCGCTGGACCAACTCGAGGGAAAGGCCAACCAGCAACTTGTTTTGCTCGTGCATGTGCTGGAACATCTGAACGATCCTTCGTCTGCACTACGGAAACTGCGCCAGCTCATGGCTACCGATGGACTCTGCTACATCGAGGTACCAAATTTCTCTGCCCCCCACGCGGCCCCCGGCAAACAATTCCATTTTGCCCACATCTACAATTTCACACCTGCCACCCTCACGATGCTTGCCCAGGCAAATGGGATGGTTGTCAGGCAGCTCTTCTCGTCAGCTTCGGACAAGAACCTGCAAATCCTGCTTGCCCGGGGACCCCTTCCTGCAGAAGGGGAGACGCCCGATGTGGATAGCACGTCCTTTTCGCTCTCGCTCCGGGCACTCACACAATACAACTCGCTGGGCTACCACCTCCGCTGGCGATATCTACGGGACCGGGCCAGTACCCTGCTCCGACATGCGGGAAACCGCTGGCGTGCATCAGCTCGACTTGAAAACCTGCTCCTCCGGTGCCAGGGGATGACAACCGAAACGAGACCATCTCGCCAGGCAGCCTGACATGGCAAGAGGCTTCCTGCCAGAGTGACAAAACATGCTCTCCCGATGGCCAATCCGATCCAAGTTGTTGCTCTGTATCGGGCTACTCTTCCTGATTCTGGCAGGACTCTCTTTCGGTAGCTTCCGTGGTGTCTACTCTTACCGACGACTGGCTCGCAGCATCAGTCAGCGGGCGCGAGAGCTTCCCCTCTCCGGCGACCTCACCAACAGTATCAACCAGCTCCAGACTGTCGTCGGAAAGAACCCGGCAGATCAACCTGGAAACGATGATCAGCTCCCATCTGATCGTCAGATCGAAAAGTCCTTCCAGGTGCAGCACCAGGTAGCAATGCAAGCACTGGTGCAATACCGAAACCAGTTATTGATAGCCAATGCCGACGGCAACATGCTTGGCGACACCAAGCCGGAACTGCAGATTGTCAAACAGATCGAGAATTCCCTGGACCGACTGGCCGAGGTCAGCTCCGGCACGATGTGGATGACGAGCTCCGGAAAAGTCGACCTGCTTCACGGAGAACTTCATGCCCTCAACCAGCTCGCAAACAACCTGCCAGCTCATCTCCAGCAGCGAATGAACCAGTTCGCCGGCCAGGTGAGGGTGCAATACCGGACATTGATCGTACTCACCTGGATTTCCAGTATTCTCGCGGCGATTGCCCTTTACCAGGTAATAAGGTTATTCAACAAGTGGCTGCTGCGCCCCTTCCAGGTCCTGATCACTGGTTCCCGGCGCGTGGCTGCAGGCGATTTTGACCATCGCATCGAGCTGGATACACATGATGAGGTCTCTGAGCTGGCAGGGGCGATGAATGACATGACATCGAACTTCCAGCAGATTCACGACGAGCTGGACCAACAGGTAAAGCAACGGACTCGCGAGGTGGTTCGCAGCGAACAGCTGGCAAGTGTTGGATTCCTGGCGGCCGGCGTGGCACATGAAATCAACAACCCGCTGGCGTCCATTGCCTGGTGTGCCGAATCACTCGAATCCCGCCTCCCGGAAATGAGCAGCAAGAAACAGGCATCACTTGACACCAGTGACCAGGAAGTGCTTGGCACGTACCTTCGTCGAATCCAGGACGAGGCATTTCGCTGCAAGGAGATCACCAGTCGCCTGCTCGATTTTTCACGAATCGGAGAGGTGGAACGACAGGCTACCCACCTGGGCGAAGTAGTTGCGGACGTGGTTGACATGGTTCAACACCTGGGAAAATACCGTAATCGCAAGGTCCTCTGCGAGGGAAATGCCGATGTGATTGCCATGGTCAACTCGCAGGAAATGAAACAGGTCGTGTTAAACCTGATCATCAACGCTCTGGATAGTCTGGAGACAGGGGGTATCGTTTGGGTCGATCTTGGGCGCCAGGGTCGACAGGCTGTCCTAACTGTCCGTGATAACGGCTGTGGCATGACCGAGGAGGTTCTCGAACATCTCTTTGAGCCCTTCTTTACCCGCCGCAGAGACGGCCATGGTACCGGGTTGGGGCTCTCCATCACCTATCGTATCGTCACTGACCACGGCGGCCAGATCATTGCTGAAAGCCCCGGGGAAGGAAAAGGATCCGTCCTTAAAATCCTCCTCCCTATTGCCGAGGAAGGCCATGGAAAAACAAGAAGAGCACAGGTTGCCTGAAGAGCTGCAGATCCTGTTTGCCGACGACGAGCAGTCGTTGCAGGAACTGATGCGGATTGAGTTGCCTCGCATGGGACACCGTGTGACCGTCTGCCCCAATGGCATGACCGCCATCGAGGTGCTTAACGAACAGGCATTCGATTGCCTGCTCGTGGACCTCGATATGCCCGGAATCTCGGGGATTGATGTCATTCAGCAGGCTCGCGAGATCAGTCCTGACATCGATATCGTTATCCTGACCGGCAAGTCCTCGCTGGAAAGTGCCATCGCGGCCGTCCGTTTTGGCGTGTTTGAGTACCTGACCAAGCCCTGCAAGCTTGCTGAACTAAAAACCCTGCTGTCGAAGATCGCAAAAAAACGACAGCTGGAGAAAAAATGCCATGCTCTCAAGCGACAACTCTTGCGTGTGGAAGGAGATCCTGAACTGGTCGGCAATGGACCCCAGATGGTCGACGTGAAGCAGTTGATCCAACGCGTCGCCCCAACAGATTCCACCGTCCTGGTCTGTGGCGAAACCGGTACCGGCAAGGAACTTGTCGCCCGGGCGATTCACCAGCAAAGCCTGCGTGCCGAGATGCCCTTTTTGGCGGTGAACTGCGGAGCACTGCCAGAAAACCTGATTGAAAGTGAATTATTTGGCCATCGCAAGGGTGCCTTCACCGGGGCTGACGAGAGCCGCCGGGGACTTTTCGAGGTCGCCAATGGTGGCTCGTTAATGCTCGACGAGATTGGGGAACTCCCCAGGGCGATGCAGGCCAAGCTGCTCCGAGTTCTCGAGAGTGGAGAGGTTCGTCGTGTTGGCGATGAACAGGTCTTCCAGGTCGACGTGCGAATTATCTGCGCAACACACCGCAACCTGCCTGCCATGGCCCAGTCCGGGGATTTCCGCGAGGACTTGATGTTCCGCATCAATACCTTCGAGATCATACTGCCTGCCCTGCGGGAACATAGTGAAGATATTCCACAACTTGCCGAACACCTTTACCAGCGGCTCTCCAGGGAAATGACCCGGCCCGCCGTGATCTTCTCGGATGAAACGCTGGCATTGCTCCAGTCCTATCACTGGCCGGGAAATGTCCGGGAACTGGTCAACGCCGTGGAACATGGCATGATTCTCTGTGACCAGCTTCCCATTCGTCCAGAACACATGCCCAAACGGTTCCTGGAAACAGAACCGGGTGCAGCACCCTCCCCACTGGCCAGAAAGACCCTCAGGCAACTGGAGATGGAAGCGATTCATGCCGCCCTAGCACGGAACGAAAACAACAAGCCGGCCGCCGCCGAGGAACTGGGGATCAGCCTCAAGACACTCTACAACAAACTCAACTGTGCAGCCGCAGAAGACCGCAAGGCAAGCTAGGGGATCACTCCAAACCGCTCAGTTGACACTGCGTACCACGCCCACCACGATGCCCAGGACCGAGGCACTGGTAACGTAGATCGGCTCCATCTCTGCATTGGCCGGTTGCAGCCGGATACGGTTTGACTCGGGATGCCAGTACTTCAGCGTGGCCTCTCCTTCTTCGGTCTGGGCAACAACCATCTGCCCTGCCCTGGCAGTGGACTGCTTTTTGACAACCACGTAATCGCCACTGGAGATGTGGGCATCCACCATCGAGTCGCCTCGCACCTCCAGCACAAACTGGTCACTCCCGTGAAACAGGTCGTTAAACTCAATTCGCTCGTTCTGTTCAAAAGCCAGTTCCATCGCACCCGCGGCCACAACGCCAACCAATGGCAACCCACGTTCGGCTTCCTGCACCTCAGCCGTTAACTCAATCGCACGGGACTTGTTCGGACTTCGGTAAATGAATCCCTTTTTCTCGAGTGCCTTGAGATGGCACATCACTCCATTTGGCGAGCGGATACCAAAATGGTCACCTATTTCACGAACCGTGGGACCATATCCCCGGTTAGTGATCATCTCCCGAATCAACTCAAAGACCTCTCTTTGCCTGGCTGTCAGCTGATCATTCGGTGCCATGGCCGTTCTCCTTGGACCTGTCATGCCCCGTATTTCATCCTGGTAGCTGCACGCGGAATTCCATGCCAGAATGCTGTTTTGTTTCATCGACACTATAATATACATACGTACAGTGTCAACGGCAAAAAAACGCAGAAAGGCGCAGAGTGCTGATCGTCCGTTTTGCCAGAAAACTACTTGGCCGAAAAAGTATGCACCGTGATGTGGTGGTACTTTTTCCCGGGATGGAGAATCGTTGATGGAAACCCGGGCTGGTTGGGCGAGTCCGGGTAATGCTGTGTTTCCAGGCAGAAAGCCTCGTATTGCTGGTGGCCACCGTTTTCTTCCGTGCCGTCCAGAAAGTTTCCTGAATACAATTGCAGTCCTGGCTGCGTGGTGGAGATCTCCATCGTCCTGCCACTGGATGGATCACTCACCCTGGCAGCGAACGCCATGCCACTCTTGTCACGACGCAGCACGAAACAATGGTCATATCCCTGGGGCAGTCCCTCGATCTCGGGGATCGCCTTGAGACGTTCTCCAATCGCATGCGGCGCGATGAAATCCAGCGGTGATCCTTTTACATCAAGCATTTTCCCCGTTGGGATGAGCGTATCATCCACAGCCAGGTACTTGTCCGACTCCACCTGCAGTTGATGATCAAGAATGGTTCCGGAGCCTGCGCCGGCCAGGTTCCAGTAGCAGTGGTTGGTGAGATTCAGCGGCGTCGAGGCATCACTGCGGGCCAGGAACTCCACCTTCAACTCGTTGTTGTTGGTAAGTGTATAGATAGCGGTCAGACGTACCGTTCCTGGATATCCTTCCTCGCCATCCTTGCTGGTGTATTGAAGCCGGACACCCACCTCGCTCCGCCTGCGAATGGGCCTGGCGTCCCAAATAACTTTATCGTAACCGACGTCGCCGCCGTGCAAGTGATTACTTCCATTGTTTGTAGCCAGGGCATATTCCTTCCCGTCGAGACTAAACATCCCCCCAGCAATTCGATTGCAATAGCGGCCTACCGTGGCGCCAAAATAGGGACTCCCGGCAAGGTAACTATCGAGCTTCTCATAACCAAGGTTCACGTTTGCCAGCGTGCCATCCCGGTCTGGCACTTCCAGCGACACGACGATCGCTCCATAAGTCATCATTTTCAGTTTCAGTCCATTGGCATTGGTACAGGTGTAGAGCTCGACAGGCTCTCCGTCCGCGGTAGTACCAAAATCGGACCTTTCGACCTGCATTGCTTGCTGACCCTCCCCCGCTTCCAACCGGGTAGAAATACCAGGAAGGCAGTTCAGCAGAGCCAACAGCGCGAGAGAGAGGCAATTCGACGACGAGCAATACATGTCAGGACTCCACACGAGAAACTTATCTGCCCAGGTCAACGGGCCTGGCCAACAGGGTTTCATCCTATCGCAGCCCGAAGGAGGGTTGAAGCGGGGCGAGAACAAATCACCGCTCACAACGAATGTTCTAGAGCATGCTTTCCAGCAGCAGGCGCATTTTCCTGAGTTCGCCAACGTGATCGATGGAAGGGAGGTCCATGATATGGACACTCAGTACCCGGCTGTAGCCAATCAGAGAGAGCTGTGTCATCAGTCGCCCGTAGTCAATTTCGCCCTGGCCTACCGGGACCTGCATTTCTTCCCTGCTGCTGTCACGAAGTTGCACATGGCAGACATACTTCATCAACTCATCAATATCGCGTCCACCATGTGGGCCATGGACATAGTGACTTGGATCAAGTGTCAGGCCCAGGCCTTCCACGTTGTCGCAGAGCACGGCAACCGTTGCAGGATCCTCACTCAGGCATCCTATCTGGCTGCGCATTCCGACCTGCACTCCCTGAGCGCTGGCAATCCCCACCAGCTTCCTCAATCGTTCAACTTCCTCGTTGAAGGGCATCCCCAGTTCCCCGGAATCAACCGTTACCGAGACGACACGCGTCAACCTGGCAAGACGACAGACGGCATCAAACTGATGAAAAAAATCATCCTCGCTAGCAGACGACTGGAACGAGTAAGCCACCACGTGAAGGCGGTTAGGGTTGTGACACTGAAAGACTGCTGCATCCAGGTCGTCGACAACCTGTTCCGGTGTCAGGTGCTGGCTGTCTTGCTTGATGGCAATTTCAATAGAGGTGTATTCCAGGTCGGAAATGCGCTGCACCGCTTCATCAAAAGAAAGGTGTTTAAAACACTCCGTTGTGGTGGCAATTAACACGGTTCACTCTCTTGACAAAACAAGTTCTCTTTCCAGGCTCCAAAGCAGGAAGAACTGCTTCCCGCTGCTCAACCTGTTAACCGTCACCTGGGCTGGCCCGGTAGTAGTCCGCATAGCTTACTGGCAGAACGGGATCTGGGGCAACACCACCGTGAACTGGTCGTGGCAAACAATGCCATCTAGAATGAAACCAGGACTTCCGATCCACGGTCCAGGAACAGGGCATCTCTTGAACGATAACGAAAAAGATAACCGGCCGGACGAAAGCCCGATTCTGAAAAAAGATCCGGCTCCCGTGGACCAGGACAACCCTGCAACGCCAACCGTGATCATCCAGCCTGCTCCACGTGGAAACCTGTCGCGGTCGCTGTCACGACTCGGCTGGCTTCTATTTGTCATCTGCCTGCTGATGCTGATCAGCAGAGAGCGATCCACTCGGGAGTATTTCGACACGAGCAACGGAATTACTGAACACTATCACTCGCTCTCCCAGGCAGCCAGGGACAAGGTCGCCATCCTGGATATCGAGGGGGTGATTGGAAGTGGAAACCATGCCAAGCGCCAGATAGACCGGATTGCAGGGGACCCGAATATCGTGGCAATCGTCTTGCGAGTGAATTCGCCCGGCGGAACCGTTACCGGATCAGACTACATCTACCACCACCTGAAGGAACTAAAGAAAAAGACGAAACTACCGATCGTGGTAAGCATGGGAGGAATTGCTGCCAGCGGAGGCTATTACGTGTCGATGGCAGTCGGATCGGAAGAGGATAGCATCTTCGCGGAACCAACCACCACCACCGGCTCCATCGGGGTGATTATCCCTCATTATGACCTGAGCGGACTAATGGCTCGTTTTGATATCAAGGACGACTCGGTGGTCAGTCACGAACGCAAACAGATTCTCAGCATGACCCAGGCAATGCCGGAAGAGCATCGTGTGATCCTCCAGGATCATGTGAATGATGCTTTCAAACGATTCAAGCAGATCGTGATGGCGGGTCGACCAGCATTAAAGAACGACGAGAATACTCTCGTTGATATCACCTCGGGGAGAAACCTGGCAACCGGTGAGGTCTTCACAGCCACCAAGGCACTCCAGTACGGTCTCATTGACAGGATCGGTTTTATCGAGGATGCAATTCAACGAGCCATCGAACTGGCCCGGCAAAAAAACACGTCCCTGGATCCAAACAATATCCGTGTTGTTCGTTACGAAACAGCAGCGGGATTGCTCGACTTTATTCCCCTGATTCAAAGCCAGCAGGCCCCCGACGGAACGCTCGAGGCACTGCTTGAATTAAGCATCCCGCGTCGCTATTACCTTTCGACCACATTGCCAGCGTTGATCATGGCACGCGATCCTGATTGACCGGACTTCCTCCACCCGGTCTCACTGCTGGTTCCCAGCACGCCTGCCAAAGGGACTGCGAATTCCCTTGTCGCGAAGATAGTAGTCGTTCAGGGCCCGTCGGAACCGGTCCCCGGAAAAGTGATCCAGATCCTCCCGATCCTCGGGAGAAACGTCCTCAAGGTAGAATCGCACCAGTTCTTCTTCGCTCACTAACCGTAGGCTACGCAGGGCTGCGACATAGGTCCAGCGAGCCAGTGTCTGCCGGCGTGATTCCTCCCCTTGTAGGGCTTCGTAGATCTCCTGGCTCCTCTCTGACAACTGTCCCACCAGCTTCGCCAACTCCTCGCGCACAGGAATCGTTGTCCTGAATGGGTCCTCGGAGCGGGAGACCTGGTTTATCAAGCTTGCTGCAAGGATCCTGTCCTTTTGTGGTGAGCCCGGCATGCGACTCATCCAGCGCGCCTGGGTCGAGCTCATCTGCGACAGCATTCTCTCTTCGCTCTCTTTTATTTCCTTTCCATACTTCTCCAGCAGCTTGTTGAGCCAGAGGGAAATGACCCTTGAATCCTCCAGCCCCAGCTGGCTACCCGACAATTCACGCAACTGGCGTTCCTGCTGCTCAAGCTGGATTTGCTTGATTGCCTCGACTCGCTCCACCACCGGCATGCTCAGCAAGCCAACCCGCTGGCCACTGGGAAGGCTCCGGATCCACTGCGAGTATTGCTTCATCACATCCACCAGGGCATCGTGATCCGGGGCATCGTGTAACTGCTTGTGCAATTCACGCAAATGCTGCTGTTCCGTTTCCTCGAGACCCTCAAAGAGCTTTTTCTTTTCCAGCAACTGTCGTTTCTGCTGGTCGTTCATCTGCTGAACACGCGCGAGGACAGGATCACTCTCCCTGGCTCCCATGAGCAGGAAAAGGACCAGCAGCATGGCAACTGGAAGCCAGCATTTCAAAATCCGGTCTTGCATCCTACGGCCCATCCTCCTGCTCGGTTTCAAATAACCCTTCCTTGACGAGAAGTCGCAGGAACTCCACGCTCTCGGCCTGTCGGTACTCGCTCACCTGCTCGATCACTGGCAGATCCTCAAGGAACCGGCGATTATCGGCCGTCGCTGCACGCCAGCTAAACAGGTAGCCTGTGAAGGTAATCGCCAGCACTAGCAGGAGACCCAGCAGCAGCGGAAGCTGTCTCCGCCAGGCCGGCAGGTGCCCAAGCTGGTTTATCTCGTCGCGAGCTTTCACGACGACGATCTCCACCGTGCTGCGTGTGAACTGGTCATCCGCCCGGGAACGTGGAAGTTCATCGAGCAGGTCCCATGCCTGTTGCAATTGTTGTAACCGCAGCCTGTACTCATGGTCTTCTGAGAGCCGCTTTTCCACATCGGCAACCTGCTGGACATCCAGCTCACCATCGAGGTAGGAGACCATCTCGGCCTGCTCAATCCGGGCCGAGTCGCTCACGTTTTCTGGATCCTGGTTCATTCACTCTGCCTCACTCGTTGATTCACTCTCGTCGTCGGCCAGCTGTCCAACCGACCCGGGGCTTGCCTCTCCCCCCTGCCCTTTTCGATTCCTTCGTGCTTCCGGCATGGCTCCACTGACAACGTAAGGCTGGAGAATATCGCGAAGGTTACCACGTGCCCTCGAGAGCAGGCTCTTGATTGCCGAGGTGGTAAGTTCCATCACCTCTCCAATTTCTGCATAGCTCAACCCCTCGAACTTGGAGAGCAAGAGTGCCATTCGCTGGCGTTCACTGAGGGTTTCCATGGCAAGGTGCACCAGTTCCACCCTCTCTGTTCGATCCAGTCGCCTGGTCGGGTGCAATCCACTTGCCGCCTCGACCATCTGTGCAAGTGGTGATGCCGAGAACGAGGATGTCGATCGCCCGGTCACCTGGACCTCTCGCCTCCGGAACCGGCTGCGGCGAGCATTACTGGCAACGTTATTGGCAATCGTGAACAGCCAGGTCGAGAAACGGGAACTGGGCGTGTATCTTTTTCGAGCCCGGTAAACCCGGAGAAAAACCTCCTGGGCAAGATCCTCCGCCTGGCCCCGGTCAACCAGGGAATGCTGGAAGATGGAGATCAGGCGAACCTGGTAACGAGCCACGAGTTCCTCGAAAGCGGCGGCATGGTCATCGCGAACTTGCAGCATCAGCCGCACATCGGGATCCAGTTCCTCGTACTTCTTCGCTGTTGTATCGGTAATTGCCAAGAAACCACCAAGCAGCTTTATTCCATAGGAGGGGAGAGGAAACCCGTTCCCAGGCTTCACCAGGAAGAACCACCTTCAACCTCTCTCCAGTTTAAACCATCACCCTGTTGACGGCCAATCGTCACTGGGGGCGCACCATCCGGCGCAACTGGCCACAGGCTGCATTTATCCTGTCACCCTTTCTCTGCCGGACCTGGACATTCAGTCCCTGTTCTTCAAGAACCTGCTGGAAACGACGCACTCGGCTGGAAGAAGGCGTTTGGTAAGGCAAGCCGGCAACAGGATTATAGGGGATCAGGTTGATCATCGCCGGACGGCCGCGCAGTAACTGGCCAAGCTGGGCAGCCTGCTGTGGGCTGTCATTCAGGTCCGCAAGTAATACGTATTCAAATGTAAGTCGCCGACCGGATGCCTCAAAGTAGGAATCCGCTGCAGAGAGAATCTCTTCAAGGCCAACCCGCTGATTAACCGGGACGAGCTGGTTGCGGAGCTCATCGTCCGGTGCGTGCAGCGAGACTGCCAGGTGATACTTGCACTGGCGAGTGGCCAGCTTTCGGATCGCTGCCGGCAGGCCAACCGTGGAAATTGTCACCCGGCGGGCACTGATCCCCAGGCCCTCCTCGTCTCCGGAAAATTCCAGCGCCGACAACACGTTCTCCAGGTTCGCCAGCGGCTCTCCCATTCCCATCATCACGACATGACTGATTCGCTCTTCCACCGGCAGGCAATGCTGCAACCTCACCATCTGCTCGATAATCTCACCCGCATCCAGATCACGATCGATTCCATCCAGTCCGCTTGCACAGAAAACACAACCCATCGCACACCCCACCTGGCTACTGATGCAAATCGTGCGACGGTCACCATCCCGCAACAGGACACACTCCGCCTCTCCACCGGAAGAAAATTCCAGCAGCAATTTCTCACTCCCATCCTCCGACCGCTGGTGGGAAACAAGCGTCGTTGACCAGACCGGGATCGACTCATCCAGCTGGGCCCGAAGCGGAGCAGGAAGATCTGTCATCTCTGCAAAGCTGGTTGCCCGCCCGATCGCCAGCCATCGCCAGACCTGGCGTGCGCGAAAACCTGGTTCTCCATGTCCTTCCAGCCATTTCTTGAGCTTGTCGCTGGACGGGTCAAGCAAGTAGGTCATCCCGGCTCTCCCTCCACGATCTGCTGGAAGGTGCCATCTTCCAGGGCCTGCTCAAGAGCGGAAAAATCCTCAAGCACCAGGTGGCTGCAGTAGCGAACAACCCAGTTCTTCTCGAGGGGACTGATCGTGACCACCCGGCGGCCATGACGAAATGCCTCCCAGATCTCGATCGCGGTTCCCATTGAGGCCTCGGGAAGAAATGC
>CEWR01008321.1_pt1 | contig 23412 bp, 20 predicted proteins | sample 356321 | NCBI WGS metagenome assembly CEWR01 (sample SAMEA2621551, study PRJEB7988) | marine metagenome | biome: marine biome (ENVO:00000447); feature: mesopelagic zone (ENVO:00000213); material: "saline water (ENVO:00002010), including plankton (ENVO:xxxxxxxx)" | depth 790 m
CTGATTCTCGGATGGCAGTTCGAGTTGAGGCTTTGGAAAGCCTGTTGATTGAGAAGGGTTTGGTTGACGCCGACCGGATTGACGAGACGATTACCTTTTATAACGAGCGCGTTGGTCCAATGAACGGTGCGCAAGTCGTCGCGCGCGCATGGCGGGATGCAGACTTCAAGGTACGACTGCTGGCCGACGGCACTGCTGCGATTGATGAATTCGGATTTTCCGGTGGACAGGTTGACAAGTTAGTTGTTGTGGAGAACACGCCAGATACGCACAACGTGGTGGTTTGTACGCTGTGTTCCTGTTATCCGTGGGCCGTACTGGGATTACCTCCACGTTGGTATAAAGATCCGGCGTATCGATCCCGCGTGGTCCGGGAACCAAGGGCCGTGTTGAAGGAGTTTGGTACCGCGATTCCTGGCGACACGACCGTTCAAGTATGGGATTCATCCGCCGAGATTCGCTACATGGTTCTGCCGGCAATGCCTTCAACCTGGGCCGGGCAGTCGCTCGATGTCCTGGCAGCCAAGGTATCGAGGGACAGCATGATTGGCGTTGAAGTGCTTTCGGATTAGTCGTTTATTGGTCCGACGACGGCGAATAGGAGTTGAATGGTGGACGATGTCGGTGAGCTTCCTTTGCGCGTGGAATTCCAACCGCCGATGGCCAACGGTGAAGTCCTCTTTAATGAACCATGGCAGGGGCGGGTGTTTGCGATGGCGCTCTTGCTAGTGGAACAAGGCTGTTTCGCGTGGGACGAATTTCAAGCAGAGCTCATTGAGGTGATCCATGCCTGGGAAGCGTCCGACGATCAGACGGGGGTATATGCCTATTATGAGCATTTTCAAGAGGCGTTGAGACGCGTATTGGCATCAGGAAACGTTGTGGATTCGGTGGAACTTAACGCACGAATGGCTGAATTTTCCGCGCGAACACACGGTCATGACCACTAGCGAATATGGTGATTGGTACGTCGGTACTAACGGATGCAGAGTAGATGCAAACCGCAATTCGCTAAGGGAAACTACCGAAGGTTCGGCATAACCTCTTCGCTTAACCGCATGAATGTTTCGTGGCTCAGAATTGACGCCATCAAGTAATCGAGAGGCATCGTTTCTTCCAGTTCCTTAAGCTTGTCGGTCACCGTCGACGGACTGCCATGAATGATAATCTCGTTAACGTAGCGATCGACGCGATCCTCGGTCGAGAATCCACTCATCATGCCGCTCCCGGATTTTGGATTCGCGTAACTGCCAACCGTCCACTGGGCGCCCGCGCGGGCAACGGCTTCGGCCTTTTCATCAGTATCAGCAATCGCAAGCAAACGCGCTATCGGTGTATCGCGTGCCTCGTTGTGACCGTGTTCGGCGAGTTGATCTCGATACGACCGATATTTATGTGCAATTTCTTGATGTGTTGAGTGTGGATCCATGAGGATGGCGTGACCTTGGCTCGCCGACCAGGCGATCGCGTCGGGTGATGACGAAGCGATCCACGTCGGCATCGGATTCTGGATTGGTTTGGGCAAGACTTCGATGTTGTCAAAGTGATTGTATTCGCCATGAAATGTCAGCCGTTCGTTGTTCCATGCGGCAAGCACGACGTCGACATTTTCGTGGAACCGCGCACGCGACTCGTCGGCCTCGACACCAAAGGCAGTCATTTCAGTTTTGTCAAACCCTCGGCCCGCGCCCCAATTGATGCGCCCACCGCTGAGGTTATCGAGCAGCGCGACCTCTTCGGCGAGTCGAAGAGGATGGTAAAAAGCGGCTAGTGAAACGCCCGTGCCAATACGTATATTTTCCGTGGTGTCGGCGATGTGCATGCCCATGAGATGGATCGATGGACAAACGCTGTAGGTGGAAAAATGATGTTCGGCCAACCACACTGCGTCGTAGCCGGTTTTGTCCATGATTTGCACACGCTCAAGCGCCCGCTCGTACACCTTGCCCAGCGGTACGCGACGCTCCGGCCAGCTGAAAAATTGGAGTACTGCGAATTTCATCTAAGGCTTGTCACCATAACCTATCCGCGTGGCAGTGGGCATCGGCGTAGTAGCTCTTAGCGGATGGGCGTTCACGTTAATGGATGTTGTCGTCTGTGCTCGTTGGTTCCCCAGCCGTCCCGTTCGTGATTAAGCGGTCAATTTCCGTACCATCGATCCCGAGCTCGGTTAAGACTTCGCGTGTTTGTGCGCCGATGTCGGGAGCTCTTCGGGGCGGGCGTTTTGGTTCCTCTTCGATTTGTATAGGACTCATGATGGTGCGGTGGTAGTCGTCCCCAGGGTCGTTGGTTTGGACAATGATCTCATTGGCAGCAAGCTGTGGGTCGTCAACCACCTGACCCATGGGGCGGACGTGACCGTACGTGATTTCGTGCTGGTCTAGAGTTTTTAGGGTCTGTCCGATTGTCATGGAACCAATCACCTCTTGAATGAGATCGATCAATTCCAACCGATTTATGATCAAAGTCGGCATGTCAAGAAAGCGTGGATCACTGGTCCATTCTGAACGTCCCATGGCGGCCGCTAACTGAGGCCACTCGCGTTCAGCATTGATCATGACGAACAATACGTAATGGCCATCGGAGGTGCGATAGACGTGTCCGAAGGGATTGTGTACGCCGTGCTCTTGCTTGCGTTTACCCACGTCCATGCCTTCCAGCACGCCTTGTAACGCCATGCCATTAGACCAAACGCCGTTGGCGATGAGAGAAGTACTTACGAGTGCTCCTTCGCCCGTTTTCTCACGCCGGTAAAGTCCGGTCATGATGGCTGCAAAGAGCGACATCGAGGTCGCTTGATCGCCCATACCAGGAGCTGATGCAACCGGGTCGGAGCCTTGACCTCGAATGAATTCCATTAACCCGGAGCGTGCCCACCAAGCCGTCGCATCAAAAGCGCGGCGCTGGACTTCTGGACCTTCGGTACCGTAGCCGGAGATGTGCGCGTAGATGAGACGGGGATTGAGTTCTTTTAAACGGTCGTATTCGAGTTCGTATTTAGCGAGCTGTGTGCCGATAAAGTTGGTTAAGAAAACATCGGCTCCGCGCGCGAGCCGGTGCACGATTTCGCGTGCTTCGGGGTGGCCGAGATCGAGTGCGACGCTGCGTTTGTTTCTTGACGTCAGCAGCCAGTTGTAGTCAATAGGGAATGCACCTTTGAGCTTGCGGTAACCGTCACCCGAAAGCGCCTCGATTTTGATGACATCTGCACCGTAGTCCGCGAGGACGGTCGCTGCGCCGGGACCGGCGAGATAAGAAGCTGCGTCGATGACGCGGACGCCGTCGAGTAAGTAGCTGATGATGGCCTCCCTGCTGTACGTTGTCTTTACCCAAAACTATCAGATCATAGAGGTTGGATGTGCGCGAGCGAAGTAATTCCTATGACGAGCGTATGATCCGTCGAAGAGTCGAAGGGTCGAATATCTGTTGCAAGACGAAACCTCGCATACAGACGTAGGTAGTAGTTGGAGACGTTGGTGAAAAATACCTATCCCGAACTTAATGATCGCGCGCGCGGTTGGCTGCATTTTCTTTGGGAAAAAGCGGGGACAGAGGACGATTGGAGCAGCTCCGGAGAACCGCATCCATGGTGGGATCGTTACTCGACTCCGCCAATGACCAATTTCCCGCGCTTTGATCTGGCCGATTCATGCTATGCGGTTGCGCTAATGGCTGATAAGACGCCGGCTTGGCGGGAGGCTTATTCCCAAATCCTTGACCAATTGGTTGACCGCCACAGAACCTTTTGGGCGGCTGTGGATTGGTTAACTCAGTTTGGTAGTGACCCCGATCGGGACAAGTACCCGGACGTGTGGAAGGGAACGCTCATTCCCGAACACTTGTGGGGACGATACGATTCGCCCGGGTGGACGGCGAACGGAGTCGAGCCTTGGGGACTCCAAAAAGATCCCGTAGGTGCGGATGGCATGCTGTTCTTCAAGGGATTCTTCAATTTGGTGATGTCGCTGCATCGGTATGTTAGCGGTGACCGCAAATGGGACGATCCGTTTAAAGTGGTGGGCGTTGATGACACGCATTTTCAGTGGACCCATAGTCGCGTCGCCGAACACTTGACTGAGCAATGGCGCCGCCACCCAGAGGGCCCGCACTGCGAGAACACCAAGATTTGGCCATACTGTCTTAGCGCTGCCGGTCTCGGGCTGCAAATGTTCGATCGACTCGTCGGGACCGATAAGCACAGCGTTTTCGATGAGTGGACCGATTATGCCAAACGTCACTATCTTGAGGTTGAAGACGGTTTACTGAAGTGGGTTGCGTTGTACTACGACCCGATCGTCGACCATGTACACAAAGTGGGTTCGGGCGGTGGGACGGGCGTGGCTTGGTACGCGTTACCGCAACATCCCGAGTTGGCGGAATTATTTTATCGCGCTTCTCTCTCGGCGACGGGTTGGGATGATCCGGCCGTACCCGTTACGGTGCCGTCGGATCCCCGAGGACTGGTGATGACGGCGATGCTAGCCAATGAGTTTGGTGATGCGGTCACGCATGCACGCTTGTCGGACACGCTTGAACAATTTGCCGAGCCTAGATATTTTGGCTCTGAGTCAGAGCACTTTGGTTATTGGTTTCATTTGGGCGAACCGTGGCCGCGTGGCCAAATGAGCGCGAGTCTCATGGTGACGGATGTGGCCGATCCCGGGGACTGGCAACGTCTTTTTATTTCGCCCAACTTAGCGAAATTTGAGCAACCGACGGTTGAGGGCATTGAGTTCCCAAGGTTGGGTCTGAGTCAGGCGTGGAATGATCTTGCCCATGGGATGCTTCAGGTTACGACGTACGCCGTGAAGCCGTCATTGGCAGGAGAGCAAACCGCTTTTCGCGTCACCGGGATACCCGATCAGAAGGATTCCATTTTCGTCCGATGTGACGGGTCTGAGTACTCCAACTGGAAAAGTGTAGGGTCTGACACGATCGAAATTAGGACGGAGATCGGCACCCATTCGTTTCAGATCTATACAGGCTATCGGGAAAGTACGGTCGACGTCGATCAACGCACGAGGACCAAAGCCGTTCAATCGGAGTCGCGGCATTCCAACGCTTCCGTAAGTGGCATCATTCGAGCAGGAAGCTTTAGTGGTTTGGCCGGGTGCCCTTGTTGTAATTAATTTCCTCGGGCCTCGTGGAAGAGCGATGCCGGTGCATGGTTGTATAACGCGTACTATTCTTGTGTGGATCTGAGTTAGGGAGAGATCGATGTATCCCGGATATTATGCGGCTAGTGCTCCGGATCATCCGGCTGCGATCAACGCTGCGACCAACGAGGTCCTAACGTACGGACAGCTCGACGCTCGTTCAAATCAACTAGCACATCTCTTCTACGAGAGCGGTTTACGGCGCAACGACCACGTTGCCGTATTCATGGAAAATAACCTGCGTTTTTTCGAGGTCGCGTGGGCAGCATTACGATCCGGCCTTTACGTCACGACCATCAATCGCTACTTAACCGCGGAAGAGGCCGCATATATCGTCGATGACAGTGGCGCCAAGGCGCTGGTGTCATCCCACGCCATGAACACTGCTGCTGCTGAATTGGGATCATTAATTCCAGATTGCACCATTTTGCTCATGACGGACGGGTCAATCGAAGGCTGGAGTTCGTACGAGGAGCAAATAGACGCCTACCTAGACACCCCTATTGATGAGCAGTGGCAAGGCGGTTCCATGCTGTACAGTTCTGGGACTACTGGACGACCGAAGGGGATTCTTAGAGCGCTGCCCGAGATCAAGGTGACGGACATTGAGCCAACTGCCCCTGGGATCGGGTCGGTTTATGGATTTGACCGCGAAACGATCTATCTGTCGCCGGCCCCACTCTATCACGCAGCTCCGTTTGGGTTTACGACGGGGGTTCAGAGGCTCGGGGGTACGGTGGTGGTCATGCCACGATTTGATCCGCTTGATGCCCTCCGTTATATCGAGGAATTTGAGGTCACTCATAGTCAGTGGGTGCCAACTATGTTCGTCCGAATGCTCAAGCTCAGTGACGCCGAGCGCTCTCGGTATCAACTTGTGTCGCACCGGGTGGCGGTTCACGCAGCAGCTCCGTGTCCGGTGGATGTCAAACGTCGAATGATCGAGTGGTGGGGACCGATTCTCGAGGAGTACTACGCGGGCACGGAAGGTAACGGCTCGACGGCGATCGGAAGTAAAGAATGGCTGGAACACCCTGGTTCAGTAGGTCAGTCAAGGAGCGGCGTACTACACGTCTGTGACGATGATGGCAAAGAACTTCCGCCAGGCAAGCCTGGCGTCATCTACTTTGAGCAGCCCGTCATGTCGTTCAGTTATCACAACGCTCCGGAGAAAACCCGCGAGGCGCAGCACCCGGAGTACCCCAACTGGTCGGCGCTCGGTGACGTCGGATATCTTGATGAGGAAGGGTATTTGTATCTGACCGATCGAAAGTCGTTCATGATTATTTCAGGGGGCGTCAACATCTATCCCCAAGAAATAGAGAACGCGTTGGTTATGCACCCGAGTGTTATCGATGTCGCGGTATTTGGTGTCCCAAACGACGATTTCGGTGAGGAAGTAAAGGCGGTCATTCAACTAGCCGACGACGTGGAAGGCAACGAGTCCACCGCCGAAGATTTACTTGAATATTCGAGGGAACATCTTGCCAACTACATGGTGCCGCGTTCCATTGATTTTATTGAGGAGATGCCGCGTTTGCCGACCGGGAAGTTGTACAAACGTCTGCTGCGAGATAAATACTGGGGGAAGCGTGACTCGCGCATCGTCTGACGCCGCGAGTACGATCACGCGATCCGTGACCGCGGTGACCGAGCCTTGGCATTCGTGGATGACGTTTCGGCGAAGACAAAGGACACGGCAGTGGAATTGACATCCGCCGACATAACGCAATACGAGGAGGACGGCTATCTCGTGGTCCGAGATGCGTTGGACGCCGCGGAACTGAATCGTTTCGACAAGGCGTTTCGGACGCATCTAGAAGAATTGCATCCGAGTGAGCTGAAATATCCCGACCCTGGCCGATATACCTTGGCTAAAAGCTGCATGGCCGATCCGGATCTCGCGTTCGTTGTCGAGCATCCCAATATCGTCGAGCCAGCGAGTTGCTTATTGCAAGAAGCCCCGATCCTTACCGCATTCGTTATTTACGATAGAACGCCGGGTGGTCCAGGAATTCCTGCGCACAACGACTACAAGCGTTGGCGTCCTGTCGGGTCGTCTATGAATTGGCTGTTTACGATTGTCCCGTTGTGCGATTTTGATGAAACGCGTGGTCAGCTGTTTGTTGCGCCGGGGTCGCATCGACTCGAGCGCGTGCACCCCGGTCCAGGGCGTGCGCGGGAAGTGGCCGAAGCGGTCCGTCCTGATAACGAAGCGTTTATCGACCCGGAGCTCTGCCGTGGTGACTTGCTGATTATGAATATGCACTGTTGGCATCGCGCTGGGCCGAATCACAGCGCTGACCATCGCGTGGGTTTCTTCAATAAATATGCGGGAATTTCTTGTCCTCCAGCGACGGGCTATTACCTTTTCAATGACGATGCATTTAATGCCTTGTCGACTGCAGGCCGGCGCTATATTGCCGTGCATAGCGATCGGCCGATCTCGCGGGCGCGGATGTTATTGCAGCGAGGCGACCGATATCTATTTACAGAAGGCGAGGATGGTCTCTATTTGCCCGGCGGACCGACGTGGCGGGAAAGTGCGATCCCTGATTGGGACATCGGAAATTACATTGCGTCGGTGCATGGGCATATGCGGGATCAGGTGAGGGTTGAAACGCCCTGGGCGAGCTATGTCGGTGATTATTACGAAGACGGTGATCTTTGCCGCGTGTACGGTTACGAACTGAACGACAACGGTTTCCCAGTTGCGTACGAAGGCGAGTGGCTAGATCTCGACAACGTCCAGGAACGAGCAACCCAAGGCTATGAGCTGGAAGCAATTGCAACATGGAATCGACCGGACCTGACGCGGGGTAAAGGCGTGACACAAGCTCAGGCACGCATTGATCAATATGCGTACTGACATATACGTCGATGTCGCGACTGGGATTTCAGCATAGCGATAGACGGGCTCGGCCCTGTTAGTTCAATTGAAGAGAATGTTCTTAATGATGAAAGCGGAGAGAATCGCTTGCACAAAAAAGATCACAAAGATGCAGGCCGTGACCCATACGCGCGGGCGAATACGCTGATCCATTTGTTTGGCCTGTAGATACAGAGTCATGAAACTCTGAACCGGTAGCATAAACGCGCCGAAGGTAGCGCCGAAAATCACCAACGTGATGGGTTCCTGGTAGAACACATAAATAAGGGTGCTGATGATGGGCATCGCAACGATATAACCGCGGGTCCATTTCTTTCGCCCCGCGAGGTTTTGGCGGTCAATAAAGCCGAACGTCACCATGAGATCTGGGAAAGACCGGGATCCGGCACCAATTCCGGAGAGGGTTGTTGAGAACAGAATGCAGAATGCACCGAAGGTAAATAGCCAAAATGCCCAGGGCCCGAACGTCTTTGTGTACATACTCGAGAGCATCGCGATGGTTTCGCGCCCGGAGGGAATCTCCCCGAGTCGGTTCAAGACGCCCGCCCCCAAGAAGTAAAACGATAACGTCGCAAACGTCAGGATGATGAGCGTGACCCATACATCCGTTTGCACTACCCGTATCCATCCTTTCGCGCGTTCGAGCCATTGGGGATCATCCGGATCGCCGCCTACGTAGCTCGGATACCCCTTCTCGACACACCAGTAAGTGTAGGCGGATATTTCGCTGGCGGCGACGCCGGTGGCTCCATACATGCCAATTGCGAGCACCCAATGTTCGCTAAGACCTTCGAATCGGAGACCTTCCATAAGGTTCGCTGGCGTCGCCGCATATTCTGTCGACTGCATCAGCAAAGCGGAGACAATGGTCGCGAAGGAGAAACTCAGAACCATTGCCAGCATGACTTTTTCGAATCGGCCATAGTCACCGCTGCCCAAGATTGCCATGACGATGAGGGCCGCAATCACCGTAGCCCACGCACCGTCGACGACGGGCAGCATGAGCCCCAGCGCTTGGCCAGCGCCGCCGATAATTCCGCCGGACGTTAATATCCCGGGTACGAAGCCGATGAGACCCAGCCATATCGGCCACGAAATAGGACCGTTAGGTCCGGGGATTTTCCCAGGCACTCGATTGAGAGCCCGAAGATAGGTATCACCGCTGGTGACAACGTAGCGGGCGAGCTCCGCTTGTATCAGCGATTTAACCCAGCAAGAGAATAAAACCCACCACAAAAGCGTGAATCCCGCGGCGGCGCCCAGGCCAGCTGTCAACAGGATCTCGCCTGATCCCACGATTGAGCCGGAGACGACAATCCCAGGCCCCAAATTTTTCAGTCTGCCGGCCCAGGTGGTCGGCGGCTGTCTGGTCGCTCCTGGTTCAATGGTATAAGGATCGTCGCTCATGGTCCGAGCATAACGCGATGTGCCGTGCAGTATGAATGGCGCACGGTGTCCTTGATTACCTTGTGGGTAATCGAACGGCGCGTTGCGGCTGGTGTGAGTTGCATTCGCATTCTAGACTGCCGTCTATGCAAGCGGTCACTGATTTAAGAGTCGTTGCCGATTATGACCCCGCCGGCGATCAACCCGAGGCGATTGCCGGCCTACTTGAAGGGCTCGACAGTGGGCTCGCGCAACAGACGTTACTTGGTGTTACCGGTTCGGGGAAAACGTTCACAATCGCGAACGTCATCGAGAATGTCCAACGCCCAACCTTAGTCCTAGCGCCAAACAAGACACTTGCGGCACAGCTCTACGGAGAATTTCGAGAGTTTTTCCCTGAGAACGCGGTGGAGTATTTCGTCTCGTATTACGATTACTACCAACCCGAAGCTTATGTGCCTTCCTCTGATACTTATATCGAGAAGGATGCTTCCATCAACGCGCATATCGAACGGATGCGCCTATCGGCGACGAAAGCAATCCTTGAACGTCGAGACACAGTCATTGTTGCGTCTGTTTCCGCCATCTATGGACTGGGAGACCCACAATCATACTTACAGATGGTTTTGCACTTGGATCGTGGCGATCGGATTGATCAGCGATACATCCTAATGCGATTGGCCGAGCTGCAATACACCCGCAATGATATGGCGTTTGAGCGGGGCACCTATCGCGTACGAGGCGACGTCATCGATATCTTTCCAGCCGAATCAGAACGCGAAGGGGTTCGGATCGAACTCCTCGACGATGAGATCGAAAACCTTTCGACGTTCGATCCACTGACGGGAGAAGTTTCGAATCGTGTACCTCGTTATACAGTCTTTCCTAAAACGCATTACGTTACGCCGCGCGAAAAAATCCTGAGCGTTTTAGACGAAATCAACGAGGAACTAAAAGAGCGACTCGCACTACTTAAGTCGAACGACAAACTCGTGGAAGCGCAACGTCTGGAACAGCGGACTCGTTTTGATCTCGAAATGATTAAAGAGCTGGGCTATTGCAGTGGTATCGAGAATTACTCTCGCTATCTGTCTGGGCGAAAGGAGGGCGAACCGCCACCGACGCTGTTTGATTACCTCCCGGCGGATGCGCTTCTCATTATTGATGAGTCTCACGTGACCGTGCCTCAGCTTGGAGGTATGTACAAGGGCGACCGCTCGCGGAAGGAAACACTGGTGGAATACGGCTTTCGATTGCCGTCAGCGCTCGACAACCGGCCTTTACGGTTTGATGAATGGGAAGGACTCGCACCACAAATGATCTTTGTTTCGGCGACGCCGGGACCCTATGAGGCTGAACATGCCGGTAGCGTCGTTGAACAAGTAGTTCGGCCGACGGGACTTGTGGATCCGCAGATTTCGGTACGGCCGGCTACATCGCAGGTTGATGATCTCTTCGAGGAAATTCGTATCACCGTCGATGTTGGTGAGCGCGTGCTCGTTACAACCTTAACGAAGCGGATGGCAGAGGATTTAACCGAATACTTGGACGAACACGGTGTTCGAGTCAGATATTTGCACTCGGACATCGAGACCGTCGAACGGATGGAGATTATCCGCGATTTGAGACTCGGCAAGTTCGATGTTTTGGTCGGTATCAATCTCCTACGAGAAGGATTGGATATGCCCGAAGTTTCGCTGGTAGCCATTCTCGATGCGGACAAAGAAGGTTTCTTACGTTCAGAACGCTCGCTGATCCAAACCATCGGTCGTGCGGCACGGAATGTAAACGGGCGAGCGATCCTCTATGCCGACAAGGTTACGGGCTCTATGGAGCGAGCGATTGCGGAGACGGATCGACGGCGAACCAAACAGCAGATCTTTAATAAGGAACACGACATTACTCCGAAGACGGTCGAGAAGGGCGTGACCGATGTCATGGAAGGGGCGCGATCGCAGTCGGGTGGTCGCGGAAAATCTCGTCGTTTTGAACGGACCGCGCCTAACAGGACTCATGCGGTCCCGGATGATCCGAAGGCGCTCGGGAAGCTTCTTAAGAAACTTGAAAAAGAGATGTTGGAAAGTGCGCGCAATTTGGAATTCGAAGAAGCTGCGGCTCTTCGTGACGAGATCGAAGATATTCGCGTGCAGCGATTCCTATGAAGTTGGGTCCAACGCGTGTTGTATCGACCGCGAGGCTCTGCTAAACACGATCTATGCGGATTCGTAAGGCAGCGGCGAGTATTAGCGCGGACATCGATGGGGTCGATCTCGCCGATCTCGACAGCACCGAGTTTCGGGATATTTATGGTGCGTGGCTGGAATCTTCCGTTCTAAGGTTTCGAGACCAGGAGCTCACGAAAGATGAACTGCAGGGGTTTAGCGAACGTTTTGGGCCGCTGGAATACGCACCCATGGGTAACATCACAGCAGAGCAGCGTGCAAGTGTTCCGAATCCTTTTGTGACCAACATCTCGAATATTATCGAGGACGGTCGTCCGATCGGGGGCCTCGGGTCAGGGGAGGCAAACTGGCACACGGATATGTCCTACATCGAACGTCCACCGACCGCGAGTATTCTGATGGCGGTCGAGGTGCCTGAGGTAGGCGGTGATACGGAGTACTGTGATATGCACGCGGCGTTTGAATCGCTTCCTACCGGATTAAGTGATCGTGCGCGCACATTGTCCATTAAGCACGACGCTGCTCACGACAGCGTTGGTAACTTACGGCGAGGGTTTGATCATGCGGTATCCCCCGTGGATGCACCGGGGTGTGTCCATCCGATGGTGCGGAGGCACGAAGAAACGGGTCGCGATGCGCTCTTCTTGGGCCGACGACAAGACGCGTACATACCGCAAATGGACTTGGATAAAAGCGAAGCGTTGCTGGACGAGATTTGGGACTATGTTGCGCTCGAGGGGCATTCCTGGGTTCAGCAATGGCAGAAAGGCGATGTGGTGATGTGGGACAACCGGTCGGTGATGCATCGGCGCATGTCGTTCCGCGCATCAAGTCGACGGCTGATGCATCGTACCCAAGTTCGCCCTGTACTTTAGATTGGATTAAGTCGCACTTTAGTTTCGGCGCGTCGATCGCCGGTACGAGCAGCGAGTAGTCGATGAGTGAAGCTCGATTTCAGGTCAATCTCCCGGGTGATCCCGATGTCGAAGATACGCCACGGATTACAGGACGACGGATTCTAGAACTGGCTGCCAAGACCTGGCCTTTTCTTCGTCCTCTGAAGATGCACCTGATCTTCTACCTCATTTTGATCGGATTGTCGGGGTTAGTAGGGACCGTCGCATACACTCAAGGGTTAGACCTCTTGTCGAACAAGGTGTTGGTGGGGGAGGAAAAGTTATTGCCCCTACAAGCGTCACTATTGTGGCTCGACGACTCGTTCGGAGATGCGGGTGCAGGGCTGGAAGTTCCCACGGACGAGCAGCGAAAAATTGTTCTTGATCGGTTGCTCATCTGGATGGCGATACTGCTGGTTGTCGGTATCGGTTCCTTTATTGCAATTTGGTACTGGGGCACTTGGATTTGGCATAGCGTAAACCAATCCTTGCGCGTCGCGATGGTGGAACGTTCGCAACACCTTTCGCTTCGCCACCACAGCGATACGCGAGTTGGAGACACGGTGTTTCGTGTCTACCAGGACAGTGCGCAAATTATCAATCTGATACAGGAGGGACTGATCGGTCCAATGGGTCTGTTATTTGGACTCATTTGGGCCATCGTGCTGATCGTGTTGCTCGCCCCCAGTCTTTTGCTCGCGTTGTTGATCGTGGTGGTACCAACGGTCTGGTTGACGATCGCTTTTACCCCGAGGATTCGACGCAGAGCGCTAGCTAATCGCGTGGCCAATAGTGATCTCACGTCGCGACTACAAGAAACTTTCGTGGCAGCGAAGATTATCAAGGCGAATCGGGCTGAAGATGGAGCATTGCAACGTTTCGACAAGGATTCGCATCGGGCGCTCGATGCGGCGTTTAGAGTTCGATTGGAGATGATCGTTTTGAGTTTGCTCGTGATGATGATGGGCGGACTCTGTGTGATCTCGACCGAGTACGTCATGGCCTCGTGGTCCAACGAGCGTTTGGGCCTGAATGTCCCCGCCGTCATGGCTTTTTTGGTCCCGTTTGTTGCCTGGAACCTTGGAGCGTTTCAATTCGGGCGTGATCAGACGGGAGGTGCTATCGGGCAAGGCTACGGTGCGGTGCGAATGTGGAGCCAGCTGCAGGATCTCTTCATCGCGTTGGAACGAGCCTTTTTTATTCTTGACCTTGAGCCTGAAGTGGAAAGCCCGGATAACCCGGAACCTTTCCCTGTGGAAGTCGAGCGGCTTGAGTGGCGCGGGGTCGATTTTGCGTATGAACCAAGTCACCCCGTATTGGCGTCGCTTGATTTGGTTGCCGACGTCGGCTCCATCACGGCGATTGTTGGTGCGACTGGGTCAGGGAAGTCGACGCTCATGTCGATGCTATTGCGGTTGTACGATCCGGATCAGGGCGCTGTCTCGATTAATGGGGTTGATCTCAAGCGGTTAAGCGTTGAAGACGTTCGAGCTAACACCGCTATCGCGCTGCAAAAAAATGTTCTGTTCACGGGCAGCGTTGCCGACAACATTGGATATGCAATACCAAACATAGATCGCGACCGGATCGTGGAAGCGGCCAAGATTGCCTGCGCCGACGAGTTTATCGATGAGCTTGACCGAGGATACGACACGGAGCTCGGCGAGCGTGGAGTTAAGTTGTCGACCGGTCAACGACAGCGCTTATCGATCGCTAGGGCAGTGGTTCGTGATACGCCTATTTTGATTCTAGATGAACCCACGGCTTCGCTGGACGCCGTCAACGAAAAGCGCGTGCTTGCGAACCTTGAGTTATGGGGAAGTCAGCGGGTGGTATTCGTGATCACCCATCGGCTGTCGACTATTCGAGAGGCCGACACCATCGCTTTTCTTGAGGACGGTCGCATCGCGGAACTTGGAAGCCATGACGAATTGATGAGTCGAGAAGATGGGCGCTACCGGCGTTTCGTGCGGGCAGAGACGTCGGGTCTCGCGGAGGCAATGAGGGATGAGTGACGGATCGGATCCGAATACGCCTCGCCGCGGCGAGGGCTTGCTTGAATCAATTTTCGGTAAGGGAGGGCGTGCTCAGTACGACGACCAAGTCGACATCGATACCGAACTCACCAACAAAGAAACGTTCTTCTTGGTGGGGCGTGCTGTCGGGTTGTTGAAGCCAGTTAAGGAATTATTTTTCGCGAAGTTTCTGTTGTCGACGGGGATGTGGGTACCTGGTCTTTTATTACCCTGGATCGCGAAAATCATTGTCGATCACGTTGTTGGTGGAAAAGCGCTCGACGATGTTGAACTACGTTATCCACCGTTCATGGATCCGATTTTGCTGTCTCTCCAGGGTTTGAGTCCGATGCAAATCATGATGGTCTTGAGCATCCTATATGTCGGGTTGTTGTTTTTTATTGGGACGCGAGCGGGTGGTACCGGTGCTTATTTATACGAGGGCTCCGATGCTGCTACGCAAGCCGAGAATCAGATTAGTGGTGGTGGGAGTGAAGCGGGCGGACTATGGGGGCTCCTTGAATATTGGGTGAACGTGCGGTTGACCCAGCGCATGGTCAATTTTCTTCGAACCGACTTGTTTGAAGGTCTTACCAGGCTTTCGTTGACCACCTTGCAAGATCAGCGGATTGGAGATTCCATGTACCGGGTGCTCTATGACGCGCCGATGGTGCCGGAAGTGGTGTATCAACTGACGCTTCGGCCATTGGCAATATTGATTGCCGCACTTATTCAGATTTATCTCATCGAATACACGTATGGGGATATTTCGCCAGAACTTGTCTGGCTTGCTTGGTCTATTTTCCCGATTGCTATCGCCATTACCTTCCCGTTTTCGGGGTTGGTGCGTCGCACCAATCAAACGAAAAGAGCGGCGGGATCGTCGACGACAAGCAGCATGGAAGAAAGCATGGATAGCATCACTGCTGTGCAGAGTCTGGGGGGCATGGAACGTGAAAAAGAACGCTTCGCGGAGCGAAGCGAAGAATCTTTTTTGCGAGAACGCTACGCGATTGTCGTTTGGGCGATCGTTATTGCATTAGGCGGTATCACGTTGACGTCGATGTTGATCTTTTGGGGTCGCGGCATCGCCCACGACGTAATCGGTGGACTTCTAACCCCGGGTGACTTCTTCGCACTTATCGGAATTCTCGTGGCCATATTTTATGCAGCAGGAGAGCTTGGCGATACGTGGATATTTGTGCAGGAACCTGCGGCCGCCCTTAGACGCGTCTTTTTCTTCATAGACCAAGAGCGGGACGAGGATGCGCATGGCGAGGAAGAGCTTGGGACGTTAAGTGAAGGTGTTACTTTCGAAAACCTCAGTTACGAATACCCCGACGGATTCGTCGCGCTGAAAGAAATCGACCTCGAGTTGCCAACCAATTCATTCGTGGCCATCGTTGGCCCAACCGGGGCGGGTAAGACGAGTCTCGCTTATATGATCCCGGCGCTACTTAGGCCAACGAGCGGCAGAGTTCTTATTGACAGTCTCGATGTAACACGCGTTGACTTAGATTCACTCAGGCGTCAAGTCACGTACGTGTTTCAAGAACATCTGCTGTTGTCGGAAAGTATTCGGGACAATCTAGGTATTGCCAATCCCGATGCGACGGAGAGCGAGTTACTAGAGGCGTTGCGGACAGCGGGATGTATGGATTTTATCGCTTCGATGCCTGACGGGATTGATACCGTGTTGGGCCGCTCAGGCGAAACGTTGTCTGTAGGTCAGCAGCAGCGGCTGAGTATCGCCCGCGGACTCATCCGAAATTCCCAAATTTTGATATTGGATGAACCGACAGCGGCCCTTGATCCGGTTGCGGAAAATCGTTTGGTTGAAGCGTTAACAGAGATTTCAAAAGATCGATTGGTGATTGTCATCGCCCACCGTCTTTCGACGATTCGTCGGGCTAATCGAATTGTCTTCATGGATCAGGGTAGGGTGCTCGAAGTGGGTAGCCACGATGCGTTGATGCGAGATAACGAGAGCCAATATCGACGTTATGCGATGTTGCAGGGCGTCGACTCTCAGGCGGGGCGTTAAACGCGCGGTGTAGATTCGGTCTGGATATACGATCCGGCGGATGATCAAGTAGAGCGGATTGAGACGCAAATTAATGGAGCGAGGCCTGAGGTCTTTGTGTACCAATTGTTGCCGGCGGATCGCAAACGAACCGCCGACGACAATCTTGGTAGGCGCGATTGGAATCGAACCAACGACCTCTGCCATGTCAAGGCAACGCTCTAACCAACTGAGCTACGCGCCTTTGCGTGCCCGCCCCACTCGCGGCGGGTGGCAAACCCTAACACTGCGATTCGTAACGAATCAACGAAGTTAGACTGTTCCCCTATACGGGCCACATTTTATTCTTTGATGACAAGGACTTAAGGTTGTTTTGTCATACGTCGGGTCGTACACTCGGCGCGCTTTTTTGTCGGAAAAGTGAGCATCTTTTGTTACTGTTTCGTCTGGGGGAAACTTGGACGAGAAGTTACATCGGCTAAGATCAACGTAAGGGTTTATATGGAGAGAATGTCCAATTAAAAAATCAGGAATGAACGCGCAACGCGAACGCGCAGTGTTGAACGAAGATATTCAGGGTACGCAGCTGCGATTAATCGGCGCCGACGGTAGTCAAGTCGGTATAGTGAGTCGGGTGAATGCACTCGATGAGGCGCAAAAAGCTGGGCTTGATCTGGTGTTGATTGCACCTGAGGCAGAGCCCCCGGTCGTGAAGGTAATGGATTATGGAAAGCACCTTTTCGACCTCAAGAAAGAGAAGGCCGCCCAAAGAAAGAAGCAGAAGCAAACCCAAGTTAAGGAACAGAAGTTTCGGCCCGGAACAGAAGAGGCCGACTACCAGATAAAATTGCGCAACCTGATTCGTTTTTTAGAGGACGGTGACAAAGCGAAAGTCACGCTACGTTTTCGGGGGCGCGAAATGGCGCATCCTGAAATCGGAATGAAACTGATGGAGAGGGTCGAAGAAGACCTAGAGCCTATGGCCACAATCGAAGCTAGCCCAAAGTTTGAAGGCCGGCAGGTGACGATGGTTTTGGCTCCTCGTAAAAAGAAAAGATAACAAGAAGATGCGGCGCGCTTGTCGTTAGCTCACAAGTCGCGCAAACGTGCTAACAGGGGTTTCGTTTGACGAAACTTGTAATGCGATGAGGCGTTAGGGAGCAGCTATGCCAAAAATGAAAACTAATCGAGGTGCGGCCAAACGATTCCGCCGGACCGCTAAAGGCTTCAAGCATAAGCGGACAGGTAAGAACCACTTTTTTACTTCGAAGCCGCAAAAACGGAAACGACAGCTGCGTGGATTCAATGAAGTATCCCCGGCTGATCGAAAAAGTGTGGATCGGATGCTGCCCGGTAAGGCCCGCTAGGAGACACCATGCCAAGAGTAAAGAGAGGTGTGGCTTCCAGAGCCCGCCGAAAAAAAATACTGCGACAAGCCAAAGGTTATTACGGGGCTCGAAGTCGTACGTTCAAGGTCGCCAAGCAAGCGGTTATTAAAGCGGGACAATACGCTTACCGAGATCGGCGCCAGAAGAAACGACAATTCCGAGCACTGTGGATTATTCGGATCAATGCGGAAGCAAGAGAGCACGGACTTTCGTACAGTCGCTTCATTGCGGGTCTGAAAAAAGCTGCTATCGAGGTCGACCGAAAAGTCCTGGCCGATTTGGCGTTACACGAGAAAGCTACGTTTGGCGCATTGGCAGATAAGGCAAAGGAAGCCCTTGCTGCGTAGACGCAGCTGGAAATTACGGTTTATCCCGGGCGGCGTCCCGTAGCGCTTTTGCAGAGGGTTTGCACCATCACCGGCTCATCGGATAATTCTTATGGACTTAGATGAAATTCGAGCAGAAGCCCTTGCCCGCGTAGAGGCAAGCGCAGAGGTCTCGTCGCTCGAAGAAAACCGCGTGCACTACCTCGGCAAAACCGGGGTGATAACGGCTCTCCTCCATGAGTTGGGCGATGTTGATCCGGAAGCACGCCCTGCGGCCGGTGCTGGCATCAACGCCGCTAAACGCTCGATCCAGGAGGCGATCGACAAGCGTCGGATCGAACTTGACAACGAGCAAATACAGAGCGATCTCATGAGTCAAGCCTTGGATGTGTCGTTACCCGGCCGGAAAGGGTATCGCGGCAGCCTGCACCCTGTGACTCAGACGCTTGGGCGAATCGAAGAAATCTTTATTGGTGCCGGATACGACGTTGTGGATGGTCCCGAAATTGAGGACGATTATCATAATTTTGAAGCGCTCAACATGCCCTCCAATCATCCCGCGCGCGCCATGCACGACACCTTTTACCTAACGAACGGAATGGTTCTCCGCACCCATACTTCGCCGGTCCAAGTTCGCGTAATGGAAAACCAAAAGCCGCCGATCCGGGTCATCTGTCCGGGGCGCGTCTATCGGCGAGACTCGGACCTGACGCACAGCCCAATGTTTCATCAGGTCGAAGGTTTGGTGGTCGATAAAGGGATCAATTTTGGGGACCTAAAAGGGACGGTCACTGAGTTTATTCATCGGTTCTTCGAGCAGGAATTGGACGTTAGATTCCGGCCGTCGTACTTTCCATTCACAGAACCCTCTGCTGAGGTTGACGTTATGGGCGCAGATGGATGGCGCGAAGTCATGGGTTGCGGAATGGTCCATCCAAACGTGTTGTCGATGTCGGGAATTGATCCGGATGAATATTCTGGCTTCGCGTTTGGTTTTGGTGGAGATCGCTTGGCAACGCTATTTTTTGATGTGCAGGATCTGAGAATGTTTTTTGACAACGATCTGCGCTTCCTGAAGCAATTTGCGTAAGCGGTCTGATGAAATTCTCCGAAAAATGGCTGCGTACATGGGTTGATCCGAAGATAGGAACGGACGAATTATGCGATCAACTCACTAGTGCAGGGCTTGAAGCTGACGCTGTAGGCTCCGTGGCGGATGAGTTCACCGGCATCGTCATCGGAGAAATACTAGAGCTCCACGCACACCCGAATGCGGATCGACTTTCGGTCTGTACGGTATTTGACGGATCAGAAAAATTCAGTGTGGTTTGCGGTGCTCCGAACGCTCGAGTGGGGCTTAAGACGGCGTTCGCGAGAGTTGGTTCCGAACTTTCCGACGGACTTGAGATACAACGCACAAAACTTAGGGGAGTTCAATCATACGGGATGCTGTGCAGCGCGAAAGAATTGGGTATGAGTGATGACCATGACGGAATCATGGAGCTTTCGAATACCCTGTCGCCTGGTTTGGAATTACGCGAAGCGTTGGATTTGGATGAATTTTCGATAGATCTAGATCTCACTCCAAATCGCGGGGATTGTTTTAGCGTTCGTGGTGTCGCTCGCGAAGTAGCCGTACTTAATCGGATGTCAATGAACGAGCCGGTCATAAGTGAAGTGCCTGCGTCCACGGAGACGATTTTCCCTGTCGAAGTCCATGCCCCCTCGGCTTGCCCGAAATATTTGGGTCGCGTCATTGAGGGAGTCGATATCTCTCAGGTGGCGCCCGCATGGATGGTCGAACGGTTGGAACGAAGTGGGCTCCGTTCGATTGATCCCGTGGTCGACGTAACCAACTATATTCTGCTCGAACTCGGTCAACCTTTACATGCTTTCGATTTGGCATCGTTAGACGACCGCATTGTTGTTCGCATGGCCGAGGAGGGTGAGCAACTTACGCTTCTGGCTGGTAACTCGATTGAGTTGGATGAAGAGAGCTTGGTCATAGCACATGGAACTGGACCGCTCGCGATTGCAGGAGTGATGGGCGGTGTGAAGAGTGGAGTCACTGAGACCACCACCGATGTATTTCTTGAGTGCGCGTTTTTTTCGCCCGTGGCAATCATGGGGACAGGCCGCCGTTACGGCATTCAGACAGACGCTTCTCAGCGTTACGAACGGGGAGTGGACAGCGAGCTTCAGGGCGCGGCAATGGAACGTGCGACGGCATTGCTCATTGAGATTGCTGGTGGTAATCCAGGCCCCGTTATCGAGGTCGTTGACGAAACTTCTCTGCCCCAAGCGAAGGAGCTAACGCTACGGAGCGCGAGGCTGGAACATCTACTAGGCGAGAAAATCGAAGACAAAGAAGTATTTGGCATTCTGGAGCGCCTTGAACTAAGGCCAAAGGAAGTGCCTGACGGTTGGGAAATAACAACACCAAGCCACCGCTTTGACATTTCGATCGAGGAGGACTTGGTCGAAGAGGTTTGTCGTATACACGGTTACGACGCTATACCGACTCGAACGACGCTCACGGCGATGCGGTTAAAGCCGTCCCGACGTGACCGCATCAATCCAGCGGATCTTCGCAATCTTATGGTGCATTTGGGATACAACGAAGTAATCACTTATAGCTTCATCAGTCCCGAGCGGCACGATCTCTTCTCGCCAGATATTCAGGCCCTGGTGATCGAGAACCCTATGTCCAAGGAACAATCAGTCATGAGGACGAGCCTGATCCCTGGATTGATCGACGCGTTAGTTAGCAATGTTGCGAGGCAGAGTACTTCGATTCGAATGTTCGAATATGGACAATGTTTCAACGGTGACGTCGATCACCTAGAGCAAGGGTTTCGCATTGCGGCCGCGTTATGGGGACTAAAGGATCCCGAAAATTGGACGCAGCAGGCAAAGAACGTCGACTTTTTTGATATCAAAGGTGATGTTGAGCGTCTTGTTGAAGCATGTGGTCGAAGGGTCAGTTTTGGCGCGTCGGCTCGGTCGGAGTTTCATCCAGGGCAAAGCGCAGATATTTACGTCGACGATAACGTTGTCGGGACGGTGGGGCGGATCAGTCCTCAACTCCAAAGAAAACTTAACGTGGCCGGAGACGTATTTGTTTTCGAATGCGATGTCGAACCCTTGTTGCTGAAGCGGCAACGTCGGCACAACGAAGTGTCCCGATACCCCAGTATTCGGAGGGATTTAGCCTTGGTCGTAAACCAAGCGGTCAGCAGTGAATCTGTCGAAAAATTGATACGAGAGACGGTAGGTGAGCTTCTTGTTGAGTTCAGGTTATTTGACGTCTATAAAGGCAAAGGCATTGATTCTATTGATAAAAGCCTAGCGGTAGGGTTAATCTTCCAAGATCCCGCGAAGACGCTGACCGATTCAGACGTCGGTGCTTTAGTGGAGAAAGCCGTTGTTGCCTTAGAGCAAGAAGTCGGAGCTCGGTTGCGATAACACGTCCGACTATTGCTGTCGTTGCGAACGCTTTAGTCATCGAAGTGTTGAAACTGGGATTCGACGACCGGGGAAGGCCGGAGAGAAGCTGATGGGAGCCTTGACGAAAGCACAGATGGCGGATCGTTTATTCGAAGAACTTGGTTTGAATAAACGCGAAGCAAAAGAGATAGTCGAACTATTTTTCGATCAAATTCTGATGGTTTTGGAGCGGAACGAGCAGGTAAAGATCTCCGGATTTGGGAATTTTGATCTCCGTGACAAGCGAGAGCGGCCAGGTCGGAACCCGAAGACCGGTGAAGAAATTCCTATTACTGCACGCCGTGTCGTTACGTTTCACCCAGGACAGAAATTGAAAGCTCGAGTTGAGGCTTATGCCGGACCAGAGTCAGACTAGCGATCTACCGCCGATTCCGGGAAAGCGATATTTCACCATCGGCGAAGTGAGTCGTTTGTGTGATGTTAAACCCCATGTGTTGCGATATTGGGAACAGGAATTCTCACAGCTTAAGCCGGTAAAACGTCGCGGCAATCGAAGGTACTACCAACGGCTAGACGTCTTGACGATTCGCCAGATTCGGTCGCTGTTACATGATCAGGGATTTACGATTGGGGGCGCGCGCCAACGTCTTTCGAGCGACGACGCAAAAGAGGACCAAACTCAGTTTCGATTGTTAGTCAAGCAGATGATTTTTGAGTTGGAAGATGTATTCCAGAATTTGAAGTCATGAATGCCTGGCCGATTCTTTCAGCCCTTCGCAAGAGTTAATTGAGGATTGATGGCCTCGGCGCTTCACCTATCAAGGTGGGTGGGCCATCAGCCCGGTTTTCGAATCCCTTTGAATCGGGCGCTGGTCGAGGTGCGTGGTACCCGGTAACACGATTTTCGAGGTGTATAATCGTTCGTACGGGGCGTAGCGCAGTCTGGTAGCGCACTTGACTGGGGGTCAAGTGGTCGCAAGTTCGAATCTTGCCGTCCCGACCAATCAACTAATTGCGACGGCTTGTGATTAGCTATAGTTGGAACGTGAAAAAGTGTTTTGCTGTTGTCGCTGCGATCTTGGTGCTAAGTTCTTGCGGTCTTGTAAAAGCCATCGACTATTCTTTTTATGTTCGGGACCATGGTGAATACCAAATTCAAGGGAATTGTTTTGGGATTGAAGATCAACCTAAACAACGGTTGCTGATTACCGACTGTGGTGGATACATTAATGTTTTGGTGTCGACACTCTCGCTGGGTTTGTCGCGTTCGTCTGAAAGAACTTCAACAATCTATAAGAATGCAACCAAAGAATACCTGGGCATTAAGTATGCAGAATGTGAAATTACAAAGTCGCGTGATTTAGGCGGACGGATGTTCGAGTTCTTCTACAGCTGCCCAAGCCGAAAAAGGTCAGTTCAATCGCGCGAGGCTCGGGCTGTTAGGTAACGACAAGCGAAATCTCAAATGCCAGACGCTAAGCTCGCAACCTTCATTGAGGCCGCAATGCTTGCAGGCGCGAGCAAAGCCGAATTAGAGCAGGCTCTTGTCGAAGCTGAGTGGTCAATGGAGCAGATCGCTGACGGACTAAGATCGATTGCCGACGTGGACTTTGTCATTCCCGTGCCTACGCCGAAACCACAACCACTGGCCCGCGATGCGTTTCTCTACCTAATTACGTTTGGAGCGCTTTACGTGAGTGGA
>CEWR01055376.1_pt1 | contig 23394 bp, 22 predicted proteins | sample 356321 | NCBI WGS metagenome assembly CEWR01 (sample SAMEA2621551, study PRJEB7988) | marine metagenome | biome: marine biome (ENVO:00000447); feature: mesopelagic zone (ENVO:00000213); material: "saline water (ENVO:00002010), including plankton (ENVO:xxxxxxxx)" | depth 790 m
CGCAGCAAAATTGATGGAAAATCACGGAGCTTCTGCCATTGTTACTTTGGGGGGTGACGGTACCAATCGTGCCGTGGCTTTAGGCACATGCGAGGTTCCGATTATGCCATTGTCTACCGGTACCAATAATGTGTTTCCATTCTTGATTGAGGGAACATTAGCAGGTATGGCCGCAGGAACTGTGGCAGCTCACTTAGTTGATAGAGAGTTATGTGCCCCTAGGTGTAAAAAAATGAATGTGTATAAGAGCCGGGATATGGCAATGGATCTGATTGATACGGCTTTAGTGGACATAGCTATATCAACAGAAACCTATGTTGGTGCACGGGCTATTTGGGATATAAACACAGTGTCGGAGATATTTTTAGCTATTGCCAAACCTGACAGTATAGGACTTTCCTCTATTGGAGGTCTTACGAACCCAATATCCGAAACGGATTCCCATGGACTTCACATTGAAATAGAGAAACAGATCAATTCCAAGTACGTTTCTGCTCCTCTGACTTCAGGTAATATTGCCAAAGTTGGAATCAAGAATATTTCTCACATGACCCCAAACCATCCATATGTGGTGAAAAGATCTCCATGCACCATAGCTTTAGATGGTGAGCGATCAATACCTTTACGAAATGGAGATTCAATCACGATAGTTTTAACCGGGGACGGCCCTCCAGTAATAGACCCTCACAAAACCCTAAAAATAGTTGGCCAAAACAAGATATATTTTAACGAATAGTATTTAAGAACCAATTAACGATTTTACTTTGTTGTAGTCAACGACGGCAGAATCCTTTTCCCCGGTAGCCCACAACGCCATGCCACGGTTGTTATATGCATACCAATATTCACTATCAATTTCTATGGCCTGAGTAAAATCATTGATAGCGTTGGGGTAATCCTCTTTATCTGAGAGTGCCATTCCACGGTTATTATAGGCATCCCTATATTCGTTGTTTAATTCGATTGCTTTATTGAAGTCCTTGATTGCATTATCAGGGTCACCAAGGCATCGTAGGCAAATTCCCCTATTGTTTAATGAAATAGAATCTGATGGATCCATTCCTATTATTGCTGAATAATCCAATATAGCTTCTTCATACTTTCCTTTATCTAGGTATGCGTTGCCCCTGCGGAACAATAGAGCTTTATCTTCTGGAGCTGAATGTAAAAGAGAGGTGAGGGATTCGATCAAATCCTGTAGGTAGTCCATATCACTTTTGGAGCTTAAGTCCGGATCATTTTTCCAATTCAATGACATCAAAATATCCTTTATCTGACCTAGAGAATTCTCGTGCATCTTTTACCCTTAGTCTGGTAGAGAGTAAAGTGTTTTCCGGGAAATTTTGAGGGTCGTAATATCCTATATCAGTGCTTTCATTTGACATAATCAAATAGCCTGAAATTTTTTCACAAAGAAATAATGCAGTCACGTACTGGACCAGTTTTCCGTTTGGATATTGGATAACAGTGTATTCTGTAAGATCGGAATACACTCTTATCAATGCTTTTGCCCTCACTGTGATGTTAGTTTCCTCTAGGACCTCTCTTTCCACACAGTCGGTCAAATTTTCTCCTATTTCTAAACGGCCTCCTGGTAGCCCCCACCAACCTATGTCAGTTCGTTTTTGAAGAAGTACGCGTCCAAATCGGTCATAAATGATTCCTGATGCTGCAACTCCGATTTCATCAGGGCCTTTTATCAAAGGCATACCACGACAATCAACTTGATGGTTAAGTGTCTGTTCAGATACTGTCATTTGGTCCCCGAACCCACAATGTTGGGAATAGTGATTGGAATCCCCACGTTGAGATTGAATATGTCATATTCTAATTTGGTAAACGGAGCAGATTTTACGGTAGCTAGTATATCTCTTTTAAGGTGGCATCCCGTGGTGGTAATAATCCATATAGGGTCTAAAAGTTGCTGTAGTAATTTTCCAGAGAAACTTCCAGCAACAGTATGTTCGTAGAAGAAAAATTTCCCACCCGGTTTAAGTACTCGATAAATTTCTAAGATAACTTTTTCAACATCATTTACCATACAGAGAACCAGGGTTGTGACAACCGAATCAAAGATGTTGTCGTCGAATGGCAGTTTTTCCCCAAATGATTTTACGATGGATATATCTTTGTTGAAGTTATTAACCCTCTTGCTAAGCTTATTGGTCATGTGAACATCGGGTTCGACTATGGTTAAGGAGCTGGTCGTTTCGAAATATGGTAAATTTGCTCCCGTTCCACCACCGACCTCTAGGGTTTTGCCATGGCTTTTCCCGGCTGTCAAATGTCGATACGGAATGACTTTGGGTTCAACAATTGAATTTAAGACATCGTACCATTGAGCGAAGCACCATTTAGATATAGACATTGTTTAGCTAACTCAGTGATGGCACCCTCTGGCTGATATGTCCCAAACAGCTTCCACCACGCCATCACGAACTCCAATGAAATTATCCCATCTGTTAACCAATATATCCTGCTGGGAAGTGCAGATAAATAAAGTTTGACCGATTCTGAAAATATTTCCCTCTTTTACACTGAGGACACTATAGGAATCATGCATTTCTATGAAGGTTAATTCATCGTGTCCTTCGATGGTTGGTGTTACCCCAAGAGGTCCGCCCAAGCACCGGAGTCCAGCGTCTATTACAATCTCAGTTTCAGTCACGTCTATAACGGTTGTTAAAACCTTTCCTGCTAGAGAAAATTCTTCCATATATTTTGCAGGACCGCTCATGAGAGCATAAGTGCCCCCCTCTACTTCAGTCACACCTTCTATTTGGGGAGCAACGTCGTAAGAGAAAGTTTCCCCTGACGAAACGATTGTGACTTCAATTCCATGATCTTCAATGGCGGCCTTCACTGCCAGGCATTTGTCTATATACCGTTTACCCTCTATGAACCGTGTTTCCTTATCCGCGAAGCCATCTACTGTTTGATGGCTCATAACACCCAAAAACTTTATCGAAGCTAGCGATTCCGCCAATATTGCTAGTTCGACTCCTTGTTCAGCAGTTCGAATGCCTGTCCGCCCCATGGATGTATCAACTTCTATCAAGACTCCAATTTCAGAACCTATTTCCTGAGCTACTAAGGACAAAGAATTTAAATTTGTTTCATTGTCGATGCAAACTTTCACATCCGCTCTTTTTGCCAGGTATGCCAACCTTCTTTGTTTATCTTCACCTACAATTTCACTGGTGATTAGCACATCCCGTATGCCGCCTTCAACCATGACTTCAGCCTCTGAAACCTTGGCTGTGCACACCCCGTTTAAAGTGCCACCAATTTCTATTTGGCGCCATAATATGTCAGGACACTTTATGTTTTTTGCATGCTGACGCATTTTACATAGGGTATTGGAATAAGTTTTTGAAATAACATTAAAATTCGATTCCATTAATTCAAGATCGATAAGAAGGCTTGGGGTTTCTATCAGATCAATTGTGGCGCCTAGATTTGGCCGATATAGTTGCATAATGTTTTCCTGATTTTATTTGAATGTGCCACGGGCGGTGGTTTGAATGACTGACTCTAATCGATCATTTTTTATGAGGTTTATAAAATCGTAAAGGTTAAAGGTGTCTGAGTAGTTAGCTGGCCTCAGTAAAATTTTGTCACCGATTTTCAAATTCATCTCGGCCGTGTCAAAAACAAGGTATCCGTGTTCGGCGCTCATTTTTTCTACCACAGCATTTCGATAATTGACGACGGATGGAACTCCTCGATCTATGCTTATAGCTTTTTGTCCACAATCTATGTATGCCCGCCCAGGTTCAGGGGTACTCATAACTGTTGACACTACCGAGCAGACTGGGAAATACCCATTTATCTCGAAAGGATAATTTCCAGATATCAAACCAGTTATCTCCGACGGCAGGTTGGCATGAGCTTTCGTCAATGATTGATTTGATGTGTTTATCAACAACTCATTTGAGGTGAAAAAATGAGATTGAAGAAAAGATTTAGCAGATAGAATTTCCTTAAAAGACCCTTCTAAACTGTCACTACCTTTAGAGACGGTGATCAGTCCTTTCCAATTAATTTCGAAATGCTCCTCCAGTAGTTTTACGAGCTCTAATAATGTCTGATGAGTTCTTATTCCAACTGAGTCTGATTTATTCGGGATTCTGAACAGGACGGAGAGATTTTCGCTGGAGAAATGTTTAAGCAAATTTAGATGGGCCAAATTGGAAATAGATATGGTGACATGAGCTGTGTTCACCAGTCGGTGCAAAGATTCCACCTTACCTGTACCAACGGGCGGGGATTCAATAATTATATTTTTAAAGCCATTATTTGCAAAAGAATGCGCCTGCTGAAGGGTATCGACAAATATCGGGGTTTCGTGATCAAAATCCGTTTGGTATCGGGCAATCCCTGCTGCCCCGTGTGTGCCTACATTGGGAATGAGTTTACAAGATGTATCCTTTAAATAGGATTTCGCATTCTCTATATTGGACTTCAAGAGCTTACTATTTACTAATAAGGCTGGAGTGTCTAATTCGAGATAATGATGGCCGATAGGTTTTGTTGTGGGTCTTTCCATTTATAATGCCTTTAAAAATATATCGATTAATATATCAGAAAGAGATACCTTCACATATATGGAATCTTTTACAGAGCGTACACAGGAAACTCACCAGATATACCCGTCGGAAAATGGACTTTCTTACACCATTACCGGGAAAGACGGGAAGAGGGAAGGCTTTATCAAATATGATTCTGTAGAATCTGTTTACGTTGAATCCATTAGTAGACAGTCAAGATTCACTTTTGTTTGGCTAGCAATGCTCGTGGTTTTAATCTTTATAGCTATGGCTGCTTTAGATGGATTTTTTATAAAAATCATTGCCTTATGTGTATTCACTCTAATGGGATCGTTTCTCTTGTTTGATCAATATTCTCAAGAAAATCAGCCGTGCCTTGTAATCCAATCTAATGGATTCTCGGCGAAATTTCCCCTTGAAAAAGATTTGGCCGACGATGAATTGAGAGATTTGATGGGTACAATACTGGAATATATAAACACTGATAATTCTAAAAACCCCGATGTGAATAGGGTTTTTATTCCGCGGTAAGCCCTATTCTCAGGTTTGGAACAGCATCCATGTCCAACTGTAGAGGGAACCCGTTTTTGAGGTTAAAGAATGCGGCGGCTCCTATCATAGCTCCATTGTCTGTACAAAGCGGAGCACGTGGTACAAAAACTGGTATGTCTATAACCTCGTTCATTCTTTTTCTTAAGCGACTATTGGCTGCAACACCACCACCAAGAATGACAGCCTTACTATTGGTTTCGAGAACTGCTTGTTTGGTATTTCTTATTAGGCAATCAACGATAGCTTCTTGAAATGCAAAGGAATACTCTGTTGTTTGGTAGACACTTGGGCCTTTGTCATCAACAGCGGGATAAAATCCATCGGACTCAGCTCGCCTTACCAACGCTGTTTTAAGTCCACTGAAACTGAAATCTAAAGAATTCTTTATTTGGGGTCTCGGTAAGGGGTTTATTTCATCTTGAGCCTTCTCAGACATTTTTTGAATTTCAGGCCCCCCCGGAAAACCTAGACCAAGCACTCTGGCAGCCTTATCGAAGGCTTCTCCTGCAGCATCATCCCGGGTTTTACCTAGCAATTCATATTCTAAGTGGTCCTTCATCAATATTAGGTCAGTATGACCTCCAGATGCTATTAAGCAAACTATGGGAAATCCTGCATTGGAATCCGGTTCCAAGCCTTCCAGCCAAGCTGAATAAATATGCCCTTCTAAGTGGTTTATTCCTATCAATGGTTTGTCCCAAGCCATCGATAAACCCTTTGCGGAATTCACACCTATCAAAAGAGAGCCCGCTAAGCCTGGGCCATATGTGACGGCAATTGCATCGATATCCCTGTGAGTCATTTCAGCTTTATTTAGAGCTTCATTGACAACGGGGATAAGAGATGTGAGATGTTCCCTTGAGGCTATTTCAGGGATGATGCCCCCATATTTCTTGTGCATGTCCGACTGAGATGCCACTATGTTTGACCGGATTGATGTACCATCCGTTATGATGGCTGCTGCCGTGTCATCACACGAGGTTTCTATACCTAAAACGTTCATAATGATGAATTTCTCAGTTTAGATATGCCATCACATACGGAAAAATTATCATTAAAAACCGAACTGCCTGCTACTAATATATTTGCTCCACTACGCACAGCTTCCAAGGTAGTGTCTGGGTTTATCCCACCATCTACCTGTATAGGTATGGAGAGTCCTTGAGATTCTATTTCCTTAGACAGGGATTGAATTTTCATTAGGCTTTCTGGTATGAAATTCTGCCCTCCCGCACCTGGTTCTACTGACATTATTAATATTTGGTCTACCATGTGAATAATTTCGAAAATGTTTTCAATGGGGGTTCTAGGACTTAACGCTACACATTTCCTGACATCAAATTTACCTAGCTCTACCAATGTGTCCTTCAATTTTGGACATGCTTCGTAATGGACTGTAATCGAATCAGCTCCTGCAGTCGTGAATTCGGAAAAATGTTTTTCCGGGTGTGTGGTCATCATGTGTATATCTAAGGGTAAATGCGATAAACTTCTCACAGCTTTTATGATGGGGGTCCCAAATGTGATTGAAGGGACAAAATGCCCGTCCATAACATCGATATGAATACCGTCGGCCCCGCAACTTTCGACCTCGTGAATTTGCCTGTCCAGCTGAGAAAAATCAGCGGATAGAATCGATGGATGCAGTTTAAATTCAGCCATCTTACCCTTCCAGTTTTCGATAACCGGTTTTGATGGCTTGCTGCACCATCTTGAAGGATGTACCACCCACAGTGTTTCGAGAACTAATCGAAGATTCTACAGTGACTTCGTAGACGTCTTCGTCAAATAACATAGAAAAACCTCTATACTCTTTTAAAGAAATCTCACTGAACGTTTTATGGTTAATGGAAGCGAAATCTGATAACTCACTAATTATTCCATGGGCTTCTCGAAACGGAACTCCTTTAATTACTAAATAATCGGCGAGGTCAGTAGCTAGAACCATCCCGCCTTCAGCAGACTGTCGAGCCTTTTCTGAATTTACATATATACCAGGTAGCATTCCGACAAAAACTTCCAATACTGATGTTAAAGTATCATGACTGTCGAAAAATCCTTCCTTGTCTTCCTGCAAATCTCGATTGTAAGTCATTGGTAAGCCTTTCAATATAGTCAGCATAGAAATTAAGTTACCGTACACCCTTCCAGTTTTACCTCTTGAAATCTCTGCAAAATCAGGATTTCTTTTTTGTGGCATGATGCTGCTTCCGGTGGTGTATTCTGCCGGTAGTTTAATAAGTGAAAACTCTTCTGTTGTCCAAAGAATTAATTCTTCAGATAACCTAGAAATATGCATCATACATATCGATGCTGCGGATAAATAATCAATTACGAAATCCCTGTCTGAAACTGCATCCATACTATTTTCAGAAATCTGAGAGAACCCTAACTCCCTGGCAACGTAAGAACGGTCCAAATCATATGGAAGTCCAGCCAAAGCCCCGCTACCCAGCGGTAAAACATCAGTTCTTTGGAATGCCTCCTTAAACCTTGTTTTATCTCTTGTGATCATTTCAAAATACGCTAACAAGTGGTGGGCAAAAAGCACAGGCTGTGCTTTTTGCAAATGAGTGTAGCCAGGAATTATTACGTCGTCGTATTGCGATGCAAGATTCAATAAAACGCGCTGGAAAGCTGTAAGTTGTTCTATTATGATATTTATCGAATCTTTAACATACATTCGCATATCTAAAGAGACTTGATCATTTCTGGAACGGGCAGTGTGAAGTTTACCGGCCACGGAACCTATTTTTTCATGCAATCGGCTCTCAATATTCATGTGAATATCTTCTAATTCTGGCCGCCAGGTAAAAATCCCAGTCTCAATCTCCGATTCTATCTCTAGTAATCCCGTGAGAATTGAATCCCTATCAGGTAAAGTTATTATTTTCTGATTGCATAGCATAGAGGCATGAACAATGGAGCCTTTTATGTCTTGTTTGTACAACCGTCGGTCGTAATGCAAGGAGACGGTAAAATCTCCTACCTTATCTGATAGTTGTTTGATAACTTCATTTCGATCTTTTTTGTTGCTCATATACCGGTACCTACGCCTAATTCCTTCTCATATACATGATATACGACAGAGGCTTTTTAGATGGATAACATAGGATTATAGTAACGTAGTACAAATAACATGACACAACTCACTCAAAATAGCGATCAGATCAAAAATAATTATTGTGTAATAGATCTTGAAACTACGGGTTTGGACTACCGTAACGATGCCATAATTGAATTAGCTGTCATTAAATTTGATTTAGAGGGGATATCTGATACTTATCAATCCTTTGTGAATCCAGGAAGGGAAATACCCCCCTTTATAAGTGATCTCACTGGTATTTTCGACAAGGACGTCCTCGCAGCCCCTGAATTTAGTACGCTCATCCCAAAATTGAAGAATTTTATCGGAGACTCGGTATTGATCGGGCACAACGTTGGGTTTGATGTCGGGTTTCTGAGGGAATTTGGATTTAATTTTGAAGGGACCATATTCGACACTCTGGATTTATCTTATGTTATTCACCCTACCCAATTGGATTACAGTCTAACTGGACTTAGTTTGTTTTTGGATTTGGACATCTCCAATGCCCATAGAGCCATGGCAGACTGTGAAAACACGATGAATCTTTTCATAAATTTAATCACAGCAATAAAAAGTTTAAAACTGCAAACTTTTGTGCAAATAAACAACATGGCAACAAAGGGATCATGGGAAAGCCTTCCTGTTTTGCAGTCATGGTTGTCTGAAAGGTTATTGTCTGAGAAAACTAATAAAAATACCCTCTCCTTGGAGACAGATCCTTCAACAGAATCCCAAACCGAAGTTCAAACAAAAGAAATCGTGTTCTCTGCTGATTTGCAAGATGTTTTCTCCGACCATGGTGCCCTAGCCTACTCTTTGACTGCTTTCGAGGAGCGACAAGAGCAATTGGATATGGCAGTGATGGTAAAAGAAACAATTGAAAATAACAGCACTTCAGTCATAGAAGCAGGAACGGGAGTCGGTAAATCTATGGCGTATTTAATTCCTGCAATCCAGTACGCAAAAGATAACGATAAGCGGGTAGTGATTTCGACCAATACAATAAACCTGCAAGATCAATTGATGGAAGAAGATCTACCGATTGCGGCTTGGGTTGTGAGGGCAGCTCATAAGTCTTACGCGAATAGTGATGTTAAATACTCGGTATTAAAAGGTAGGCGAAATTATCTATGTCTTAAAAAATTCCGCTACTTCGCCTCAAGAGAACAACTGGACAAAACTGAAACCATTTTAATATCGAAGATTTTAGTTTGGCTGGATACAACTTTAACAGGAGACCAGGCGGAATTAAATTTATCTAGAACCCAACACAGATTTCTCTGGTCAAGGTTGAATGCTGAAGGAGCCTTTATGTGTGGGGGATACAACGGGAAATGCTTTTTAAAACAGGCTCGAGAAGAAGCAAGTACTTCCGATCTAGTTGTTGTAAACCACTCCCTTCTCATGGCGGATCTTAAATCTGGTAGGTCCCTACTTCCGGAATTCGGGGCTTTGGTTATTGATGAGGCCCATCATCTTGAAGATCAAGCAACTCAGGCATTTGGGTTCCAAGTTTCCCACGGTCTTGCTGGTGAAACCCTTTCATCACTGAGAGGCCGAGATTCAATATTCTCAAATATAAACACCTTATTTTCACCATTAAAAATGAATGCAGAGGATGTAAGAGGATTATCAAACACCAGTGAATCTGTTGCCTTGTCACTAAAAAATTTACAGGACAGTTTCAATATTCTTTTTTCCTATGCCACGGGAATCATGAAGCAATCAAATACGGAAAAATCATCTTTTTCACCATCAGATAAATACCGAATCAAAATTGGTGAGGAGCCACCGCTGTGGGAGGATCTGTGCTCCCAGGGAAGAGATATTGAAGAGCAAGTTTCCTCCATATCGAGAGGATTGATTGCTGCGAACAGAATTTTGGAAAAATATGAAAACCACCGTAGCGTCGTCGAGATTTTGGGAGATATCCAGAATACTCAAAATTCCATTATTGAGGTAAATAATTTCATTCAGCATTTTCTTTTTGAGCGGACAGAAAATTATGTTTATTGGATATCGCTCGACCATAACCCTGAATATTCCACATTGTCGGGAGCGCCTATCGAGGTTGGCGACCAATTAAAGGATCAACTGTTTGAACAAAAATTTTCCGTGGTAATAACTAGTGCCACCTTGAGCACAGATGGTTCTTTTCAGCATATCAACCAGAGGTTGGGAATAAATCCAGAGTACCAGTTGCTGTTAGGATCTCCTTTCCCTTACGAGGATTTGGCAACGGTAGTGATGCCAACAGATATACCGGATCCGAGGGAACCCTATTATGAGGAAATGGTTGCTAAAAATATATATCAAGCCGCCATGGCCGCAGGTGGCCGCACCATTGCACTATTCACGTCACACTCCTCTTTAAAGGCAGTCTTTCAATTGCTTAAAGATAAATATCCTGCAGATTATTTGGACATACTGGCCCAGGGTATTTCGGGAACTCCAAGACAGTTGATTGAGAGGATGAAGAAACACCCTGAAACAGTGCTTCTCGGTACTTCATCCTTTTGGGAAGGGATAGACCTTAGAGGAGATGCGCTGCAAGTATTAGTGATAACACGATTACCTTTTGATGTGCCTAGCGATCCGATTTATGCAGCACGGGCTGAAAAATATTCAAACCCATTTATGGAATACGCTCTGCCGAGTGCTATTATCCGGTTCCGTCAAGGGTTTGGAAGATTGGTTCGTTCCAATAAAGATCGAGGAGCGGTTTTCATTTTAGATAGCCGAGTAACCAACAGCAGATATGGCCACAGATTCATCAAAGCTTTGCCAAGAATGGAAATTCAACGTCCGAAATCAGAAGAGGTCGAAAGTATAGTTTCCGGCTGGCTTGGTCTTTAGAATTGATACTGTCCTGCAAATACCCGTACGACCTTGCTGAGACTCTTTATAGCGGTCAGGCTTTCAGATGGGATCCCATACTAGATGGAAAGGTCCATGAAGGAATTCTCGATGGGGTCAGAGTACGGTTAAGTCAAAAAGAAGAAGACATACACTATAGTTCAGAGAGTGAAGACTCCTTTGATGAAGGGTTTATTAAAAAATACCTTCGAATAGAGGATGATTTACCACGCATATATTCCCAATTATCATCGGATACCTACTTCACTCAGGCAAAAGATTTGTATGAAGGGCTTCATATTTTAAGGCAGGACCCTTGGGAATGCCTCGTAACATTCATTTGCTCAGCGAACAATAATATTCCGAGAATCAAATCTTTGGTGAAGGGGATGTCAGAATCTTGCGGAGAGAGAATCAAGGACCAATTTGGCTATTTTTATTCTTTTCCCGAACCCGTTTCTATTTCAGAGTTTGGAGAATTAGGGTTAAGAGAGATCGGGTTAGGCTTTCGCGCCAAGTACGTGGCAAAGGTAGCCGATACTATCGTTAAAGATGAAATAGACCTTAAAAGTTTCAGGTTTTTGGAATACCAGGAAGCATTGACCGAATTACTTAGATTTCCAGGAGTGGGGGATAAGGTAGCCAACTGTGTCTTATTATTTTCAATGGATAAACTTCAAGCGTTTCCGGTGGACATATGGATAAAACGTGTTTTGCGGGAAAATTACCTCAATAATTCTGCTGAGTCTATTCCTGACACTAAACTTCGAGATTGGGCTCAAATCCATTTTGGGGAATTCGCCGGATATGCTAACCAGTACCTTTTTCACCAAAGAAGGCTAATCTAGAATAGGAGTCAAGTAGGATAAGTTAATTTTCAGGTTTTGCTGGAGCAATAAATTCCTTTGGATTAAATTCCTCTGGTATAACAAGTTTTCGAACTGGATAATTGATTTCTATTCCTTCAGAAGCGAACCTAGCGTGTATTCTTTTCATAAGCTCGCTTTTTAATGTGAAAGTGCCCTGACGATCCACAGCTTGTACAAAGATAAAAAAGTCGATATTCGAATCGCCGAAATTTGAGAATCCGAAAAATGGATCAACATCTTTAACGGAATGAGGAGATTCTTTTACCAGGGATGTCGCCTCTTCTAAGGCAATGGTCTCGACGTGACTCAAGTCAGATTCATAGCTCACCCCACAGTTAACTATTATGTTCATCGCTGGGGTGGGACTGAAATAGTTAGTTACAATACTTCCCGCCATACGAGAGTTTGGAATAATCACCAGATTATTAAACCGGGTCCGAATTTTGGTACTTCGCCAACCCACGCTTTCCACATAACCTGATGGCCCGCCATCTAATTCTATAAAATCACCTGTCTTTAATTCTCCTTCAGTGACAACATATGTCCCTGCAAAAAAATTACTTAAGGTTGGTTGAACTGCCAAAGCGACAGCCAAGCCGCCTATGCCCAAACCGGCTAGTATTGGGCTGGCCGATATTCCTATACTGTCTATGGCGACTAGGCCACCTATCGCATATATCGTTATCGGCAATATTCTTCTGACTATGGGAAGCAAAGTGTCATCCAGTGTCGTGGCCGTATTCATCGCCACATTTCTTAAATACCACCTGATTGTTCGATCAGCGAGGTGGGAAGTAGTGAAGGTTGCGATGAAAATTGCCAAGACCTTCCAGAGCTGGAAAGCATATTCGCTGGTACCGTTCAGAGAGGTGAATATCCCCTGCTCTATTCTTGATATAGTGAAATATCCGAACAACAATCCCAAAGTTATGACGAATAAAACAATGGGGCCTTTAATAGAACCAACTATCACCAAAAACAGTCGGTCAGCATTATCCTTGCCGGTCCGTTTTGTCAAAATAGCTAATATGACCCGAAGGAGTATTGCTAACGCCACAAAACCAGCTAAGATGAGGCCCGCGGCTATGGCCCCAATGAAGTAAGATTCAGTTAATTGGTTTATATCCATTCTAATTACCGTTCACAAATTTATGGTTACATTGGGTATTATAAGGTTAGATTTGGAATCTTGTTGCTCAATTTTAGCCAAATTTTATGAAATTCTCGAAAACAGAGGATTATTACATTCCTCTAATGTATTTCAGAACCAATATCCGATAATATTTCAGTTGTGAGGTATAATTTGTGCCTATATCTTGTTGAATTGAAACAGATGAATACCCAGATTGACTAATGGACAAAAAATCTTACATTGAAATACGGGCCCAAATAGAACAGAAGGCCTTATCTACCCTTTCTCAAATCGGGACCCTAGACGAGCTCGAGTCTTGGAGAATTGACACCCTCGGACGTAACGGAACAGTCACTGGATTGTTACGAGGAATTTCGGATTTGCCTGTGGATGGCCGAAAGGAAGCTGGCAGCCAAGCTAATTCCCTAAAAGATGTGTTAACAAAAAAATACGAAGCTTATAAAGCTGATATTGGAAGCAGCGCCAGTATTCGGACAAGAAACGGACCCAGTTTTTTGGATGTGACTTTACCTGGAAGGAATATAGCATTAGGCAGCCTCCACCCGACAACAGCTGCTGTTAGGGAAATTTGCAGAGTCTTTGAGTCAATGGGTTTCCAGACCATCGAAGGACCCGAGGTGGAATTAGATACATACAATTTCCAGAAACTAAACATCCCAAAAGAACACCCCGCGAGGGACATGTGGAACAGTTTATGGATTGATAGGGAATTGGCAGACGGTTCTCGTCCATTACTTTTGCGGACGCACACGTCACCAATGCAAATTAGAACGATGGAATCTCAGCCCCCTCCAGTTCGAGTGGTAGTGCCGGGGAAAACGTACAGGTACGAGGCGACAGATGCTACTCACGAATGGCAGTTTTGCCAGATAGAGGGGTTAGCGGTTGATAAAGATATAACTTTCGCCAACCTAAAAGCTACCCTGGAGGAATTTGCGAAAAGAATTTTCGGTGATAAAAGGAAAGCTAGATTTAGATGTGACTTCTTCCCGTTTGTGGAGCCCGGAGCTGAAGTTTCCATCGATTGTTTCAAATGTGAAGGGAATGGTTGTCCAGTGTGCGGTAATACAGGATGGATCGAAATAATGGGGGCCGGAATGGTGCATCCAAAAGTCCTGGCTGGGGTAGGTTATGATCCTGAAATATACAGTGGATTTGCCTGGGGAATGGGAGCGGAACGGATAGCAATGCTAAAGCATGGAATTGACGATATTAGGCATTTTTATTCGAATGACATGAAATTTTTAAAACAGTTTTCTTAACAGGCCCATATTTATGAAGATTCCACTTTCTTGGTTGCGCAACTATGTCGAAATAGACTCTCCTGTCACAGATTTAGCTCACTCGTTAACAATGGCAGGTTTGGAAGTTGGTTCTATAGAACATATTGGTGAGAAGTGGGAATCTGAGTCCCTGGTTGTGGCCCAAGTTATCCAATTAGAGCAGCATCCAAATGCAGACCGGCTCAGACTTCCTACCCTAGACCTTGGAAAAGGAGAGAAAGCAAGAGTAGTTTGCGGTGCCCCAAATTTAGAAGTTGGACAGAAAATAGTCTTCGCAAAAGAAGGCGCTAGTCTCTTTAACCCAAGATCAGGGAAACATGAAATTTTAAAAGGGGCCAGTATTCGAGGAATCGAATCTAAAGGAATGGTTTGCTCCGCTATAGAACTAGGTATAGGAGAAGATAACGGTGGAATATTAGTGCTGGATGATGAATCTGTTACGGGTACTCCGATCAAAGAGTTGTTGTCTGATTCGATTATTAACACTGAACTTACGCCAAATCGACCTGATTGTTTGTCGGTTATTGGTACTGCATATGAAATTGCAGCTCTATTTGGCAAGAATATCATTGAACCGGAATCTTCATACCAAAGTGGGGATACTAATATAAATGACCGCATAAAGGTATCAATACAAGATCCTCTTAACTGTCCAAGATACACTGGATCACTTATCGAAAACATTACTGTGGGCCCTTCCCCCGTATGGCTCCAGGATGTATTAACTAAATCGGGCCAGCGCCCAATTAACAACGTTGTAGATATAACTAACTATGTGATGTTGGAATATGGTCAACCGTTGCACGCATTTGACTTTAACAAGTTAGAGGGAGATGAGATTATAGTTAGACAGGCTTCCGTATCTGAATCGTTGCAAACCCTTGATTCTCAGCGTAGAACCCTTATGCCCCCAATGCTGGTTATAGCTGATACTTCCAAACCTATCGGCCTCGCCGGAATTATGGGCGGCGTAAATACTGAAATAGATGAAGATACTACAGACATATTTTTGGAAGCGGCTAATTTTAATGCTGCTAACACTAGGGCTACCAGAAGCTCCCTCGGACTCAATACAGAGGCCTCATATCGTTTTGAGCGGGATATACGGCACGAACTCGCCCCCATCGCATTGAAAAGGGCTACATATCTCATTAGCCAATTGTGTGGTGGCATACCGGCCGAAGGCATCATAGATACTTTCAGCGCCCCTCACCATATTAAAACCATTGAAATTACGGAAACTCGATTTGAGAAAATATTGGGTGTCCCGGTGTCCATGAAGGATATTTGGAATATCATCAAGAGGCTTGGTTTTGAGAAAATAGAAGAAGATGTGATCCCGGTCATCAATGTGAACCCTCCCTTCTGGAGGTCAGATATTTCAATACAAGACGACGTCATCGAAGAGTTTGCTCGTATATATGGGTATGATAATTTGCCCTCCAGCAGTTTGGCCTCCCAGATTCCAAGCCAAGGTTCCGAAAATTCTCAGACCGTGAGGGAACATATTAGAGACAGGCTCGTGTCTGCCGGGATGAACGAGACCATTTCGTACTCCATCACAGATATTGAGACTATAAATTTATTTGATTCCATTTCTAGTGATCAGCAACCTATAACTATTGCAAACCCGATGGATGCTTCCAAAAAATATCTCCGGCCTACATTGGTACCCAATGTTCTTGAAACGTTGTCTAGAAACAGGCGTACGGACCAGCAGACGGGACTTAGATTATTTGAAATAGGGCGGGTATTTCTTCCTTTACAGACAGACGAAATGGACTCTATGCCTATAGAAAAAGAGGAAATCGTTGGTGTTATTACAGGATTCAGCACTTCCACGGATCTATGGTTGGAATCAGATCGACTTATGGATTTTTTTGATGCAAAAGGCATCATAGAACACATATTCCGGGGGTTGAGCGGCGTTTTGTCATATACCAAAAATGATAGACCCATTTATGAAACAGGTAAGACGGCGGATGTTTTTCTCGATGAAGTTTTGATCGGCCAAATCGGAGAATTGAAATCTGACCTGAGTGAATTTTATGATCTCTCTGCTAGCCCTGTTATAATTTTCCACCTTTTTCTGGAAAGCATCCAAAAGGCGGCACAGCTCCAATCAGTCGACTACTACGAACCTAGTCGATACCCATCTTCTTTTCGGGATTTAGCTTTGATATCTAGTAAAGAAGTAGATTCTGAGTCGATTGTGAGCACTATTAAGGGAAACAAACTTGTGGCCGATTCATTTCCCATAGATAAATACGAGGGTGCCGAGGTACCGGATGGAAAACATTCATTGACAATGAGGATCATATTTCAGTCAAATGAAAAAACCCTGTCCGCTAAAGAGATCGATAGGGCCCATGTCCAAATAATCAAATCTCTCGAACACCAATATAAAATTTCAGAACGGTATTCCTGAAACAAAAGATAAAGCGATTTATCCAAATGGTCACACATCATCACGGACATCATCACGAAGATATGCTTAGCGTAGAGGATGCTAGAGATCGTATTTTGAATCAATTCGGAGTTCTTAATGCTCAAAACTTCCGGATCACTGACGCATTAGGGTTGGTGACTGTGGATCAGATTAGATCTGGAGTAAACATACCTCCTTTGGATAATTCTGCAATGGATGGATATGCAGTACGCTCAACAGACGTATCAAAGGCAACATATCAACATCCGGTAATGCTTGAAATACTGGAAACTATCCCCGCTGGGTCTTTGCCAAGGAAAGAATTGAAACCTGGTACAGCTTCAAGAATTATGACAGGAGCACCTATTCCAGAACATTGTGATGCAGTGATACCTTTTGAAGAAACGACAGAAAAAGAATTTTCAGAATCTGGTCAATTGGCTGAAATAGGGATAAGAATACCTGCATTGCCTGGAACTAACGTTAGAGTAAAAGGCAAGGACATAAAGACGGGTGATCCCGTGTTGCTTGAAGGCCACGTAATCACGCCGGCTACTGTGGGAGTTCTTGCATCCATGGGTATGTCTCATGTCCGGGCCATCAGAAAGCCTGTGGTTTCAATACTTTCGACTGGGAATGAATTGCTCACCCCTGGGGAAAAACCTGCTGAGGGCAAAATATTCGATAGTAATTCAAGTTCCATTATTGCCTCTGTAAGTCAGCTGGGAGCTATACCAAAGTACATTGGGATAGCTCGAGATGAGATGGAGTCAGTTCGTGGCAAGCTCAAGGAAGCGTTGGACAGTGATTTAGTTATCTCCTCGGCCGGTGTTTCCAAAGGTGATTATGACATGGTTAAAGATGTAATGTCAGAACATGGAGATTTACAGTTCTGGTCAGTCCGAATGAGACCTGCCAAACCACTGGCTTTTGGCACATTGAATAGAAGTTCCGATACATCTGTGCCGTTAATTGGGTTACCCGGTAATCCAGTGAGTTCCTTGGTAGCTTTTGAACAGTTTTGTAGGCCAGCAATTCTGAAAATGATGGGTAAAAGTAACATGCACCGCCGCACTATCCAGGCCGTATTAAAAGATTCCATAGTGAACTACGATGCTCGTCGAGTTTATGCGAGAGTCATAGTTGAGCAGACTGAAGATGGTTATACGGCTAAAACTACCGGTCCTCAAGATTCAAATATTCTAACTTCCATGGTTCATGCCAACGGTCTCGCAATATGCCCTGAGGAAGAAGAAAGCAAAGACCCAGGTGATATAGTAACAGTCATCATGCTTAACGAGTGATATTTCTGTAATTGAGATTAATTACAGCTTATAATAAGCGACAATTTTGTGAATATAGAGGAGACTTAAATGTCACAATCCCTTGCCTACTTCCGAGGACAGATAGTTCCTATTGAACAAGCAAATGTGAATGTCATGACACATGCGTTGCATTATGGAACAGCTGTCTTTGAAGGCATCAGAGGTAATTGGAACGACTCTGAAGAGAAAATGTTCGTCTATCGAATGCGAGAACATTACATAAGATTGTTGCAAGGTTGCAGAATGTTGATGATGGACATAGGTAAAACGGCAGAGGAACTCTGCAGTATCACTGAAAATTTGATAAAAGATTGCGGCTACAAACAAGATTTATACATCAGACCTTTAGCCTATAAAAGCGAGGAGCTGATTGCCAACCTAAAATTACAGGACCTCAGTAGTGATTTCACTTTGATAATGGTCCCATTTGGGGCCTACCTAGAATCTGACGGGGCTTTAAATTGTTGCACTTCCTCCTGGCGTAGGGTGGATGACACCATGATCCCTCCCCGTGTCAAAATTTCAGGCCACTACGTCAATAGCATACTAGCAAAAACTGAAGCTACTTTGGCAGGATTTGATGAGGCTATTATGTTGACTCCAGACGGATTTGTCTCAGAAGGTTCTGGTGAGAATTTGTTTATGATTACTGATGGAAACTTAGTTATACCACCAGTCTCCGATAATAATCTAACAGGCATAACAAGAGACTCTGCTGTTACTATCGCTAAAGAGGACCTAGGGATGGAGGTCCTCGAAAGAAGGATTAGGAGGAGCGAGCTTTATTTTGCCGATGAAGTGTTTTTGACTGGTACAGCTGCGCACATTCAGGCAGTTGGAAGATTAGATAGCAGGAATATAGGGGATGGAGGGACCGGAGAATATACCTTCGCTATAAACGAGATCTATCAAAAGGCAATACGGGGTGAGAATCCTAAGTATCGCGGGTGGTGTACAGAGGTATCGGTGAGCTAGACTCCTAACTACAGTTTTGACAAATGTGAAATGTTTGGATTCCATTTAGACTATTATTTTTGCTCTGTACTGGCCGTTTCAGGCTTGTTATTTATTATTGTCGCTTGCCAAAAGGCATCATTATCGCCTATGCCGTGTTGTCTCGGCATTATTATTATGTTGGTTGCAGCCATTCTGTTTTTTAGTACCGATAACAGGATAGTTAATGACTACCAAGGTGGGTTAGATGCTAATGAGCAGGCAGTTCTTTTTGCTTTAGCAGCTTTGACAGCTTTAATGATTCGTAAGCTATTTTCAGCGGGGGAAAGGGTTATCCGAAAAAATACCAATTAATCCTGATGCAAGACTTCATTTATACGATTATTAATTTGGATCAAAAGTTATTCCTGGCCATCAATTCGATGGTCGGAACTTCATCGATAATTGACTCTTCGGCCAGGATTATAGCTAGCGATTATTTGGTTCCCGTTTTCCTGTCGTTGATGTTAATTTTCCTTTGGTATAAAGAAAGCTCTATCCTCAGAAAGTTAAAAACCCGACTCGCTGTCCTAAACAGTGTTTTAACCCTTTTGGGGGCTTGTTTAATTGTCTTTATCCTAAATCAAATTTTGTTTAGAGAAAGACCATTTAACCTGATAGAAGCAAATTTGATTTTTTATGCACCAACAGACTCTTCATTCCCGTCAAACTCTGTAGCAGCTGTAGTAGGTCTCTCCATCCCTGTTTTTAAAACCTACAGGAAGATAGGCTGTCTCATGTTATCGTCTAGCCTATGCTTGGCATTTTGCAGGATATATGTGGGCATCCATTTCCCTGGTGACGTACTTGGTGGAATAATAGTTTCACTAGTTTCATTTTTTTTGGCTACACTTTTAATCAATAGTCTTCCAAAACAACTGAACCTGTCATTATTGATATTTGACGAATGGAAATGGCTAAAAATATTTAGGTTATGACTGGAAGTAATATTGTTGCCAACCCGAGATATAACCCGAGTCCTATGACATCAGTCAACGTGGTGACAGCAACTGCCGAAGCTAGAGCCGGATCTATATTCAAAGCCTTTAGAACAAGAGGGAGTGATACTCCGCTAATGCTTGCCACAATTATATTTCCCAGCATCGCGACACCCACCACCGCTCCAATATACTCACTACCATGCCAGTAATAAGCGACAATTCCTGCAACCAACCCAAGCATGACACCATGAATTAATCCAATACCTAGTTCTTTGCCCAAAAGGCGGGCAGAATCAGATTTTCTTATCTCCCCAAGTGCCATCGATCTCACTACCAATGTCAAAGTTTGAGTACCCGCTATGCCACCCTGCCCTGCGATGACGGGAATAAAAACTGCTAAAGCCAAGACTTGTGACAAAGTTGATTGAAATAAAGTTATTACTACGGCGGCAAAGCCGACGGTGATCAGGTTAATGAACAACCAAGGTAAGCGCGCTTTGACTGAGAGCCGTATCGGGCCTAGGAGTTTTTCCTCTTCATACACTCCCACCATACGATACATATCTTCCGTAGCTTCTTCCTGTAATACGAAAATCATGTCCTCTATTTTCAGGGTACCTACAAGACGGCCATATTCATCTGTGACTGGCAAAGTAAGTAAATTGTAGCGTTCCATAATTCGAGCGCATTCCTCTCTTTCGGTATCTACATCTACAGAAATTATGCTAGGAAAAATTATGGAAGAGACGCGGTTCTTTAATGGTGCTGTAACCAATCGTGTTATGTTAAAAATCCCAACTAAAAATTCCTGATCATCTACTACAAGAACACTAGATACATCGTCGAGATCAGGATAGGAAAAACTGCGGATATAATCAGTGGCCGCCCCAACGGTCATCGATTGATTAACACTGAGAAAAGAAGTGGTCATAAGGCCACCGGCATTTTTGGCATCATAAGACATTAATGCTAATATTTCGTCGGCATGCCCCATATGTTGAGTTACGAGATACGAATCAGACTGAGTAAGGTTCTTTAATATGTCGGCCGCGATTGGAGGGGAAGTAAGCTCCAAGATGCGTGATATATGTGACGGAGGTATATCGGCCATCAAGTGTATGAATTCGTCAGTTTCTAATTCTTCTACAATTAAGGCAAAATTAGCTGGTTTGACCCAGGATATTAATTCTAATTGATGTTCCCGACTCAATCGTAGTATCACATCAGCCTGGTCTGCTGGGGGAAGAGAAAGAAACGAGAATAATGCTGTCCCTCTATTTTTTGATTCCATGTGGGAAGACAAGGAATAAACCTTTTCGTCTATGTCTTCGGTAGTACCTAAAGGTTTTGCTAGGTTACCGATAATGGAATTGAGCATATAAAAACAACCCTTTCTCAGTGAAAGTCAAGCACCATAATAGGTTAAAACTTAAGGAGGGGGATTTAAAGATATTTGAGGATCATATTATTTGGGATATTCATAGCAGTGATCCAGCTAAGAATTGGTGTTTTGAAACTTTTGAACCTTTCCAATGTTCAACCCTTCAGCAGGATAAAACCTTTTCGCTTTGATTTCTGCAATAAGAGTTTCTCGATCAGGGATATCATTTTCAAATATAGTGAAACTTCGCCCAATGCCTTGAATAGAGTGGGAATCGCTACCACCAGTGGCTGGTATATTCAGGTGATTCGCTATTTCCAGGGTAAATGAATTTTCCTTTTCACTGTTGGCGCCATTAGTGACTTCAATACAATCCACCAGTGAGAATAATTCATGTTCTGACGCTTGTTCAGGAGTTTCAGGGGAAATTTCCCATCCACCGAAAAGTAAATTGACATTGTATGGAGGGCGATTGAAGAAATTTCGTAATGGGTGTGCTGCTATCAGAATCCCGCCCACTTCATCTACTTTTTCTCTCAACACCCTGACTTTATGAATACCACTGACATAGGAGTCAAGGCCGATGACTATTATATGGCCCATATCGGTGTTAACCTCCAAGCCAGTAGTCACAGTCAGGTCGGCTTCACCAAACTCTGTTTCAATTTGAGTTGGTGTCCATCCTCCACCGTGCTCCGACAGGAAAACACCGTTAAGTCCAATTCTTTTAGCTTCTGCGATTAGTTGTTCCGGCAGTAATCCGCTATCGGTACTTCCTTTCACAGTATGAACGTGAAGATCAAAATTAAACAAACATAAACCTCTGTGCCAACCTATACATTCTAAGTTGAGGTTTGAGGTGATTCAAGTCTTAATTGGGAATAAATGAATTCATATTACCAAATAAGGTATAAGCCACCCAAAAATGGAGAGAAATCCGCCCACTATGCCTAGCACTGGGCGGAAAATTAATGAGAGGAATTTATGGGATATAACTAGAAAGATAAGGGAAATACCGATAACGAAGAAGGTGTAGAAAAAATTAGGACTCAAAAGACCGGATCCAGGCTTTATGTCTGATAAGTATGAAAATAGGAGAGCAAATAATATTCCGATCACCACGCAGGTGGGGTTCCAAACCATTATCGAAGCCAAAATTATTTTAGAAGGGGCTAGAGTATCGAACATTTCATTTATAGGACTTATGCGATTTCTGTACATAACAAAAATGGCAAAACACCCAAAAGCAATCGACAGGGATGCAAAAAGTAATCCGGATGCGGCTCCCGCTATCAAGATATTCACAAACTAAACCTGAAATTTATCCCGTGAAACACTGTTAACAACATAAGATTCCAATTGGTGTTTATGAGTAAGTAACAAAGATAGTGCCGTCGCTATTTCCTTACGTTTGACTATCGTGAATAACGAGGGGCCGCTACCAGCCAGGTGAATTTCTTGCACGCCTACTTTGTTAAAGATGCAAACTGCTTCTGTTATACCGGGAATGGTTTTTTTGGCAACATCTAGAAAGCCATTGAACATTAATTGAGGAGGGCAATCTCCCCCATTTCTTATGCGGGCCTCAAGTTTTCGAGACAGGCCACCGGAGGTATGGCTATCTTCGATTAGGTAGGAGTACATAGTTTTTGTTTTGTTTTCCAGTTTTATGTTAGGCACAATAATGACTATCCAACCCACCTGACAATCAGGAAGTTCCCGAATTAATTCCCCTCTGCCTTGAACAAAGGAAGTACCTCCTTCCAAAAAAAAAGGTATATCTGAACCAATGGTAGAAGCAAACGCAATGAGTTCTTGAAGGGGAAGATTTAACCTCCAAACTTTATTCAGAATTTTAATGGCAGCAGCAGCATCACTACTTCCACCACCTAGCCCGGCTGATACAGGGATCTCTTTCTGCAAAACCATTCTGGCTCCAAAATCCACAGCATACTTCTCACGCATATTTTTTGCA
>CEWR01155425.1_pt1 | contig 23304 bp, 20 predicted proteins | sample 356321 | NCBI WGS metagenome assembly CEWR01 (sample SAMEA2621551, study PRJEB7988) | marine metagenome | biome: marine biome (ENVO:00000447); feature: mesopelagic zone (ENVO:00000213); material: "saline water (ENVO:00002010), including plankton (ENVO:xxxxxxxx)" | depth 790 m
TTTTCATTTTCCATTAAATGAAAATAAAAACCGGAAGGTCGTCTTACTGTTTGTGCTGCATTGTTGATTAGAATATCCAATCGATCGTATTTTTGCTCTATATAATTACAGAAAATCTCTACACTTGGTATGTGTCGCAAGTCCAATCCGTGAATATGTAAACGGTCACTCCATTGTTTATAATCGTCTTCTTTAGAGAATCGGATGGCAGAATCTGCAGGAAAACGTGTGGTTGCTACAACAGTAGCACCAGAACGTAATAACATTAAAGTAATGTGATAGCCTATTTTTAATCTAGAACCTGTAATTACTGCGACTTGATCTTTTAAATCTGTAGTTTGAAAACGTTTTGCATAATTTAAATCCCCACAATCTGTACACATCGTATCGTAGAAATGATGTAGTTTGGTATAAACTGTTTTACAAACGTAACAGTTTCTTGGTGATTCTAATTCTAATGTTTCATTTGGAATTGAAGCTGCTGCTAATAATTTTGGGGCTACAAATAATGCGGATTCACGAGCAGAACGAATACCTGTTGTTTTTCTAGCGTGGGTATCTTTAGCAATCATTTTGCGTTTCACAGCCTTTTTTGCATCCTTTCGTCTGCGTTGAAACTCATCCCGATTTGGTCTAGATATTTCGCCTGCAACCTTATAAAGCGCTATTCTCTGCGCTTCTGGTAATTCGAAAAGTTGATTGGTATCTTCTACTAATTCTTGTAGTATTTTGATACAAGATTCAATATCTAGAGTAGGCTTGTTTTCACTCATTCTTAATTTATTCTTTTGAGAAACTTCTAGTTTTCAAATGCATCACTTATATACCCCCGTAATTTATCGAAATTTTATCTAAAAATTCCTTTTTTAAAACCCATACTATTATATAATAAAAAACCCCATCAAAACTGATGGGGTCTTTTTGAAAATATATGGATGTATATTAGATAACTTTTACGTTTACTGCATTTAATCCTTTGTTTCCTTCTTGTAAGTCGAATTCAACTTGGTCACCTTCTCTAATCTCATCGACTAATCCTGAAATGTGTACAAAGTGGTCTTTTTCTACTCCTTCTTCTGTGATGAAACCAAATCCTTTGGCATCATTGAAAAATTTTACTGTTCCTTTACTCATTGTAATGTAATTTAATTTATTAATACTTATTAGTTTGCAAAGATAGTGCCAATAAATCAAATTTAAAAACTATTATATTTATTTCGAATAATCTTGTTTTACCTTGTATACTATCTTTTATTTATCATTTTTGCTCTGATTAATAAATGAATCAAATTTCTTTTTAATTTTAGAAATGGAATCTTATTTATAAATAAAGTATTTATATTGTCATAAATGCAGATTCAATAACAACAATAAGGCATGACTATACCTAAACTACATTATATATCACAGGGAAGCACTCCAATAGAACACCTGGAAAACATTCAAAAAGCATGTGCATCTGGTGCAGAATTAGTGCAATTACGTTTAAAAAATGTTTCAGAAAAAAATGTTTTAAAGCTAGCTACAGAGGCTAGAGAAATGACATCTTACTTTCAAACTAGGTTAATTATTAACGATTATTATAAAATAGCAAGAGCAGTTAAAGCAGATGGAGTTCATTTTGAGAAGCATGATACTTCTCTTATAATACCTAGAAGGCATTTATACACTTGGCAAATTATAGGTGTAACCGCAAATACCTTACAAGATTGCGAAACATTAATTAGTAACGTAGTCGATTATATTAGTTTAGGCCCTTTTAGAATTAATTCAACTAAAGACAATTTAAGTCCGGCTTTAGGTTTAAACGGATTTACTGCAATCACAGAGGCCTTAAAAACTGAAACTCCAATTATTGGTTTTGGAGGGATCACTACAAAAGATGTTGCAGATATAGTAAAAACTGGTATTCCTGGGATTGCGGTTTCTGATGAAATTACCCGCGATTTTAATACCATAAGAACATTTAACCAATTACTAAGCGCATCTTCTACAGATGAGAAACGCCATACATTTAAATAAAGCATAAAACTTTTTAAAAACCACCTACCTGCCTTGATGGCATGGAGATTCATTAAAACATGGCTAATAAAAATGTTTTGGAGATGCTCGTGGGTTGCTCCAAGAGTTTGTTTTTATGGATGAAATTTTACAATTATTGACACTTCTTTTACATTTGTTTGACACTTAATGGGCTTATAAAACCTAGTTTTGAGCTTCATAAATAGTGCTTGTATTATTGCAGCTATTATAAAAATTAAGTTATGAATAAGATTTTATGGATTGGAATACTTCTGATATTAACATTATCTAGTACTGCTTGTATTAATGCACAAGTTAAAAATGATACAACAAGTAAAGTTGTTAAAATAAATGAACTTCTTGGTTTGTATTCAGAATATGATATGTTTCATGGAGCAATTCTAGTAGCAGATCAAGGTGAAATTATATACAAAGAAGGATTAGGATTCGCCAATATGGAATGGGACATTCCTAATACAATAAATACCAAATTCCAAATTGCTTCGTTGACCAAAGCTTTTACAGCCATGCTAATTATGCAATTAGTTGCTGAAAATAAATTAGAGTTACATCAACCTATTTCATCATACTTACCAAATTATCCTAAAGTAAATGGGAATCAGATTACCATTCATCACCTACTCAACCACTCAGCAGGAATTGGACAAGATAGATCAGACAAAGAAAAACACAATCAACCTGAAGCAATGGTCAATCAGTTTGCAAGTGTAGCCCTTGAGTTTAGTCCAGGAGAACGCTTTAAGTATAGCAATTCTGGATACACGCTATTAGGTTACATTATAGAGACCATTACAGGAAAATCGTATGAAGACGCATTGCAGGAAAATATTTTTAAACCCTTAGGGATGAAAAACTCTGGGTTTTATAAACACAGTCCGCTTATTAAAAATATGGCCTCTGGTTACAATAGAAGTTTTGGCGAATACTATAATACGGATAATTCAGATGAGTCAACTTCATATGCTGCAGGAGCTATCTATGCTACAGTTGAAGATTTATTTCTTTGGGATCAATCATTAAATACTGAAACATTATTACCAAAAAAATATATGGATCAAATTTTTACTAAACAAATAGTAGATCCAAGTTATGGAGGACATTATGGCTATGGTTGGGAATTCATGGATAAACCCATTGGTAATACTTCAGAAAATATAGGAACGATAGGTCATAGTGGTTCTATTGATGGTTTTCGTTCGTTATATACTAAAATTCCGTCTCGCAATGCTTCAATTATCATATTAAATAATTCCAGTCATTCCTTTCGCACCTCTATTACCACTGCGATTACAGGTGTTTTATATGATAAACCATACGATTTACCGCTAATTCCTTTAGCTCAATTTATGGTTAAAACTATTGAAAAGGAAGGCATCGATACAGGTATTCAATTTTATAACAAACATAAAGATGCGCCAGAATATCGAAAAAGCGAACAAGACCTCATTGTTGCAGGTTACCGGTTTTTGCATGCTGGAAGTGCCCAAGATGCTGCCAAAATATTCAAATTAGCTACTGAAGTGTTTCCAGACAGAGACAATACTTACGATAGTTATGCTGAAGCGCTAATGATGTTAGGGAAAAATGAGGAAGCAATTATTAATTATAAAAAATCTTTAGCATTAAATCCTAAGAATAATAACGCTATTGCAATGCTCGCAAAATTAGGAATTACGTACAGTACAGATCTCTTAAAGGTGGATGATACTTGGGAAAAAGAACTCTTTGCAATTCCATTACATTTTGCCCAAGATATTAAACTTAAAGGTTTCGAAGATGCACGATTTCCAAAAGGTTGGAACGATACCGCCAGTCCTAATTTTTGGACCTACACGTTTGCTTGGAAAGTCAATATTGATAAAGAAGTAACACTAAGACAAGTAGAAGATTATATAAAAAAATATTACGATGGTTTATTAGAAGGTGTTAATAAAGAAAAAGACCTTGTATTACCAAAAACAACAGTAGAAATCACAAAAACTAAAGAGGGCGCTTTTATTGGTAAAGCAAGCATTTACGATACCTTTATTACTAAAAAACCACTGGTATTAAACTTTTATATTGAACAAAATCTTTGCGAAAAAAACAGCAAGTCAATCCTATTATTTAGAATTTCGCCTAAAAACTATGTACATAAAGTATGGAACAATTTAAAAGCAATAACTGTTTTGAAAAATAGTTGCGATTAAATGTTCCATTCAGATACTTATTTATGTGGTGTTTTTATTTTTATAAAGTAGTTTTTTCTTGATTTTGCATCCGCCCTAGAATTGTTTCTAAAGAAGCGGTGAGTTTGTCAATAGCACCTGATACGGCAAGTTCAACAGTATCAGCCTGACATGAAACTGCTAAAGGTTGCCTACCTTCAATTCTGGTTTCCAGCAAACATCGCAAATCATTAAGTTCCTCCTTTTTTCCGTTTTTATCTGATAAATGGACTTCTATTCTTGTAATATGAGGTTCATATATCTTTAGTCCTTCAGCTATCAGAGAGCTAAAGTATTGCTGATCTCTTTCATTTCCACTTATCGCTTTATCCGTATTAAATTGAATTTTCATGTTTGTTTTTTTTTATTGGTTTAATTATTCTTTTTTTTAAGCTTTAGATTCTTTAACGTATTTTTTGATTAATGCACTTTTCATTTCCTACTTATATGTGTATTTTTAGCATATTTACTTACAATCTCCTCTAAAGAATGATAGTAATCCTCAAGGTTTTTGAGATTAATTTCATCTCCTTGGGAATCGTTTATTGGTATTTCAATAATGTATTTAGATAACTCAGGGTATTCATTGTAAATGATGCCTGTGATCTTTATTATATGCTGTTCCAGTTCTATCTTGGTCTTCATATGCTTTCTGTTAAAATTGATACCTACATTTTAAAAATGATATTATATTGTCTTTTTTTATGCTATATTTTAATTTGGTTTTCATCAACGGTATTTTGTCGATATTAAATATTCTATTCTTGATATTGTTTCTCCATTTGGATTCGTAGGGTATGTTTGTTTTACTTTAGTTTTAAATTTTAAATCATTAATAATTTTTCCAATTATGATGTTTTATATTCTCAGTTAAGATAAGAAATTAGATTCACATTATCCGTTTTTGAAGGTTAAAGCTATGTTAAAAGCCCATCTAGAGAAGCTTGTATAATAGCTACTTAGCTACGGTAGTTGCTACGAAAGGTTTGACTTCAGTTTTAAAAATAAAATGATTTCGGCATTGTTTTTGTAACACACACAATATCAGTAATCGATGTCCATTTTTTTTAATTACTGCGGAAAGAAAATCAATCCATTAACACTAAATAAATACACAATTCTTGTTAAATGAATTCAAAATAAAAAAACCTAACATATATCAATTGTTGTAATTAATGTATTATTCTGTAACATATCAAAGCCATAGTTCGTCATATACAAGTAATTTACTAACTAATAACAACCAATCAAAAACTTAATTATGAAATTAAATTTAAATTATCCATTATTTAAAAATGGCATTTTAATGCTTTTTTTAGTATTTGTAAGCACTATGTCTTTTGCTCAAACGAAAGTTGAGCAAATCGATGAACTTATAAGTACCTATCAAGAATACGGTAAGTTTAATGGTTCTGTTTTGGTAGCAGACCAAGGAACCGTTATTTATAAAAAAGGATTTGGCTTGGCAAATATGGAATGGGACATTCCCAACCAAGCCAATACAAAACATCGTTTGGGCTCTGTCACCAAACAATTTACAGCAATGCTTATTTTACAATTAGTAGCCGATGGAAAATTAGATTTACAAAAGCCTATTACTACCTATTTACCAGACTATCCAAAAGCAACCGGCGATATTATCACAACCCATCATTTACTAACACATACTTCAGGAATACCAAATTACACTGCATTTCCTAAGTTTATGCAAGATGAAAGCCGCAATCCATATACTCCAGAAGAATTTGTAAAAAAGTTTGATGAAAAGGAATTGGATTTTGCACCTGGCGAAAAGTTTAGTTATAGTAATTCGGGATATTTTCTTCTCGGCGTCCTAGTTGAAAAATTATCTGGAAAAAGCTATGAGCAAATGCTTCAGGATAAAATTTTTACTCCATTAAATATGAAGGAAACGGGTTATGATAATCATAGCGACATTTTAAAAAATAGAGCCACAGGTTACGAAAAACAAGGAGGAGACTATGTGAATTCTAGGTATTTAGATATGACTATTCCTTATGCAGCAGGCTCTATGTATTCCACTGTTGAAGATTTATATAAGTGGGATCAAGCTTTATATACCACTACCCTTTTACCTAAAAAATATATGACCCTATATTTTAAGCCTTATATCACCGCCTTTGGTAGCGCAGATTATGCGTATGGTTGGGCTGTTGGTTATTCCAAAATAGGAACTTCTACCGATAGTATTTATACCATTGGACATGGTGGAGGTATTAACGGATTTAATACTAATATTTCTAGAGCAACTTCAAATAAATCTTTGATTGTGCTTTTAAATAATACAGGTGGAGCACCACTTGACAATATGACTAAAGCCATTCGAGGCATCATCCGTGGTAAAGACTACGATATGCCTAAAAAGTCTGTAGCGGATGCGGTAATGGCTGTAATTGAAGATAAAGGAGTTGATGCTGGAATTGCATATTATAATACCATTAAAGATGATGAAACGTATAGTTTAAGTGAAAGAGAAATGAATGCTATTGGATATCAACTTATGGGAGCTGATAAAGTAGCGGAAGCTTCCAAAGTATTTCAGCTTATTACTGAAGAATTCCCTACCTCCTCAAATGCCTACGATAGTTTAGGGGAGAGTTTAATGAAATTAGGTAAAAACGATCTAGCCATTAAAAACTATAGAAAATCGGTAGTATTAAACCCTAATAACCAAAACGGTCTCGATTTTTTAAAGAAATTAGGTGATGATGTAAGCGATTTGGAAAAAGAAGTAATAATAGCTGATGCTGTTTTAGAAACTTACATTGGAAAATACGAACTCATGCCTAGTTTTATTCTTACGGTTACCAAAGAAGGAAACCAATTAAAAACACAAGCTACAGGGCAACCAGCATTTGATATTTTTCCGAAAACTGAAAATGAATTTTATTTAAAAGTGATTAATGCACAATTAGTCTTTAATAAAAATGAGGAAGGCAACATTGATAGTGTGACTCTTTTTCAAGGTGGACAAGAAATAAATGGTAAAAAAATGGAAGAATAGTATAGCCTTCCATCTTTACTAAATAATAAAAACACACTTCAATTTTGGAGCGTGTTTTTTTTTGCTGCGGAAGTAAAAGTATCCATTGCTAAAATAATATTTTACTTAATCCTCCCAGCCCCAAGGTGCTTTTGGAGTTTCAATTGCTTCTGTAAGATTCATAACGACTTTAAAAACACGGTCTGTTCCTAAACGACGTAAATTATAGGTAAAAGTTTTTTCGTCGATGGTAATCCACCAAACGTTTGTTGCTGCATCTGGTATAAGTGTTTGTGTATGAACATCTGCTGGAAAAAATTGAATGTTTGCCTTTCCTTGATTCGAAGCAGTTCCACCATAAAAATTAACAGCATCCATAGTTCCATCTTCATGACGGTGATCGTGTTTTAAGGAAATAATTCCTTCATTCCTTGATAAAATCCAGGTTCGCGACTTGTCATCTCCCACATAAAAAGGAATTTTTATTTCATTCTCCGAACAAGACCTCACGTGCATCACCAGTTTCTTTCCTCCAAAGGCTTCATCTTCCTCCGGAATTTCAAGTACTCCAGCATAGGCTTTACCACAGTGGGATTTTAGCGTATTCCAAAAAGAAGTAGCGGGTTCATTTTCTTGACCCATACTTTGTAAAGTAAAAAGTATAGCAATTAGGAATAACACACGTTTCAATATCATCATGTTGAATTTATTTTTTCAAATATAATTTAAAATAGGCAATCTTAATTTTAATAATTGATCCAACAACACCATCAAGAGCTACAAGACAACATCGAACATCCTGCTTTATGTCGAGCCCAATCTGGACGTTTTACAAACCATTGCTCGTTTTCTGGCTGCTCATCGTATGGTTTTTTTAGCAATTTAAATAAGTCATCGATTAATTTATAATCCCCTTTATTAGCAGCATCGATGGCTAATTGCGCCATATAATTACGGAGTACATATTTGGGGTTTACTTGGTTCATCTGCTCTTTTCGTTCTTTAGAAGTGTGTTCTTCTTTTTGTAAACGTGTTGCATAGTCCAAAAACCAGGAATTCCATTTTTGTTTTATCAAATCGGAGATATCATTGGGTAGATAAAAAGCATCGGTAACAATCGTCAATCCTTCTAAAGGGCTTTCCGTAGAAAAATCGCTTAAATTTCTAAAGAATATGGTCATATCCGTTTCTGTTAATTGCAAGATGTTTTCTAAATTCCCAATTAGTTCCACATCATTTTTATCTTCTGTAAACAATCCTAATTTACTTCGCATCATCACTAAATACTGTCCTTGGGCTTTTTCATGATAGCTATGTAAAATACGTTCTAAGTCGTCTGCTTCTCCAATTAATGGATATAAAGCATTTGCCAACTGGTACAAATTCCAATGTCCAATTTCCATTTGCGCTCCATACCGATAGCGTTTAAACTGACTGTCTGTAGTATTGGGAGTCCAATTGTGATCGTAACCTTCTAACCAACCGTAAGGTCCATAATCTATGGTTTGCCCAAGAATGGATAAATTATCGGTGTTCATCACCCCGTGTACAAAACCAACACGTTGCCAATGAATGATCATTTCTAAAGTACTATTTAACACCCCTTCAAAAAACTTTAAATAGGTTTCCTTAGAAGGGGTTCCCAACTGTGGAAAATGATGTTTAATGGTATAATCGACCAGTGTTTTTAAGGTCTCTTCGTCCTGTCTTGCTCCTAATAGTTGATAATTACCAAAGCGTAAAAAACTTTGTGATACTCGGCAAACAATAGCTCCTTTTTCATAAGCTGCATTTCCATCGTAGAGCATATCTCTTAATACTTCATCTCCAGATAATGCCAATGACAAGGCTCTGGTGGTAGGAACTCCTAAATGATACATCGCTTCGCTACACAAATACTCTCGAACAGAAGATCGCAATACTGCCAAACCATCTGCGGTACGGGAATAGGGAGTTTCCCCTGCCCCTTTTAATTGCAGTGTCCAGTGTTGGTTATCATGTTTTACTTCCGCTAAATTAATCGCGCGACCATCTCCTAATTGTCCTGCCCAATTACCAAATTGATGTCCTCCATAACACATTGCATAAGGAGTGGTATTCGGCAAAACGCTATTTCCTGTAAATACATTTAGGAATTGCTTGCTAGTGGCATCTTCTTCCGTCAAACCCAATGCAGAAAGCATCTCTGGTGAGATATGCAGTATTTCTGGGTTTTCCGTTTTTTTAGGAGTTACATAAGAGAAACAAGCCTTTTGTACTTGCCTTCTTGAGTTATCAAGAATTGGATCTGCTGGTAATTCTTTAGTAAATCGATCGTCTATATTAAGTTTCATAAGGGTAATTTCTAATTATTCAATAATTATAGTCCAATTGCACTTCTAACAGTATTACAGAATAGCTTAAACAAAAGTGCCAAACCTTTCAAAATGACAGGTATAACCATTTGGTTTTTTTAGTAAATAATCTTGATGTTCTGGCTCTGCAGCCCAAAAAGGAACGAAGGGTTCTAAAGTAGTAACCGCATCTGCTTCCCAACGTCCTGAAGTATTTACTATCTTAATAAATTCTTCCGCCTGCTTTTTTTCTTCTTTATTTTGATAAAAAATAGTAGACCTATAACTGGAACCTCTATCATTTCCTTGCTGATCTTCTGTGGTTGGATTGTGGATTCTAAAAAAATAATCCAATAGTAATTTAAAGGATGTTTCTTCTGGATTGTAAGTGATCTCAATGCCTTCCGCATGCCCTGGATGATTCTGATAAGTTGGATGGTCGTTAGCTCCACCTTGGTATCCAACTTCGGTGTCTACAACACCAGGTCGAACTCTAAAAAGATCTTCCATTCCCCAAAAACAACCGCCTGCTATGTAGGCTTTCTTATATTTTTCCATTTTTATATATCTTTTTTACAATTTTATTTAGTCGGTATTAATTTATTTAACCATTTTTCTAATTCTTCTTTATCTGGATTTCTTAATTTCTTTTTACCAATAGTAATCGTCGGAAAATTAAGCTTTCTATTTTCATAAAGATCACGCAGTTCTTCCGCATGGTCTTCCTGTTGTTCTACATCCAAAAAATGATAGGGCAAGGTCGTTTTGTCCAGTAATAATTTATAATAGTTTGATTTATGACAACCCTCGGCCCCATATAATTTTATAGTTGGTATAGCATTCATTTTTAAAAGGTTTTTAAGAGTTCGAAAGTGATATCTGGATTTATAGTTGTTATGCTTCTCTTCGCAATACTTCTAATGGTGAACTTTTTAAAACAGTCTGGATATTGCTTAATCCTATCCCTAATACCAATAGTAAAAATCCAAATAAAAACACCAAAAACGAAATTTCGGAGGGTCCAAAGGGTTTATTAAATACAAATATAGCCAACAATAAACTACTTACCAATACTAGGGCAAATATCGCATCACGGAGCAACAAAAATATAAATGAATATAGAAATAGGATGATCAACTTAAAAACCACTAAACGCCTTTTCTTAGGTTTTTCTGTGGGAACTCCTCCTATTCGTAGCAGTTCTAAAGGGGAAACATACCAGGTACGGATTAAGGGCAACTAAGTGGTATTTCAATATCGTTGCTATCAAATAATTTTATTTCTAAAAGTATGACGTGATCCCCATCTATAAAAACACTTGAGCTTACTTGAACATTATCAGTTATTTCACTCAAAGTTATTGTTACAAAATGATCATTAGTATTACTTGTAATTTCACTACCCGGTAAAAGCCCTGTTAGTGTATTAACATCTTGACCAGTTGCAACTCCACCAATACTTGGAACAGCAACGATTCCATGTTGAAACACACCACCAGACCTTGGGCGTTCATTATCACTAAAATATAAACGAATCTTATAACCAATAGGAAGATCCTCTGGAAAAGTAAAATCTACAATATCCCTAGTTGGACTATGCATTCTTAAATCATTTATTTCACTACCAGTTTGGCTAGCAAAAGTAAGATCACCGTCAATTAAAAGTGGTTTACTCGCATTCTCAAAATGATCTGAGTTAGAAATCGTAGTCACAAGATCGAGACATTCTGGTGGTGTTACAAATACATCACAAGTAAGTGGTATTTCTACATCAAAGTTGTTAAATATTTTTATTTCTAAAAAATATTCATTTGCAGCGTTACTATTAGCTGCAGCAGATCTTACTCTAATTCGATCAATTGTTGACAACAAAGTTATTGTTAACATATAATCATTGCCAGTATTTGTCTCTACAGCACCATTTAAAACCCCAGTAAATGTATTAGCATTTTGACCAATTTGAATACCAGCTCCCAACCTCGGACTTGCAAATATTCCTAAATTCCCAGGATCTTGACTGTTATTATAATATAATTGGATCTTGTATCCGATGGGAAGATTTGTTGGAAAAACAATATCAATCCTATCATCAGTTCTTTTCTCTAATTCTAATATTGCCAGATCAGTTGGATCTTGTTCTGCCAATACAGTATTACCGTCAATAAAAAGAGGAATACTTGCAGGAACCAGATTAAATGTAGCAGATATTGTAGTTTCAGCATCGAGACACACAAATAAATCTTCACATTCACTATCAAATGATTTCCATTCAACACTATTAAAATAATACATAGCACCTGTTCCATTTTTACAACAATCGGTGCAGTAAATAGTTAATCCGGGGGTCATAATTTCTCCTTCAAGATCAGCCGCCTCTTTCATAGCATCTCTTTGCGCTATAGTGAGTCTAGGAAACAATATGCCTTTATCGCTATTACTACTCTCTACTTGAAACATAGCAGAAGAATCTATATCGGTTGTATTTATACTTACTTGTGCAGCGCCTAAAAGCGGAAACAACATTAAGAAAAGAAACACGTATAAAGAGGGTCTAGAAAGAAAAACATCAATACTATTTCTATAGTATGCCGTTGTGAAATAAAATGATTTATTTTTCATTTTGTAGGTATTATCTTCTATTAAACAAGAAAAGTCTAAAATAATAAGTTATCTAATTGTAGCTGGGTATTAAGGACAAGTAAGTGGTACTTCAACATCATTACTATCAAATACCTTTATTTCCCATAAATAGGGATGTTTATCGTTCGCGGTAACGTAAACTTCATCGGTATCAGATAATAAAGTTATTGTTAACACAAAATCTAGAGGTTCACCAGTCGGGATTGACGCCAATGTCGCATTGGCTGGAAGCGCATCGGAACTAACGGTTTGATGCACACTTCCACCATCTTTTAAATCTCCTGAAATTCCAGAACTACCATCACCTTTATAAAAAAACAGCTGTATCTTGTATCCTGCCGGAAGTGTTTGATTAAAATTAAAATTCACCTCATCATCTCCTTCACCATGCATTTCACAAAATTGCCAGTTTGCTTGGGTATAACCATTTAGCAGACCATCTATAAATAATGGCGGGGAATAAGCGTTCATATGATGCAGATTAGTTATTGTTGTTACCATACTTAAACATTCTGGAAATGCATTTACATCAATACAGTTGCTATCAACTGATTTCCAAATGGTACCATTATAATAATATGGAGAACCAGTCCCATTTTGACAACAATCTTCACAGTATATTAATAAACCGGCAGGAACCACTCCATTAGGACTAGCTGCAGCAGCAGCATCCAGAGCATCTCTTTCTAATATAGTAAGGCTAGGAAACAATACTCCTTTATCGGTACTCTTAATTTCAAGTATGGCAGAGAAATCAATATCGGTTGTCCCTATACCTACTTGTGCAAATCCACAAAGAGGAAATAACATTAAGAAAAGAAAGGTGTTTAAAAAGGGCTTGGCAATAAAAACATTAGTACTGTTTTTACTATATTCAGTTAAGAACAAAAACAATTTATTATTCATGGCGGGAGCGATAAATTTTAAAAAGAAAAACTCAAAAAGTTTTCTTTAATTATTTCTGCTATATTACGATAAATATATGGTATAATACAATTATATTCGTTAAAGGGCAGTTTATGTTAACATTTCTAAAGTAACAAACTGTCTTAATACTAGATGTAGTTTTGTTCTTTAATTATAAAATAATTAATAGTTGCTCATATGTAGTTATTCACATAAACAAACAAAAAGCTCCTTAAAAGGGTTTTTAAGAGTTCTAAATTGACATCTGGATTTATAGTTATTATGCTTCTCTTCGCAATACTTCTAATGGTGAACTTTTTAAAACAGTCCGGATATTGCTTAATCCAATCCCCAATACCAATAGTGAAATTCCAGGCAAAAACACCAAAAACGGAATTACAGAAGGTATAAAAGGTTCTTTAAATACAAATATAGCTAACAATAAACTACTTAGCAAAGCCAAAAGGATGCCTACTAAACTTCCTAAAATACCTAAAAACAAATATTCTAAGGCAGCTATTTTTAATATTTGAGCATTCTTAGCACCCAAGGTTCTAAGTAATACACTTTCCTTAATCCGTTGATATTTACTATTACGCACCGATCCTATCAACACAATAATACCGGTAAGAATACTAAAGAAAGCCATAAAATTGATGATCCATGAAACCTTACCTAATATATCTTCTACGATGGTATAAACTTGTCGAAGGTCTATAATTGAAACATTTGGGAATTTTGCCACCAAATCTCGTTGCAATGCTGCCGAACTTTCTTCAGTGGGTGCATAGGTTGTTAATACATTAAACTGTGGTGCATTTTCTAATATTCCCTTCGGAAATAAAATAGAAAAATTAAGTTGCATTCGGCCCCAATCTACTTTCCGAATACTACCAATAGTAGTTTCCATAAGTACTCCTTGCACATTGAAAACAATAGGATCTCCAACCGTTACTTTGGCATCTGCAGCAAGATTGTCTGAGATTGAAATTTTAATTGGGTCATTAGGTGTTTGAGTTGAAACCCACGCTCCTTCTATAATTGCTTCGGAAGGGATCAATGCATCGCGATAGGTGGTTCTAAATTCGTGATTTAAAAGCCAACTTCTTACTTGGCTGGTAGTATCCTTTCGCAGGGCATTCACCAGTTTTCCTTTAATACTGTGCATTCGCATAGTTACCAAGGGAATATTATCCATGACTATTAAGTCGTTCGCATCAAATGTTTTTACAATTTCCTCAAGCTGATCTATTTGTACATCTAAAGTAATAAGGTTTGCATTTTCAGAAGCTTGGCCAACGTTTGTTTTAGTTAATAGAATGTCTTTAGTGAAATATAAGGTGCTTATTAAAAACGTCCCTAAACCAATAGCCACGATTAAGACTAAGGTTTGATTATTTGGACGAAATAAATTTAATAAACTTTGTCGAATAGTAAAACCTGCGCTCCTAGGAAAATAGGTTTTAACGGCTTTCATAGATACTACTGCAATACCCGCCAATATAGCAAAGGTCACCAAAATACCAATGACGAAAGCAAAGGCAAATTTCGCATCCCGAAGCAACCAAAATGAAAATAAATAAAGAAAGACGAGGATGAGTGTAAAAACTACTAAACGCGCTTTCTTAGGTTTTTCTTGAGGACTTCCACCGATGCGTAACACCTCTAAAGGGGAAACATACCAAGTACGTATTAAGGGCAATAAAGCAAACAATACCGACATAAAAAAGCCGAGTAAAACACCCATAATCAAGGGCTGCATGGTAATACTGACTTCAACATCAAAGGGTAAAAATTCTTTTAAAATATAAGGAAAGAGTTCCTGAAGAGTTACTCCGATTAAGGTTCCTAAAAAGCCACCAATGATTCCTATTCCTGAGATTTGTATAAGAAATATTAAAAAACTTTGCTTTCTGGTAGCACCCATACATTTTAATACGGCTACCGCTTTTAGCTTTTCCTTGATGTATATATTTACAGAACTTGCAATACCTACACAACCTAATAATAAGGCAATAAATGCAGCAAGATTTAGAAACTTACTTACATTAACATATCGCTGTCCTAAACGTTTACTGGTGCTTGTGTGCGTATCTAAATCGGCATTTTCTGCATCCAACATAGGATCTAGTTCTTTATCTAAAAGCGCTAAATCTAAATTTGGTGCTTTATAAAAAAACTGATATTCTTTACGGCTCCCAAACTGTAAAAGTTTGGTTTGCGCTATAAAACGATACGGAATAATAATGGGTGGTGCAACGGAAGAAGAAATGGCAGAACTACCGGGAATGGCTTTTAAAGAACCCATAATCGGTAGGGTTAATTCCCCAATTTTAATAGAATCGCCCGGTTTAATATTAAACTGAAGCATAAGTGTAGCATCGACCAAAGCGCCACCAAGTTTTTGGTAGTTGGCAGCTGCTGAAACGGGTTGCGAATCAATAGTACCATAAAATGGAAAACCACCTTCCAAACCTCGAACATTTACCAATTTTGTTCCTCCATTCTTTGGAAAAGCAATCATAGAAACAAAATTAACTTCAGAAGCATCTGGTTCTAAAGAATCAATAATGGCTTGTGCTCTATCGGTAGGTATTTGCTGACTATCAATGATAAAATCGGCACCCATTAAGGCTTTCGATTGTAACTGTATATTATCTTCCAGATTCTTACTAAATAACTGAATGGAAACGACTGCTGCAATGCCTAAAATAATGGACGCCATAAAAAGGAATAGGCGCACTCGACTTGCTTTGGCATCACGCCAAGCCATTTTAAAAAGCCAAGCGTTGTTGTTTTTTGATGTGAATTTAGGTTTACTCAAAATGTGCTGTAGGTTCGTTAGTCATTATTTGTCCACCTTTAAGTCTCAATATTTGTTGCGTTCTGTTGGCTAATTCTAGATCGTGAGAAATAATTACCAAGGTTGTTCCTGCATCTTTATTCAATTCAAACAGCAACTTAATTACTTTTTCTCCGGTTTCTTCATCTAAATTTCCTGTGGGTTCATCGGCAAATAATATAGAAGGTCTATTTGAAAAAGCTCTTGCTAAGGCTACACGTTGTTGCTCTCCTCCCGATAACTGAGATGGATAATGATCTAAACGATCTAATAAACCAACTTTTTTTAATAATGCCTTAGCATGGATAGCAGCATCCTTTGCGCCTTGTAATTCTAAGGGCACACTTACATTTTCAAGTGCGGTAAGTGTTGGTAGTAATTGAAAGTTTTGAAAAATAAAACCTACTTCCTTATTCCGTAATTGTGCACATTCATCTTCATTAAGGGTATTTAAATCATAACCACATAATTCTACGGTACCTGCTTCAGGTTTATCCAAGCCGGCACATAAGCCCAATAAGGTAGTTTTTCCACTTCCAGAGGGTCCAACAATAGAAAAAGTCTGTCCTTTTTCCACATCAAAAGACACATTTTGTAATACTGTTAATTGTTTAGAACCGCTAGTATATGTTTTTTCTAGCCCGTTAATCTTTAATATCTTTGGCATATAAATTTAAATTTATTCTACTAATATGTACAAGGCTAAAAATATACAAATGCTTTTAAATCTAACTACTCAAATGGAAGGTAAACTCTTAAAGTTTTGTTATTTTATGATGGCCTTAATTTTCATCTCATGTGGCAACTCAAATACGACCAAAAAAGATGTTGAAACCATCACACCTGAAACAGCAGAAAACACAGTGATAGTGACTAGTTTAAAAAAGACCATACTGTGCTTTGGAGACAGTCTTACTGCAGGATATGGATTGGATGATATCAATGACGCCTTCCCTAGTTTACTGCAAACAAGAGTGGATTCGTTGGTATTAGATTATGTGGTTGTAAATTCCGGATTAAGTGGGGAGACTACCGCAGGTGGCAAAAGCAGAATCAAATGGGTGCTGAATGAAGATATTGATATTTTTCTTTTAGAACTAGGAGCTAACGATGGTTTGCGTGGTGTTCCTTTAACTGAAACACGTGCTAATCTGCAAGCTATTATCGATATGGTACTTGATAAAAACCCAAGTACTACGATTATTCTAGCTGGTATGGAATTACCACCTAATATGGGTCAGGATTACACTTCTGAATTCAGAAGTATTTTCTCTGATTTAGCAATAAAAAATGATTTAAAATTTATTCCTTTTATTTTAAAAAACGTGGGAGGTATTGCTGAATTAAATCAGAGTGATGGCATTCACCCCACAATGGAAGGTCATAAAATTGTAGCCAATACTGTTTGGGAAGTTTTAGAAACTGTTATCTATCCATAAAAAGACCTTTTCAGAATATAAAAACTTTATGCAAGCAGTCTTAGAGTGAAATATTAATACAAGAATTTCAATAAAGCTTTCACACTTAATTTGGAATGGTGCTGAATTATAAAAGTTTAAAAAATTTTATTCTTTTTTTCCATTTAACCGCAAGTTTTTTTTAAAAATACCATCTAAAGTTATATCTCAAATAACTTTATGTTAATGGCCAGAACAATTAAAATCTTTTTACCTATTAAATTAAAGTTAGTTACACTACTTCTGCTTATTACTAATAGTGTTCTTTTTGCACAAGAAAGTCACTTAAAAATAGAATTTAATCCTGTTTTTAATAAAGAAATATTAGCAAAAAACTCTTGGTATGTTTCAAGAAATAATGATTCTCTTCAGTTTTTAAAAATAAAATTTTACGTAACAGATTTTAAAATTTTAACAAAAGATGGCAACACCAAATCCATTCCGAATAGTAATTTTTTAATAGAAGTGTTTAATGATGAAAAATTAAATATACTACTAGAGAATGTTAGTTATAAAAAAGGAGATCAATTGTTATTTAATATTGGAGTAGAAGAAAAAATGAATACTTCAGGAGCGCTTTCTGGCTCATTAGATCCAGCAAATGGTATGTATTGGTCTTGGCAAAGTGGTTATATTAATTTTAAAATAGAAGGAAAAAGTCCTAGCTGTAATACTAGAAAAAATAAATTTCAATTTCATATTGGAGGCTATCAACAACCATTCGCTGCTACCAGATCTCTAACTTTAGACTTTTCTACAACAAAAAACAAGGTCCTTATAATTGACTTAGAGATGGCTACTTTATTCAATACTATCTCATTAAATACCTTGAACCAAGTAATGATACCGGGTAAGGAAGCCATTCAGATAGCAGATATAATCCCTTCTTTATTTTCATTAAATGAATAAGTTTATAAGACATATCATTTTTTTTCTAGGCATATTTTTGTGTCTTGGTTTTGTAATTGTTAAAAACAAAGCCTTGCTTTTTGAATACCCTGAATATTGGCCAAAACCTGAATATAATTTTTCCAAATTATCAATGACAGAAGAAGAATTTCAGTTGGGGCGACATTTATTCTATGACCCACTATTGTCTAGGGATAATACAATTTCATGTGCATCTTGTCATTTGCAAGCTACTGGTTTTACTCATGTAGATCACGACTTAAGTCATGGTATTGAAGGACGAATAGGAACTCGAAATTCTATATCAATAATGAATTTAGCCTGGAATACTTCATTTATGTGGGACGGAGGTGTCAACCATTTGGAGGTACAGGCATTGGCTCCTATTATTAGTGAAAATGAAATGGATGAATCTTTAGCCAATATTGTTGAAAAACTAAAAAACTCTAAAAAATATAAATCTTTATTTTATAAAGTACATCAAGACAGTCTTGTTACTGGGCAAAAAACACTGTTGGCATTAACTCAATTTGTAGTTATGCTAAACTCCTATAATTCCAAATACGATCAATACATTAGAAATGAACTTGGAGGTGAATTTACAGAACAAGAAAAAAATGGATTAACTATTTTTAGAAATAATTGTGCTTCCTGTCATAAAGAACCACTTTTTACTAGTAAGAATTTTAAAAACAATGGTTTGAGTGTTGACAGCACCTTAAATGATTTTGGAAGAATGATAGTAACAAGAAAACATCAAGATTCATTAAAATTTAAAGTACCAACATTACGCAATATTCAATTTACGCAACCTTATATGCACGATGGTCGTTTTGAAACTTTACAAGAGGTAATAAATCACTATACTTCTGGAGTTCAACATAGCGCTACGCTAGCAAATGAATTAAAAGAACCAATTATTCTAACACATAAAGAAAAAGTAGACTTACTCGTTTTTTTAAGAACCTTAACAGATAAAAAATTTTTATATAATAAACGTTTTTCTTACCCAAGAGAAACAACTAGCAATTAATAATTATTAAAATTTAAACAATGAACAAAAAAGTATTAAGTCTTATTGCTCTATTTGCTTTTACAAGCATTTCTGTAGCACAAACCAACCCAATAATCACAACATTTATTCAAAATCAAACTGGAATTACTGGGCGTCATTATGTGGAAGGAAACTCAACACCTATAGAGGATCCTGTTTTAGCGAATGTTCAATCTGTTGATTATTCTGATGATTGGGTTTATATAACTGCAACAGGAATTCCTGCCTACATAACCGGTCCATTTTTAGATGGCAATCCTTCATTAGCGCAAAACCAAAATGCGATTTATAAATTACCATTAATACCAATTGAAAATACAGGAACACCTACCGAAACAAATGGAGGTAATATCGGCATATTTATAAACGGGGTATCCTTGTTTGATTATAGAGACGGTGTGGCGTGGAATAATGATACCATGAATCTATGTGGAGGACCCGGAAATCCACCTTGTCCAGGAGGACCTAATGGCAATCAAGACTGGAATAGAGATGCAATACCTGCAGAAATGGGAGGTTTTGATTGTAACAAAGCACACCCTGCAATGGGTAATTATCATCATCATCAAAACCCAAGCGCATTTAATTTAGATTTAATCGTAGTTTCTAATATATGTGACACTTACCCTGCTGATGGCTTATATGTAATTGATACTGAAAGTCATTCGCCTTTAATAGGTTTTGCATATGACGGATTTCCAATTTATGGGGCTTATGGTTTTGCAAATACAGATGGCACCGGAGGAATTGTTAAAATGAACTCTAGTTACGAATTGCCCGGTGCAACTACTAGAGTAAATGGACCAGATGTGGATGGCACTTACTTTGAAGGGTACTTTAGAGAAGACTATAATTATGTATCGCATCCGGAAGGGTATTACTTAGATGATCACAATGGTCGATTCGCAATTACACCAGAATATCCTGAAGGAATTTATGCCTATTATGCAACGGTGGATGAAAACCATAATTCTACATACCCGTATGCAGTTGGACCCACTTTTTATGGCAATGTAGTCGCTGAAAATGTAAGTGTAATAGATGAAGACACTACTAATTATGATGCTACCTTAGGTATTGAATCGTTTAACGAAAGCAATCTTAATTTAGTGATTTACCCCAATCCTGCTCAAGATTTTATTGCAATACAATCCAATATGGTTAATGAAAATTTAAAATTGGAATTGATTAATCAATTGGGACAAGTTATGCTAACTAATCAAATTTTACAGGGAAGTACATTAAGTATTATGGAGACACATACCCTTTATAATGGTATTTATTTTTTGAGAGTTTCTGAACAAAATAATTCTAAAACGTATAAAATTATTATAAAAAAATAATGTTTTAATATACATAGGTATTTAGTTTAGAAACAAACATTTAGCTATACTTGTCGGAATGCAAATAAATTGAAAATAAAAAAGCCCAATATAATATTGGGCTTTTTTAATGCTTATTATATAAGACTTATGTTGGGTCGTGTTGAAAAATGTATTCTCGTAAAAAGGTGTATTATAAAACTATTTATAGGGAATATTTTAAAGTCGATATACTTTAGATTCGATAGCCAGTATTATTAAGATACCAATTTAAATACCTTAGTTTTGCACTATGCAAAAACAAAATAGCTCACAAATTGAGTTTGTAGCAATGATGGCATCTTTAATGTCTGTGGTAGCATTGGCCATTGATGCTTTATTACCAGCACTAGATATTATTGGAGTTTCTATTCAAACTAAAAATGCTACTGATAATCAGTTGCTAATCACCATGATCTTTGTAGGATTGGGGTTTGGACCTTTAGTATTTGGTCCAATTTCAGATAGTTTGGGTCGCAAGCCCATGGTGTTTGTAGGTTTTGGAGTTTTTTTTATTGCCAGTATTGTTTGTGTTTTTGCAGATAGTTTGGAGATGATGATTTTTGGAAGAATATTGCAAGGCATCGGTTTATCTGCTCCTCGTACCATTAGTATTGCTATTATAAGAGATATTTATAGTGGTGACCGAATGGCAAAAATCATGTCCTTTGTTGTAGTTGTATTTATATTAGTACCCATTATTGCTCCTGCTATGGGTAAATATATATTAGATAACTTTAGTTGGCAAGCTATTTTTTACACGCAAATAGGTTTTAGCTTTATCATCGCCTTTTGGTTTTGGAAGCGACAGCCCGAAACCCTGAACGAAGAAAACCGTGTGAAATTTACCAAAAGCCTATTTGTAAATGGATTCAAGGAATTGATAAAACACCCTACTACTATTGGTTACACCATCATATCTGGTTTTGTAACAGGTTCATTTATGGTATATTTAAGCAGTTCGCAGCAAGTGTTTCAGAATCAGTATTTTATGAAAGAAGAATTCCCATATATCTTTGCAAGTCTAGCTATTGCTATGGGTTCAGCAATATTTTTAAATGGAATATTTGTAATGAAATTAGGAATGAAAAAAATCATTCATTTTTCGATTGTTGGATTTATGCTGGTTTCTTTGACCTACATTCTACTTTTTGCACAAACTCAAAATCCATCGATTGAGGTATTATTATTATTTTTTGCCCTTCAATTTTTTTCTATTGGTTTCTTATTTGGAAACTTAAGAGCAATGGCCATGCAGCCTGTTGGTCATATTGCTGGTATTGCTTCTGCGATTACAGGTTTGATTTCAACCCTAATGGCAGTACCAATTAGTATTTTTATTGGTAGGTATGTTTCGGATACCGTTCTCCCTATATTTATAGGTTTTTTTGTATGTTCTGTTTGTTCTATATTTATTCTAATTTATTTATCTAAAAAAAATAAAACCACTTTATAAAATTTATAAAGCAACTTTATCTCAAATATTAGTGGTTTTTGCTTTACAATGATGCATTATTTTTTATTTCTGTACTACTAATCCTTTTTGAATGTTTACCGGTACGGGTTCAAACGATGAGAATTCTGAACTAAACGTAGCTCTACCCTGAGTTAAGGATCTTAAGTCTGTTGAAAATCCGTACAATTCTGACAATGGTGTGTGACATTTTAAAATTTGATAGCGTTCATTACTTTCAAAACTTAAAATAATAGACCTTCTCGATTGTAAATCGGTCATTACATTACCTACCATTTCCTCAGGTACTTTTACCGTTAATTCTTGAATAGGTTCTAGTAACTTTGGTTTACTATTTAAAAAAGCTTCTTTAAATGCGTGAGCTCCTGCTATTTTAAATGAAATATCATTAGAATCTACCGCATGCATTTTTCCATCATAAACCATTACACGTACATCACGAACATATGAATTGGTTAATGGTCCACTTTCCATAACTTCCAAGATACCTTTCATTACTGCTGGTAAATAACGTAAATCGATCACACCACCAACAATACAGTTGTAAAACATGAGTTTACCACCCCAAGGAAGTGCTACTTCTTCTTTTCCTCTAATATTAAACCCTTCCGGTTCTGCCATGGCTTCATGCCAAGGTTCAATCTTCATATGTACCTGTGCAAATTGACCAGATCCACCCGATTGTTTTTTATGACGGTAACTTGCAGAGGTGGAGCGTTGAATCGTTTCTCTATAGGTTATTTTTGGTTTGGAAAATTCAGCTTCAATGCCATAAATATTTTTTAAAGCCCAGTTAATAGTTACTAAGTGTAGCTCTCCTTGGCAACCTAAAATCATTTGTTTTTGCTCTTTGGAATATGCTACTACTACTGTAGGATCTTGACTATGCATCTTTTTTAGTGCATCACTTAGTTTTTCTTCATCATTTTTATCTACTGTCGAAACTGCCTTATTAATACGAGGCATTGGATATTGTATAGGCTTTATAGTGATAGGGTTTCCTATTTTATGGAGTGTATCATTGGTTTCCGTGAATTTAAGCTTTAGGGTTGCTCCTATATCACCTACCGTTAAT
>CEWR01153411.1_pt1 | contig 23258 bp, 18 predicted proteins | sample 356321 | NCBI WGS metagenome assembly CEWR01 (sample SAMEA2621551, study PRJEB7988) | marine metagenome | biome: marine biome (ENVO:00000447); feature: mesopelagic zone (ENVO:00000213); material: "saline water (ENVO:00002010), including plankton (ENVO:xxxxxxxx)" | depth 790 m
TTTTTTCGTTAGAAACCTATTCCATATACACTCCTCTTCACTCCTATTGTCGTTTCGTGAAAAATGCATTCCATTATCTTAAAATAAATTACATGAATCCTATATAAAAACTCGTTGCAAACGATACAACTGTATACTGTTTTAGGTATGATTTAACGCTTATTAATTATAAAAAACAGCACTTCCTAGTTCCAAATTACTGTAGTGAGAAACGACTTAAAAACTTCGCAATACTTCCTTTTTTAAGCGCACACTCATAGGGATTTTATGATGCTTGATCACCAAATGATTCCCTACAATTTTATCAACATTATATTTTGACACTACATAAGATTTATGGGTTTTAATAAAATAATCAGGCAGTATGTCTTTGATTATCTTTAAAGACATATGTGTAGTTATTGACTTGTCTATGGTTACAATTTTGATGTAATTTTGCATTGCTTCTACAAACAAAATGTCACTTATTCTAACCTTCTTAAGTTGTTTGTCACTTTTAATAAAAAGCAGCTCTTTTGAGGTGTCACTTCCAAAATAATTATGTACTTTAAAAGGGGCCTGCAAGAAACGTTCAAAAGAAATGGGCTTTACTAAATAATCAATAACATTATAAGAAAAGCTTTCTAAAGCATATTCAGTATATGCAGTGGTCATCAAAACTGATGGCGAATTTTTTAAGGTTTTTAACCAATGGACACCTGATACTACAGGCATATTGATGTCTAAAAAAATCAAATCAATTTGATGTGTTTGTAGGTATTCATTTGCTTGCAAAGCATTTTTACATAATGCGATCACATTTATAAATAAAAGTACTTCTCTCCTAGTCCAAGGTACTTTTTTGAAAAATAAGATTTTCTACAAGTCTGCCAGCGACATTTAATTTTAGATTCTAAAAAGTCTTAATCTGCAATCAACTCTCTAAGAACTTGCTTAAGAACATCTACAGGTTGTGCGCCTGTTACGGCACTTTTTCTATTAAAAACAATTGTAGGTACAGAATTAATTCCTAATTCTTTCCAATAATTTTGTTTCCCCCTTATTTGGTTTCGTGCTTTTTCAGTATCTAATGTAGCAATTCCTTCTTTGCCATCTAAACCCACCTCTACTAAAGCATCTTTTAAAACATCTCTTTTAGAAACATCTTTTCTTTCACTAAAAAAAGCAGTTGTAAAACGCATTTTTAATTCGGTTTGTTTCCCGAATGCCCTCGCATATTCTAATAATACATGCGCTTCAAAAGTATTTACCATACGCATCTCTTCAAAATAATCGAATGTGAAATCAAGTTCTTTTCCAACAGCTGTCATATTTTCTTTTGAGGCTGTTTGCTGCTCAATAGTAGATCTATATTTTTCGGTAAGATGTTCCGTTATATTTTGACCTTCAGCAGGCATATTCGGATTTAACTCAAAGGGTTGCCATTCTATTTCAACTTGCTCTTCAATACCCAGTTCTGAAATTGCTTTTTCTAAACGTTTGTAACCAATAGTACACCAAGGACATACAACATCTGAAACGATGTCTATTTTTAATTTTTCTTTCATCTTATATGTTTTTTTTTATTTAGATAACACGCCTACACAAACACAGTCTCTTATTTTTGTTGATTTGTTTGATGCATCAATAATAAGTTGAGAGTTTACAAATAGAAGTTTTGTTCTGTTTTGTAATCTTTCCTTAATGTTGTCGTACAAAACGTTTTTCATTACAAACGGTACTCAATAAATAAACGCAATAAATCTAAATGAATTAATTTGTAGTAGGGTGCCTATAAAAAACAAGAATGGACTGTACCCCTTTTTTTCAAACCATATAGAAGATTCACAAACACCAAAAGAGAAAAAATCAAAGCGGCACCTATAAAAAAGGAATCTTTCGCAAAATAATATTTAGAATAAGACATGCCGTATGTCTCTCTTGAAAACCAGATGAAATTACTTTATAAACGTTAAGTAATACTAATTTATGGAGTGTTTAATATATACTAGAAATTTATACGTAGGCTTAGCTATAAGAATGGAAAAATTAATTGTATAAAATATAAAAGAGTTGTTTTTAATAGGTCACTTATGAAAGTTTTCATTTTAAACTATCCTTTCTAAAGCATACTTTTGATACTTCTGGAATAGCGTTGGTGAAAATTAGAATAGCACAATTTGTTAAGACTGGCATTGAAACGGCAATACTATTTATCTTAAAAATAATTTTTCAACAGGTATAGCCAAAAAAACTAATCCTTAAGCAATTCACTTGGGCTAATTCCAAATTTCTTTTTAAACGCCGTAGAAAAATGTTGCGGATTTTTATACCCTATTTTATCAGAAATCTCACCAACTGATAGTTCTTGATTTAACAACATACTTTTTGCTTCTTTCATTTTTAAATCTCTTAAATATCCGAAAACAGTGATTCCAAATATATTTTTAAACTCTTTTTTTAAAGTAGCCTTATTCGTGTTTACCTCTTTGGCTAAATCGGATAAGCTTAAAGGTGCATTTAATTGTGCTATCATTATATCTTTTACATCGTGCATTTTAGAAATAATAGCCTTTGATGTTTTACGATAAACCGTATTTATACTAAAAGTACTTATTTGGTGCATTTGTAATAGTAGTAATTCTAATACTTTAGAATCTAAAAAAAGTTGACGGTATTCATTTTCCCAGGTACAATTAATAATTTCTTGAATTATTGAATGCATTTGAGGACTTATAGGGTAGTCATTTTTATTTAAAAAACCGATTTCCTTATTTTGAATAATATTTTTGAAATTTTTAAAGACATCATCATTTGGTAGATACTGTTCAAAAAAACTTGGCTGTAAGTTAATTTCAAAAATAGTTGCTTCTTTTGAATACAATTCCAATTTACCTTTAATATCATTACAATAAAATATGTTATGAGTATTGGCATTTAATATATATGCACTTGGCATTTTGTTTATAGTTGTAACAGATTGTCCTTGTAAAGTAAATTGCATTTCTACAGATTCTTCGCTAAATTCAAACAATAATGTTGTTTTATCTAGCAAAGAATTTTTACCATAACTAATCCTAAAATTTGGCAATATAATTTCTTTAAATCTACCTTTTATATTTTTATAATTATAACTTAAATCTATCTCTTGGGTACCAGCTAAATCAATTTTATATCCGCTTAATCCAGTTTCATAGACAATACCTTCCATATCATTTAAGTGTAATTTCAATCCCATTTTAATTGCTTTTTACGTAGATATTTTTGCTTTTTACGTAGTTAATTTTTCAGCTAACTGATTATTTTTGCACTTCAAAGATAGTTATTTATAATTAGTCTAGATAAGAATAAGGGCAAGAAATCAATGTTGAACGCGATATGATCAATCATAAATTACAAATAACGTTGGTATTTCTTGTACTATTTGTTCAATTACAATACGGACAAAATAGTATCAAAGGACAAATAAAGTCAAATACTTATTCAGTAGTTGAAAATGCATCCATATATATAATGGGCACAAATTATGGAACAACAACCAATAGCAATGGAGTCTACAAACTTAAAAACATTCCTAACGGAAGCTATAAATTAGGAGTTTCTGTGCTTAATTTTGAGACACAAGAAAAAGAAATTATACTTTCTGGAAAAATAGTAAAAATTGATTTTACGCTTAAGGAATCCACAAACAGTTTAAATGAAGTTGTAATAAAAGGAAAAACAAAAGCTCTTTTATTAAAGCAAAATGCATTTAAACCCGAAGTACTAGATGCTGATTTGTTACAAATGAAAGCAACTCCTATAATAGATTTATTAGGGAGTCTTTCTGGCATTAACGTTCGGCAGCAAGGGGGTCTTGGTAGCGAAGCTAATATTATGGTTAATGGTGTTTCGGGTAAAGGGATTCAAACCTTTGTAGATGGAATTCCCATAAGTCTTTTAGGAGAAGCGTATTCGGTAAATAATATTTCTACAAATCTTGTCAAGCGCATAGAAGTTTATAAAGGTGTAGTTCCTGTTTCTTTCGGGGCAGATGCACTTGGTGGTGTTATTAATATTGTTACACAAAGTCGGTATTCAGATTATGTGGATGCATCCTTTACAACAGGTTCTTGGAATACCCATAGAATAGAATTTGGAATAAAAAAGTATTTGAACGCTAACAAAACAAACTATTTACAATTGGACGGTGCTTTCAATTATTCTGATAATAATTATTGGATGGATAATGTTGATATCGTTGTAGATGAATTATTAAATACTAAAAAAGGGCGTGCAAGAAGGTTCAACGATCAATACAAGTCCTATTTAGCGCGTTTGCAATATGGTTTTCAAAATGTTTCTTGGGCAGATGAGTTTAAAATACTTCTTGCTACCTCTTTAATAGATAGACAGTGGCAACACGGTATTACTGCAATAATACCTTGGGGTGAAGTAACTGGTAAAAACAATGATTTAAATACCTTAATTTCCTGGAGAAAAAGAACTGCAAATAAGTCTTGGGATTTGTCCGCTATGACGGGATATAATCAAATCAATACACAATTTAATGATGTTGCTGGTAGAACGTATTTTTGGGATGGTACATTCGTACCCAGTCTTCAAAAAGCAGAAACGGGCTTTTACATCAATGGACGTACACCTAATATTACCACAAATAATTTTTTTGTTCGTGGGAACATTAATTATAGGATAAACGAAAATAATAAAATAAATTTTACAGGTCTTTTCTCCTCTGCCCTTTTAAAAGGAAATGATAAAGCAGGAACAGGTACTTTTGGGGAAGATTTTTATAAAAACCCACAGACTTTTTCGAAATTTTTTTCCGGGATTTCTCTAGAAAACAAGTTTTTAAATAAGAAGATAACTAGCATTACTTCCTTAAAATATTATTGGCTAAAAAGCAGGGTTGCTGGCTTAAAAAGTAATCGTACTTTTGATGATTATTTTGAAAACAATAACAATTCCTTTGGATATGGCACTGCTTTAAAAATAAAATGGCTCTCAAATCTATCTAGTTATATTGCCTACGAATATACACTTAGAATTCCTGATGGAGATGAATTGTTTGGAGATGGTATTAATATTGGCCCCAACCCTACTCTAATCCCAGAGAGAAATCATAATCTAAATTTTGGAATTTATGTAACTGCCTTTCAAAAAAAAGTAACATTTGATATAAATGGTTTTTATAGGCAAACTGATAATTCTATTTTCTTAAATACCGTTTCTAGAGGACTTTCTGCTTATTTCAATCTACAAAAAACAGCGGGTAAAGGTTTTGAAATGGCTATTACAACCAATCCAACTCCTCAACTATCCTTATTTGCAAACGCTACTTGGCAAAATATTACTTTAAAAGAACCTGATCCTTATGGTCAAATAGAAAAACGTCATATAGGATCTAGAATCCCAAACAATCCTTATCTATTTGCGAATTTTGGAACAACGTATAAATTTCTTAATGCCTTTCAAACTGACAATCATTTAGAATTTACTTACCGTAATAATTACGTGCATGCCTTTTTTAGGTCTTGGGAGAATGATGCCAAAAATGATATAAATAAAGCAAAAACACCAACACAATTTATACATAATGCTAGTATAGGTTATGTATTTCCTGACGAAAAATATAGCCTATTTGTTGAAAGTAGAAATTTTACAAACGAGAAAACATATGACAATTTTAGAGTACAAAAGCCAGGAAGAAGCTTTTATTTAAAACTAAGAATATTTATTAATTAACAATCAAAATGAAATAAAAATGAAAAAAGCAATTACAAAATTAAGTATTATAACTTGTATCGTTATACTATTATCATCATGTAATAATGACGAAGAACTAACAGATCCGAAAGAACGAGCTGCTGAAAACAATTACGCATTGTTCACATTTACGCAAGGCGGTAGTTATAATTTTAATTATTACTTACAACCTATTAAAAATTTAGAAGAGGAGACATTTTATGACAATCAAAATGCAGTGGAAATTGTAACAGAAACTACGGCCGGTGTCTATGACTTTGAGGGCGATTTTTATACAAATACCTATGCAGCTCCGCAGGAAGTTGGAAAATGGTCTTATGATGAAGCAACTGAGAAATTTGTTAAAAACGGGTCTTTTACAACCTCAGAGATTGGCTATGCGGGTGCACCTTGTTTTAAGGACGAAAATATGGCATTTATAGGAGGACCATCCAGTAATAAAATACTGATTTTTAATCCAACGACAATGCTAAAAACAGGAGCTATCGATTTTAGCAGCCTCTCTAGGGCTGGCGAAGTAACAAATTTCCCAGAACCAGGTAAAAAAATAAATATAGAAGCGCCAACAGAAATGATTGTTAGAGGAAATTATCTATTTATAGGGTTCTTTCTTTTAAATACAGCTGAACCTTATGTGCCTGCAAGTGTTACCGCAGATATTATGGTTGTCGATTTAACAAAAGTAGATGCGAATTCATCAGACAATTCTAATGCGCTTGTAAAGTGGATTTCTAGCGATAAAGGTGTTAGCGTAGGATCGTGGAATTCTGCTTTTGGTGCAAAATTTATGGTTGTTGATGAACAAAACGATATATACATCCTATGTCATAACTTTTGGGGAGGTTTGAACACAGGAAAGCCCAATTGTATTCTTAAAATTAAAGAGGGAGAAACAGATTTTGATCCAGACTATTATTTTGATTTAGAGACTGCAAGTAGAGGTTTAGGAAACCCTGTATTAAATTTAGAATACGTGGGAGATGGAATCTTTTTTGGTACTTCCAATGATCCAAGTGCTATCAACCCAGATGATCCATTATCTTATTATCAAGATCCTATTGCACAATGGTATAAATTTGATTTATACAACAAAACAGGTGAAATAGTAAGTGATGAATACACAAGAGGTTCCTTAACAGCTGTTACGCATAGTGAAAATGGCAAGGTGTATATCCCATTTCAAAGTGCCACTGAAGCGCATATAAAAGAAGTAGATATTATAAGTTTAGAGCATAAAATATTATTTACAACAACAGGTGCTTCCATCCTTAAAAAAATAAAATAACTCCCTTAAAAGGAGTGGGAATTAATTTTTCCCACTCCTTTTTTCTTAAAATAAAATCATGAAAATTATAGTAACTATCATTCGTTTTTTTCTGGCACTACTTTTTATTTATGTTGCAATTGATAAAACATTAAATCCAGCGATACCTGAAAATGAAATTGGCATAAGTGCTAACTTTATAACCTTCTATACGCTTCTTCTAGAAAGTAAATTCATCTTTTTTGTTTGCTTTATTGAGTTCCTATCTGGTGCTCTATTACTGTTTAAACGGACCTATTTATTAGGTGCTATTATGCTTGTGCCACTGTTATTATGTTTACTTATGATTCATGTTTTTATTTCAAAAAGCAACTTTTACTTAATTTTTGATGGAACACTTTTTCTATTAAATAGCATTTTAATTATATATCGCTTTAAAGATATTAAAATTGGCATTTTAAAACCTCAATATGGGTGGATTTAGAAGTAAATAATATATAATTTTCTCAAACTAATAAATGAAATTACAAAACATCCTATTGCTGCTTCTCAGCATATCTTTTTTAGGGGCTTGCAATGCTGACTCTGAAGAAAATACAGCACAATATCAACTAAAAGATGCTACTAAAAGTATTGCGTGGACTGCTTATAAAACAACAGATAAAGTTCCTGTAAATGGTGTTTTTAAAACAATAGATATCATTTCTAACGCCGAAGGAAATACAATTAAAGAGACACTTCAAGCTTTAGAGTTTTCGTTACCCGTTGCAAGTTTATTTGCTGATGGTAAAGAATATAATGTAATCAATTTCTTTTTTGGTGTTCTGCTAATGCCAGATACTATTTTAGGGAAAATTAATTTAACAGATGATAAAAATGGATATATAGATCTTACTGTGGGCGGAATTACAGAAAAATTATTTATCGAATACATCGAAGTAAATAACGAAGTTACTATAACATCACGTATGGATTTACAAAAATGGAAACTTCAACAATCCATAGAATCCTTAAATAAAGTCTGTGGTTTTTTACACGCTGGAGGCGATGGTATTATAAAAGTGTGGGATCATGTAGATATAATAACAACTGTTACTTTTAATTAAGAACTTATAAAAAGATATATAATGCAAAAATTTTCAACTATTTTAAAAATCACTTTAGGTATACTGGTATTAGCCTTTGGTGTTATGACTCTTATTGATTTTATTACAAAAGGATACAATCCAAAAAATGAAGAATTGATGGCATTTAGTCCGCAATTTCAAACACTACACAATGCCATAATGGAAAGCTATTTAGGATATACTATTCGTATTATTATGATTGTATGCGGTAGTTTACTGCTCACAAAAAAATACTGGTTTATAGGCCTTTTACTTTATTTACCTGTTGCTGTCAATATTTTAGCAATGCATTTATTTTATGATTTGCCACCTGCACATAACTTCTTTTTTGGTTCAGGCATACTAGTATCTGTGCCCGCATTGTTACTCTTATGGCTCGAAAGAAAAAAACTGAATGTATTCATCGATTAAACTTAATACAGATGCAACTAGAAATAAAAAACGTATCAAAAACGTATGGCAACGGTGTAAAAGCATTGCAAGGTATATCACTAACTATCAATAAAGGTATGTTTGGCCTTTTAGGGCAAAACGGCGCCGGAAAATCAACTTTAATGCGTTCGATAGCAACGTTGCAAGATGCTGATAATGGCAGTATTTTCTTTAATGACATTAGCGTTTTTAAAACCCCAAATGAAGTGCGTAAAGTACTTGGATATTTGCCACAAGAATTTGGCGTTTATCCTAATGTAAGTGCGTATGAAATGTTAACTCATCTGGCAGATATGAAAGGCATTGCTAACAAATATGAAAGAAAAGAAGTCGTAGAAATATTATTGCAAAAAGTAAATCTTTGGGACATTCGAAAAAATAAATTAGCGAGTTTTTCTGGCGGAATGAAACAACGTTTTGGCATTGCACAAGCCTTGTTAAATGATCCAAAATTAATTATTGTAGATGAGCCAACAGCTGGTTTAGACCCAATGGAACGGAATCGGTTTTATAATTTATTGTCAGAATTAAGTACCGATAAAATAATAATACTCTCTACCCATATTGTAGAAGATGTAAGCACACTTTGTAATGATATGGCAATTATAGGAAAAGGCAAAGTACTATTAAATGGGAAACCTGAAGTCTTAGAGAAATCTTTAGAAGGAAAACTATGGGAATTAGAAATTGATAAAAGTGAATTGGCGAAATATCAAAAAGAAAACCTCATCATATCCAATCGTTTTCATTCAGGAAAGATGAAGATTACTACAGTATCAGATTTAAAACCAAAAGGAAATTTTTATGCGAAAACACCTTCATTGGAAGATGTTTATTTTCACGAAATTAAATCGCAAGAACAAAAATATAAATAGTGAGCCCATGCTTAAAAAAATTATATCATTTGAGGTTACCACGCGTTTAAAAACACCTCTATTTTACCTTTGTTGTGCATTAATGGTTATTCAGGTAATTATTTTAACCAAAGGCGTGTATGATTATTATATAAACGACGCGATACTTATAAATTCATCGACGGTATTATACAAAGATTTTGCAGGAGGGGGAATGATACTTGTTATTGTAATAGCGGTAATTACTGGAATGGTTCTCTATAGAGATATTGAATTAAAAACTGCTGAGACTATTTATACATTTCCTATCAACGAAAAAACCTTTTTTTTAGGAAAGTTTCTAGCGTCATTTATACTAAATATTATCATTACGCTAAGTTTTATCTTAGGAATGTTTCTATTGCCATATTCGGGTATTGGACAACCAAACGATTTTGGTTCTCCTCCGTTATTGCAAATTTTACACGGATATTTTACCTTAATGGTTCCTAATATTTTTATTTTAACAGCATCTTGTTATATTCCTTTGGTACTCACAAGAAAATTATATAGTAGTTATTTAGGTGTTTTATTTATAACCGTTCTTTTTATGATTCTTGAAGGTGTGAGTCATACATCAACTAATATTAAGTTTATAGAAGCCATTGAACCATTTGCTTTTGTATATGTTGCAGAAACTTTAGATGCAGTGCCAATTCATTTAAAAAATACTGCCTTTTTACAATTTACAACTGGTTTCTATATCAATAGAGCTTTGTGGTTGTCACTAACTTTTTTTGGACTTTTTTTGGCCTATAAAAGGTTTTCATTTTCCTATTTTATTCAAAAAAACGCAACAAAGAAGCAGCAGATTCCTTTACATCAAATAACATCATTTACTTTAGAGCATACAGAAACTATTATTTTACCAAAGATAACTTTAAAACATACGACTTTAGAACATGTTCTAAAATTCTTACGACTGGCAAAATTAGAATTCTTAAATCTAGTAAGACCAAAAAGTTTTCGAATCGTTTTTTGTATTGTTATACTCATATTCTTATTACAAAACTTCTTATTCAACGCCTCTTATTATATTGGCCCTGAATACCCTTTAACAACCAATATGACGGCTAATAGATTAATATTGGGCGTATTTATTATCATTTTAATAATGATCTGGACAGGCGAGTTGATCTTTAAAGAAAAAACAACTAATCTATGGCAAATAGCAGATACATTACCAGTACCCATTTGGGTGAGATTACTTTCAAAATACACAGCAATGGCAGGAGTTGCACTGTGTTTGAGTTTTGGAATTATTTTAGCAGGATTGATAACTCAGTTAGTAAACGGGTATACCCATTTTGAATTTGAATTGTATGTAGAAGATATTTTGGGATATAAATGGGGATGGCTCAATTATTTGATATTAATGACACTTCCCTTTTTTATTGCAGCAATTACAGGCAAACGTTTTCTAACACATATTTTATCAATTGGGATTTTTATTTTTTCTATTCTCGCTTTTGATTTGGGAATCATAGAAGACCATCGTTTCGCACTATTAACCGGCATTCCCGGGATAGAAGATTATTCAGAAATTAGTGGTTATGGCATTTTCTCAACAGCTTCTTTTTGGTTTTACTGTTTGTGGACCACGTTGGCTCTCTTTTTTATGCTTGCGGCTATTTACTTTTGGCAACGAGGTGTTAAAAAAGATTGGCTAAAAAAGCTAAGTCTTAAAGGAGAACAATTAAATGGTACAGGTAAAATAATTGCATTTGGGACCCTCATTTTATTTTTTGTATTGCACTCTTTTATCGCTAAGAATATTAAAGGAAATTTTAAGACTCATATTAAAGAGGAAATTGAACAGGCGGATTATGAAAAAAAATATAAAAAACTTGAAACCTATCCGCAACCTATTATAAAAAATATAAATGCCACTATCCATTTATTTCCAAAAGATAGAAAAGTAACCTACACGGCTACTTTTTTACTTAAAAATAAAAGTATGGCGCCAATAGATAGTTTGTATGTAAATCTGTCTGATTTTACAGCTATAGAAAATAGTAGTATAAACAGTGAGCCTTTAACTAAAGTCTGGGAAGATAGAAAACATAATATCTATGGATTTGCTTTGAATCAAACGCTTTTTCCTGAAAATGAAATCCTATTTAAAATAAAAGCAATCAAACAATATAAAGGTTTTTCTGCAATAGATACGCAGGAAGACTTAGCAACCAATGGCTTGGTATTAAAGCGTGCGCTGTTTCCTGTTTTTGGCTACAATCAAAAAAAAGAATTAGATGAAAATAAAAAAAGAAGAAACCAAGGTTTGGATAAAATTTCATCCAAAATGCCTAGTGTTTTAGATACAAACGCCATCAAACAAAATTATTTTTCTAAGGATGCGCATCAATTAACAGGTGTATTAAAAATAAGCACTTCAAAAGGTCAGCAAATAGTGGCAACTGGTAAAACACTTAAAAGATGGAATACTGATAATCGTACGTATGCACATTTTAAAATAGACCAACCATCAAATTTTGAAATGCAGATAACTTCGGCTTCTTTTGATAGAGAACGCGCTTTTTTAGAAAATGTAAATACAACGGTTTGGTATAAAAAATCACATTATTTTAATACTGATATTTACAAAGATGCTGTTGCTTTTGGGTTAAAATTTATAAATACCCATTTAGACGGGTATCCGTATAAAGAATTAAATATTGCCGAAATTCCTTATTATGGCGATGCATTTTATAGCAGTGCCAACTTAATTCTAATTTCAGAAAAAGAAGGATGGCGTGCAGATACAAGTTTAAAGAAAGAAGAAAGTTATATTTATTTTTCAGTTATCACCCAACTTATAAGACAAAAACTACTTTATTACAACGAGATAGCCAATGTACAAGGCGCAAATATGTTAAGCATTGCGTTGCCTCAAGCAATTGCTTTACAGGCAATAAAAGAAAAATTTGGCAAAGAGATCCTAGATTCGTACTTGAAAACAAAACACAATAAGTATGCAAAAGGAAGAGGTAATGAAGCGAATACTGAACCAATATTGATATATGCAGACGGCTCTAATTATTTAGAACCAAATAAAGGAGTACTCGCTTTGTTTTCTCTAAGCAACAAAATTGGTTTTGAGGTGTTTAATAAGGTTCTTGTTCAGTATATAAATTCAAATAAAGTAATTGTTTTCAAAAACGTGTATCAACAATTATTAAAAGTAGTTCTTAAAGAAAATAAAGAATCAGTGCGACTAAATTTTGAAAAAGTGGATTGATGTATGACAATAGGTTTTAGGTCATTACTAAATTATATTTTAAATCCCATTCCATACACATTATCACTTCGCCCCTATCGTCACTTCGGGCAAAGAGTAGTCCATTGCATTTTTAAATAAATTCCTAGAAAGAAAAAACAAAGAAAAATAATTATTTATAAACGCTTTCTACCAGAGCATAATAAGACCCCAGTAAAATCAGGAGTAGCATACAGTATTTAATGTCATTATAGATACAACCAACACGCAGTATTTTATAGTGTTTATAATTATATAAAAGTCAATGCACATAAACCCGTTGCAAAAGAGATTCTTGCATTGACACAAACCCAATTTTAAACGCTTTTCATTGCGAATGCTAACAAAAGCAATCTAAATTGAAGGTTGTTTTTGACAAAAGGCATATTACGCAGGGCTCGGATTGCTAAAGCTAAGAATCGCTACCAGAGATTAAAATTAAGATTCTATAGGGACTGCCTAAAGATTGATTAAAAATCAGTAATTTCGTAATGTTTACTACAGCAAAATTTATAGGATGGATGTTTTAAGTGTTTTCCCAGTATTAAGCTTCATTTTTGGATTTGTATTAATCTTTTTTATACTTTTTAATAAATTAGGTTTAGGAAACAACAAAAAGATACGATATGTATTAGCTGCTTTGCTATTTATATATGTCGTTACGGCATTAGACTATCATCTTTCAATTACACATCAAATAGCAGCAACTTATTCTGGAGGCACCTACTTTTTGTATCATTTTATAGGCTTGTTATTTTACTATTTTATTGCCCTTTATACCAAATCTGAAACAAACACAAAAAAATGGTTGCCTATTGTTGTTGGCTATACCTTACTAAGGATGCTCGTATTTCTTCCTTTTAATTCCAATCAAAACTTACAAGATTTTGTAGCAGCATTGGAGTCTTCAAACTACGGAGTATTTGTACTAGTAGAATATATTCTGGTAAGTATGATCAATATCGCACTGCTATTTCTTGCTTATAATAAATTGAAAAAAGCGCCATTACAAATTGAATTAAATAAAAGTCAAACAAATCTTTACAGATGGATTAAGAGAATTATAATCGCAATTGTACTCATGCAAACGGTCGTGTTTGTGACCACGATTCTAGGTAGTTTAGATATTGGCAATTTTAATTTTTATCTTCAGTTTGAAACACTTATCTATTCTATATTCTTCTTTATATTTGCCTTTTCTATCATGCATTTTCCCATATTTGCTTATTCTGGAAATTTTGAAGACCTATCTACTGCGACTATTGAGAAATATGCAAAGTCATCATTGTCTGATTCTACAGCACTTTTTGAGCAAATAAAAGCGATTGTAAATGAAGAAAAAATGTACTTAGACTTTGAAATAAAATTGAATACCGTCGCTGAAAAATTAAAGCATTCTATTCATCATATTTCGCAGGCAATCAACCAAAACGCTAAAATGAGTTTCCCAGATTTTATCAACAGCTTTAGGATTATAGAAGCTAAGAAAAAACTGACAATGCCAAAGCCAGCAACAATATTTGCTATTTCTTTAGATGTAGGTTTTAATAGCAAAGCTGCTTTTTACACTGCTTTTAAAAAACAGACAGAAATGACTCCTACCGAATTTAAGAAACATTACAAATCTACCGATTCATACAAATACAAAAATGAGTAATGAATTTCGTTTCTATTTCCTTTATATTCCAATATAAAACAGAATTACAGTAGAGAGGATATTTATATTTAAAATCCAAATAAAATCATTTGAATGTCTGTTTTTTAATGAATCGACTCGTATAACATAAAGCACATAAAAAGTGTCTTCACTATAAATAAAGGTCCTTTTATCTTGTCTGATACTATCAGCCGAAACGCTAGTATGATTCTTCCAAGATATAGTTGCAGCTTGCTTCCTGCCTACTTGCGAAAGTACCTGTGACTTTCTACCCAATGGCAGACGAGTCAGTTTATTTATAAAATGGAACACAAACACATATATAAAGTTTCCCTCAAGACAAGGAGTTAAAACAAAAGAAAATAAATTAGAACTATTGGAACGAGAATTAAGCCCTATGATACGTGCATTAATAAATGGTAAACATTTTTTTGTCCTTTCAGTTTTACCCTTTAGCACAAAAAGGGAAGCAAGGGCAAATCGCATACATTTTAAAAACCTTTATGGCCATCAGATAAATTGAAAAAGATTAGCATTTCCTCACCTCAAGAAATAATAATATATTTACGCCATTAAAAAGTAATTCATACTCTTGGACTTAAAACGAATTAGAAAATACATAACCTCTGACATTGACATAAATTCTACCAATAGAAAATTTTATTTGGTTGCATTTTCTGTTTTTACAGCTTTTGTATTTCTCAACTTTTTTGAACCTTTTGGTTTATATTATGACGGTTCGATTACAAAAGAAGACGTATTTATTGAATTATTTATAGCAATGACATTGGCTTTTGTGGTACTGCTTTTATCTCAATTTGTTGTCAGAGTTTTATTTAATGTAAATAAATTTACGGTTGTTTCTTTATTTTTTTGGTTTCTTTTAGAAGCACTATGTGTTGCTTCCGTTTGGTTTGTCTTTCAAATTTTAGAGAAGGATTTTACAGGAAACCTTCTAACGGTTTGGTTTGAGAACCTTTTGGGGTATCTGTTAATTATGTCTCCACCTTATTTCTTATATGTCAGTTATATTCGTATTAAAGATGTAATTAAAAGATTAGAAAATGAAAATCGCACACAAAAATCGGTAGAAGAAATGGTGCCGGATATTACCCTTACAGACGAAAACGAGATTGTAAAATTAGTTTTAAAAACAGAAAACCTACTTTTTATAAAAGCTGCAGACAATTATATAGAAGTTCATTTTTTAGAAAATGGTGTCCACTCAAAGTCTTTGTTAAGAAACTCTATAAAAAAAATGGAAACTACTTTTATACAGACTCCTATTATTCGTTGCCATCGTTCATTTATTGTAAATACCAAAAATATCGAACTGGCAAAAAAGACAGCATCAGGTTTTGATTTAAAACTACATCAGGTTTCGGAACTAACAATTCCTGTCTCTAAAAGCTATATTTCTGAATTCAACAAACACACCAGAAAGTAGTAACTAACTGAATATCAGCTAGTGGTATATATGACCTTTTACCCCAATGAATGGGGCAAACAACGAAACAGCCCAAAGACTCCTTTTTTACCCCTCTATTTTAGCCTTAGACCCTTTTTATTTTTTTACTTTTTTTTGCATCGCATCTTTGCATTGTTTTAAACTTAACAATGTGATCAAATGAAATTATTTAGTATTCAAGAAACCCTTATTAGAATCTTATTAATTAGTACGATAAGTTTTATTTCACAGTTTTCCTTTTCGCAAAGCAAAGCAACTGTATACAATTTGGAAACATTTGTGCATACCGTTCGTGAAAACAATCTGCAATTAAAAATAGCTAAAAATAAGAGTCGAGAGGCAGACGTATCAATTCAGGAGGCGCGATCGGTATTGCTGCCACAAATAAATGGACAAACGGAGGTAAAACGTAATTTAAACGACCAGTATACTTTTTTTGAGGCTCCAGATTTTGAAAATATTGACCCTATTACAGGTAATGTTCCTCTGGTAATGCAAAGATTCAATGTGAATTTTGACAACGAGTTTCAAGCCAATCTTCTGTTAGAACAAAACTTATTTAGCCTTAAAAGTATCTACGATTTAAAATCGGCACGACAGTTCTCTACCATTGGAAAACTGCAAAACGAAGACCAGATAATTAAGATAATTGCAGAAGCTAAAAAAGCGTTCTTACAAACGGTATTAATTAAAAATGTATACAAGGTGAGTCAGGTGTCGGAGTTATATGCCAAAGAAAACTATACCGCATCTAAAAATAAATTTGAAAATCAATTAATCTCTGAATTGGATTTGTTGCAAGCTAAAATACGCTGGGAAGAAGAGTTGCCAAAATTGCTCAAAGCAAAAAGAAATTATTTAATCCTTTTAGGAAATTTAAAAATAATTGCAGGAATAAACCCAACAGATAGCATTGTAATAGACTACGATCTAGCAACCTACGAATTAAAAGAGGCTACCGCAAACTCAAAGGATGTAATTAGCGAAAGAATTGATTACCAGTTGTTGGAAGCCACTAATCATTTGCAAGAAATAGATATAAAAAATAAGCGAGCAGCGTATTATCCGACATTGAACTTAAGTGCAGGATACACTTATTTTAGTAGTTCAGACAAATGGTCCTTTAAAGACAATCAGAATAAAATTATATATACAGCGGTAACTTTTACGATTCCAATCTTTTCAGGTGGCTATAGAAAATCTCAAGTAAGCAAAGCCAAGATACGATCTACGATTACTTCCTTAGAAAAAAAAGAAGCCAAATTGAGTATGACCATCGAAATTCAAAATCTAGAATTGAAATTATCAGAAGAATACAAAACCATACAGGTGGCAACATCTACAGGAGAAACAGCCAAGAAGTCATATGAAATTGCTGTTGAAACGGCAAAAAGAGGTTTGATCTCTCAACTCGATTTAAGAAGAATAAGCAACGATTATAACAGAGCTGAAATAAATTTATACAACAGTATTTATAATTATAAGTGCACACAGATTGATTTTAACATCGCAATTGCGAACTACTAAAAAAATAAAAAATGAATATCCTTAGTTTAAAAACCATTACTTCCGTACCGCTATTACTTGCAATTTGTAGCCTAGCTTCTTGCAGTGATGTAAAAAAAGAACAGAGAGCAGAATTAGAATTCCCTGTTGAAATTGAAATTCTAAAAAACAAAGAAAGAGTTCGTCAGATTGAATATTTTGGAATCATAAGTTCTAAAATAATCAACTACAGCTTTCTAACACCTGGCAGAGTAAAATCAATTTTTGTTCGTAAAAATCAGTTTGTAAAAAAAGGCACTAAATTGATGCAATTAGAAACAAAAGGGTTCCGTTTGGCATTAAATGCAGCTAAAAATGAAGAAAAACAAGCCGAAAGCGCCTATTTAGAAGCAGAAAAATATTATCAAAATCTTGATAAAGTATATAAATTAGGAGGAATATCGGGAACAGATATCGAAAAAGAAAAACTAGACCGTGATATAAAATATAAAGACTGGGAACAAAGTAAGATCAACAGCGATGCAAAAAATGAAGATTTTAAACAAGCGACACTTATTGCTCAAGCCAACGGAATTGTTTCTGATATTTTACCAAAAGTAGGAGAACTTATTGATGCAGGAGCAGAAACAATAATTATGCAAGGCAGAGGATTCTTTGCAGAAACTGCCTTGTCGCAAAAAGATTTGGAGAGGGTTAAAAAAGGCACCAGAGTACTTGTTGAAATTAAAAATAAAAAAGTAAATGGCGAGGTAAATTATATCGAGACACTTCCCGATTTTGAGACTTTTAGACATACTGTTAAAATTGATTTCTTAAATACCAGTTCCCTAAAAGCAAGTATCGGTCTGACTACAAAAATATATTTTGAAACCGACACGCTTCAAGGAATTTGGATTCCCCTAAAATATATTTCAAACAACGGACAAGACTTTGTAAATCTGTCAGAGAACAACAGATTAAGAAAAAAAGTAGTTCAAATTATTGATTTTTCAGGGGAAGATGTTCGCGTTTCAGGCTTAAAAGAAAACGATACATTAATTACCAAGGGTGCGGCAAATATTAAAGAAGGGTACAAAGTAAAAATTGTTAATTAGAAATTATGAAAAAAACAAATCAAAAATTAAAAACATCATTGCTATCAGCTCCAATAAAACAGGCTAATATTACCCTGTTTATTGCATTTGCTGTTGCCCTTGTTGGCTTGTATTTTTATACTCTTTTGCCAAAACAAGAAAACCCAGATATTGCAGTGCCTGTTGCCATGATTACGACCATTTATCCCGGTGCATCGCTAACAGATATTGAGCAACTTATTACGAATCCAATTGAAAATGCTGTTAATGGGATTTCAGGTTTTGATACAGTAGAGAGTTATTCGTTTAATAGTGCTTCTATTGTTGTTGTATCCTTAACAAATGATGCTGAGGTAGAAAAATCATGGCAAGAACTCAGAAGGGTTATCAATGATATTGATACTCGCATTCCGAAAGATGCATATAAGCCGTACATAGATACAAAACTGATTGAAACTGCAGGAATGATTATCAGTTTTTCTGGCGAAAAGTACAGTTATAAACAATTATCGGCCTATGCAGAAGTTTTTCAGAAACAACTCTCTAAAGTAGATGGCGTTACACGTTTTGAACTGATTGGGGAAATTCCACAAGAAATTGAAATTAAGATTGACATTGCTCAACTTCAGAAATATCCAATTTCGATTGAAACGATAGCAGAAATCATAAAAGCTCAAAATGTCTCCTTTCCTGCTGGAGCAATTAAAACCGAGAATGGTCAGATAAACGTACATATTACCAGCCCATTCGGAATTGTAAAAGATATTGAAAATACAATACTCTATACCACTGCAGAAAATGGTAGTTCTGTCTGGCTAAAAGACCTAGCTACTGTAAAAATAGTAGAAAGTAATGATGTAAAATACAAAACCAAACAAAATGGAAAAAATGCAGTTTTACTCGCAGGTTTCTTTAAATCTGGAGAGAATATTATTCCAATAGGGAAAAAAGTGCGGCAACGAATTGAAAGCACAAAACAAGATTTCCCTGATGATTTAATTATTGATGAAATATCTTTTGAGCCAGAAAGCATCGATAAATCAATTTCTAATTTTATGATGAATCTTTTGCAAGGTATTGCTTTTGTAATGCTTGTGGTTTTTATTGCTTTGGGTTTGAGAAATGCAATTATTGTTTCGGTGGCCATTCCGCTTTCTATACTTATCAGTTTTATTGCCATGTGGGTGTTCGATTTAAAGGTGCATCAAATAGCAACCACCGCTTTAATTATTTCTTTGGGTTTGCTTGTAGACAATGCAATTGTTGTGGTAGAAGCAGTACAAGAACACATTAATAAAGGAAAAGATAAATTACAAGCCGCATACCTGGGTGCCAAAGAAACTGCAAAACCAATACTTTCGGCAACATTAACGACTATTGCAGCTTTTTCGCCTTTATTATTTTTACCTGGTGCTGCTGGCGATTTATTGGGTGCCATACCTAAGATTGTAATTATTTCCTTAATTGCATCCTATTTTGTAGCCATGCTCGTAATACCTGCTTTAACGGTATTATTCGCACGAAAGTCAAAACAGAAAAAAGCAAGAAAAAACTATTTACGAATGTTCTTTATTCATTTATTGGACAAGGCTTTGACCTATAAAAAGGCAACACTTACCATTAGTTTTCTAGTATTGATCCTCGCTTTTATATCCGTACGGTTTCTTAAGGAGGAATATTTCCCACCTGCAGATAAGCAAACGCTGTATATTGATATTTCTGGTGAAAGTTTCAGCCTTGAAAACACAGAAAAAATTGTTGAAAAAATAGAGCATATTATACAACAGCAACCCGAAACAAAATCATACACATCGTCTATTGGTAAACCACTACCCCGCTTTTATCAACTGATGGAAGTAAATGTGCAATCGTTAGAATATGCACAAATTAAGGTAGATTTTGACATGGATAAGAGCGAAAATTTTAGCAATAAAAAGGAACTGGCAGCCTATTTACAAAATCAATTTAATAAAAAAATTATAGGGGCTTCTGTTCAAACCCGCTTATTAAGCTTGTCAGGTTCTGGAGGGGGCGCCGTGTTACTCGATATCTCGGGCGAGGATATCAATAGAAATATTGAAGTTGCAAAAATGATCAGAGACACACTTCGAAACCTTGAAGGAGCCTATAAAATTGGAACGAGCATAAGCAATGCGAAATATGAATATGTAGCCGATATTGATTTTAATCTAGCAGCCTCATTAGGAGTAAACCAATACGATATTCAAAAGCAGGTTCATTTGGCACTGATGGGCAGCGAACTAACAAAATATAGAAAAAATGGAAACGAATTCCCAGTGAATATATCAGGGAATATATCTTCTATTTCCGAGCTTGAAAATTTTGGAATTGTCTCCTCTCAAACGCAACAAAAAATCTTGTTAAAACAAATAGCAGATATCAAAATTGAGAAGAAATACCCTGTCATTAGACATCATAATAAAGAGCGAAACATAAGTGTATTTTGTGATGCAAAAGAGGGCTATAGTGCGACCGAAATTGCAAATAAAATTGAGTTCGAAATACTACCAAAACTAGATACAACTGGAACAGACATTACCTTTAACGGAGAGCGGGAAGCATCGAAAAAAGATGCTGGGAACATGGGATTTGCTGCACTTGCTGCAATATTCCTTGTCTATATTATTTTAATGATTGAATTTAATTCCTTTGTACAACCTTTTGTAATACTGCTCACTCTGCCATTGGCATTTATTGGTTCAATTGCAGGTTTGCTTGTGACTGGTCAGCCATTTTCATTTACTGCAATTTTAGGAATTGCCAGTTTGATAGGTATTGTTGTAAACGATGCCATATTGCTCATTACCTTTATCAACAGAGCCAAGGAACAAGGAATGCATATTATTGAAGCGAGTAGAGATTCATCAAATCAGCGATTTGTTCCAATTATGGTCACAACAGCAACTACCGTAATGGCGCTGATTCCACTTTCGCTCTCGGGCAACGAAATGTTTGTTCCTTTAGCAGTAGCACTCATGTTTGGTTTGATTGTAGCAACCCTTCTAACATTGGTCGTCATCCCTGTTTTATTTTCCGTTTTAGTCAAGAAATAGTCATGTTGAGCTATTGAATACAACTCTTTTTAAATCTTATACCATGAATAAAATACGACTAACTTCTGTTCTACTTCTCTTTATATATAGCAATGGGTTTTCACAAACGCTACAGAAAGAAACACTTTGTAAAAAGTGGTATCTCGAAAAGTATAAAGTTATGTGGGTAGCCTACGAGCCTGAGGAAAAAGAAAAGAACGATTCTATTTTGCTGCAAAACGACATGACCTATGTGAGTGTAAATCAGGGGATAAAAACATCTGGAAAATGGACTTTCAATACTGAAGAAAACTATTTTACGATGTTTAACGACAAAGGAGAGAGCATAAAATTCATCGTTAATAAGCTATCTATACATAGCATGGTTTTAAATATTGACAGTAAAGAAATGGACGGTGTAGATATTCAGTATACAACAAAAAAATAATGAGAGAAGAAACACATCGCATTTTAGGATATGATTTTGCAAGAGGTCTTGCCGTCATTGGAATGATATTCGTGAATTTTAAAACGGTGATGGTCGCCGAAACGGATGCTTATTTATATCAGTTGGTGGCATTGTTATCGGGCAAAGCAGCCGCTCTATTTGTAGTTCTTGCGGGTGTTGGTATGACTTTAATGTATAAAAGTGCAAAAAATGATGTGAACAAAATAAGAAAAATAAAAATTACACTACTAAAAAGAGCTGCATTCCTTTTTGTTGTAGGGTTGAGCTATTATGCTATTTGGCCTGGCGATATTTTGCATTATTATGGTCTGTATATATCAATGGGACTTTTGTTTTTGTCAGTCTCGCGCAAGTGGCTACAAACAATAATTTTTTTGTTTATCAGCGCTTATTCTACTTTTATGTTGTTTTTTAAGTATGAAGCAGGCTGGGATTGGAATACTTTAGAATACACAGATTTCTTTACCATAAACGGATTTTTTCGCAATTTTTTCCTAAACGGCTTTCATCCTTTTTTTCCATGGTTTGCTTTTCTACTCATAGGGATCTGGATTGGAAGAATAAATTTTAATGAGCCGAAGATCAGAAATCGAGTAGCCCTATTTTCGCTAACAGTATTTGTTGTTTTTAAAAGTATTTCAATATTTTTACTTGACACGCTAAGTCAATTGGCACCAATAGAGAAATCAGAGCTTACCTATCTTTTAGGAACAACACCAATGCCTCCCCTATTTTTTTATATGATTACTGCTTCTAGTTTCGCTGTTTTTATAATTTCAGTATCTATATACATCAGTGCTAAATTATCGCATACACTTTTTATCAAGCAGATGGTAAGCACCGGGCAGCTTGCATTAAGTAATTACTTCTTTCATGTTGTTCTGGGAATGCTTGCTTTGAAATTATTTTTTAAAAAATTAGAGTCTACATTTTCTATTGAGTTTGCCGTAGTATATGCAATTGTTTTTAGCGTTGTAATCTTATTTTTTTCTCATATTTGGCGCATGAATTTTAAACAAGGCCCTCTAGAATATGTCATGCGAAAAATTACAGGATAAAAGTCGGTGTACAACCAGCACTTTTTTTTCGCCTCGAAAAATAAAACCAGCACAGGCGCTACTCAAAAAAAAACAGGAAAATAATAACTAGGCCTAACAACTAAATATTCATATAACATATAAGACCAAAAATAAAGGCAGTATTGACAGAACTGAATCAATCCCGTCCTAAACGATAAAAAAAGTTATAAAAAAGAGAATAATCTTTAAGTATCTCAATTAACTTTGAGTTGTACAACAAAAAACACCATTCTCTA
>CEWR01026366.1_pt1 | contig 23217 bp, 18 predicted proteins | sample 356321 | NCBI WGS metagenome assembly CEWR01 (sample SAMEA2621551, study PRJEB7988) | marine metagenome | biome: marine biome (ENVO:00000447); feature: mesopelagic zone (ENVO:00000213); material: "saline water (ENVO:00002010), including plankton (ENVO:xxxxxxxx)" | depth 790 m
TCGATTTTTCATGGAACTGGCGCCGCTAGCGGTGTTGCTGCTCGGCGGCCTCTGGGCCGACAGAACAGACGCGCGCAAACTGATTCTTTTCTTAGGTCTACTCGCCGTCGTACTGCCACTTCTCCTCATTCCGTTCGCGGTTTCAATCACGTTGCAAGTCGCCTTCCTATTTGGATTGGGTATGGCCTTATTACAAGCCCTCAGTGACCCAGCTCGTCAATCAATCATCAATCGCGTCACCCGTTTCGACATTCAACGGACCGTCACGGTCGCAACCTTGACAACCACGTTGGCCGGTCTTGTGGGCGTGTGGATCGGCGGTAAGTTAGAAACGATCGGAATCCGACAAATCCTCGTCATTCAGGCTGTCGTGATAGTAGCTTCCGCCTTTGCCCTCGGCAGACTCCCCGCATTACCACCGTCTATACGCGCTGAGGAGCCCGTTGGTTCGGGCCACGGCTTCATGAGCCGTTTATCTCAAAGCTTCGCGCTCTTTTGGGGCTTTCCACTAATACGGAACGTCATTGGACTTAATTTCCTTTCGTCGCTATTTAATGCGGGTGCTTACACCATTGGCGTGCCGTATATCGTGACGCAAGTCTACGAAGGTGGCGCTGACTTCTTTGCGGACACGATGATTTGGTTTATGGCAGGGAGCATTGGCTCGACCGCATTCCTGCTGCTCGTCATGCCGTTGTTGCATCCTGGCCGAGCTTTTATCTGTCTTCAGCTAACGCGGGTCGTCATTCTCGCGGCATTGTGGTTGCAACCGCCGGTTTGGTTGTTTTTCGTCATCATCTTTTTGTGGGGAGTCAACATGGGCATTACCACCACGCTGGTACGAACCGTTGTACAAGAGTTGGCCCCGGAAGCTCATCGCGCAGAGATTCTGTCGATTTTCCTCTTTAGCTTCATGGCCAGCGCGCCGCTATCGTCTCTCATGCTTGGTACGTTGGTCGAGTACACGAACCCCATGACCGCCTTGTTGCCTGGCATTCCCATCTCAATCGCGATCTTTGTCCTCGGGCTATACGCCACGAGTTTATGGGCCTACCGTTCGCCTTCTTTCGATAAGCCTAACCGGTAGGTCGCCCGCCCAAAAGAAGCTCCCTGCGCTTTTGGTATTGCCGATTCGATAGCACCCTCTCCGCAATCACTATTTCTTAAAGATTTTTCGAACCAACGGCCAGCCTCGCTAAGCTACGCTATTAGCGATCCGTCTAACTTCCTTCGCGACCAGATCCGGACGTTGCATCGGAATGAAGTGGGTTAAATCCGGTAGGTGAATGTCATGACCGTCTTCAAACGCGTCGGCGAGTTCCGGCCATGTAGGCGATTGCGAAAAATCCATTTCGGCTCGCTCGCCTTCGGCTCGAAATGCACGCATTACTGAAACAGGATGCTGTACCGCCTTGATCGCCTCGGCAATTTGGCATCTCGCGCTTCCCATATATATCGAGGCCTCGACGACCGGCGGACAACCTAATTCGAACCCATTGTTAGTCGGGACGATCCCATATTCGCAATAATCGTGGAGAACGTCTTCGCGCCATAAATTGAACGGATGGCGCGATCGAAACCGGTTAAACATCTCGGCCGCTGAGGACCATTCGTTTCGGCGGCGAGCCACCGGATGCTCCGAAGCGTCAGCAAAAGGCCGGTCCCGCTCCCAGTTCACATAAGCTTCGGGAGGCATGATGACTGGATCGACCAACACCAGCGCTTGGAACCTTTCTGGCCGCTGCGCGGCGGCCTGCGTCAGACTGTGGCCGCCCATTGAATGTCCGACGCCGATACCGCTCAGTAGCTCCATCGCCTCGGCAAACGCAACCACGTCCGCACCGAAAGTACTCCAATCGTATGGACCAACGTTATCCGAACGGCCATGGCCTCGCATATCCAATGCCAAACAGTGAAAGGCGCTCCCAAGCTCTCGGATCGTCGCGTCCCAGCACCGTGCATGAAACCCTGTCGCGTGAACGAACAGGACGTCGTCTCCCGCTCGGTCACCCCACTCGTAATAAGTGAAGTTGATCCCTCGAATCGATAACTGCTTTTCTATCGGTTGCACTGTCCACCCCTAATGCGTGCTGAAGTCTAGCGCCCTATTGACGGCGTTTCATGGCTGCGAGCTCACCGAATGCATACAATGAAACGATGGAAGATCCCACGACAAACACCGACGTTATCTCCGACGATCGCGATTTGCTGATACTGGTTGACTCTTCCGACGAAGAAATCGGGGAGCTCGACAAAGAAGCTTGCCATAACGGGTCCGGCAAACTTCATCGGGCAATCTCAGTCTTTATCTTTAATCGCGACGGCGATTTGCTCATCCAACAACGCCACGCGCAAAAACGACTTTGGGGTGGGTCATGGTCAAATAGTTGTTGTTCACACCCTCGTATTGGCGAAGAAACAGATGTTGCAGCACAACGACGTGTCGCGGAGGAACTCGGGCTAGAGGTCGATTTAAACTTTCTTTTTAAGTTCGAGTATTGCGCTAGGTTTGCGGATTTGGGAACTGAACATGAATTCTGTTCAGTCTATGCAGGGCATGTCGATAGCGAACCCATCGTCAACACGAACGAAATTCAAGCATGGGAATGGGTCTCGCGCCGTGAACTAAATCGACGTATTGAACAAACACCGAACGATTTCACACCCTGGCTTCGAATCGAATGGGCGCGCATTAACGATGAGTTTTCAGAAGATTTGCGTTGTAGTTTTCGACGAAAACCGTGATCCGCCACATCTCCTGCCGCGTCTACGTAACTGCACGCGGCGGTGATCCACCACCCGTCGTCGCTTGCGTAGCCCGATCAAACCAAGCGTCTGCACTCTCGTCGTCGTACGCGCGCATGGTTGTCTTAATTCGTTCAAGTGCTTGATCCGGGTACTCGACCAACTCTTCCACAAGCGCCACTGCCTCAGCGACAACGCTGCCCTCTTTTGGAGCAGCGTAGGCGACACCCATACCTACTAATTCAGCACCATAAAAACGGCGCCCGGTTAAAGTAAGTCTCGCGGTCACGGCCGCGGAGTGTCGAAGTCGCAGCCACGCCATGTTGTAAGGTGCGGCCATTCCTTGCCGAACTTCACCCACTTGGAGAAACGACTCTCGACCGACGAGCATCAAGTCCCCGGCGAGCGCAAGAGCCGCACCGCCATTGATGGCGAACCGTTCCAGGGCGACCACCAGCGGCTTTTTCAAATGAAATAGCGCTTTATGGGTCGCGCGCCAAATATCGCCAAATCGAACCAACCACTCAGGAGGAGACTCGGCGTTGAACTCCTTCAGGTCGAGACCCGAACAGAAAGCGCCATCAGCGCCCCGTAGCAGCACGGCCTGGATTTGGAGATCCGAATCTATCTTTCTAAGAGCATCGGACAACCCAAGACCTAACGGTCCGTTGATCGCGTTCCGCCGTTCCGGGCGGTTAAGAATCAACTCCGCCCAACGCCCGCGCATCACGATTTCGACTTCCGGCATATGAGTCCTGTTAGATAAGCAGCAGTACGAGACCTAAAACGACGACGGCTGCACCGAGCAACTCGCTCATGCGTACTTTTTCACGAAATATGACCAAAGTAACAAAAAAAGCGAAAAGTAACTCGACCTGGCCGAGCGCACGTACATATGCCGCCCGTTCGAGCGTCATTGCAGTGAACCATCCCGCGGATGCCAACATCCCCGCTAGCCCAACCCAAACGCCCCGTTTCCAAACTTGGCCAACGAGCATCAAGCTATTCCGATTACGTAAAAATAAATACACCCCCATACCGACGGTTTGGATGGTTGTCGCGGCAACCAAGGTAATGGAAGCCCGGACCAAGAAATCACCGCTTGGTAGCGACAACGAGGCTCCGCGATACAACACCGCGGAGATGCCAAAACCGGCGCCTGCCCCCACCCCATACCACAGAGCTGGCCCAGGCCCCGAATGCAACAGGACTCGCCAACCTTCCGGGGTCGACAATAACGCAACGCCCAATAAACTGACGAGAATTCCAGTCATAGCGATGGGACTCATACTCTCGCCCAAGATAACTGCAGCAAACAACGCGGCTTGCACGGTCTCCGTTTTAGAGTACGCGGTCCCCACCGCGAAGTTTCGCGTCTGAAACGACCGAATTAGCGCCACGGTTCCAAGGATCTGGCAGACGGCGCCGATCAACACGTGACCCGCAAAATCCCACGACAGCTCTGGCGGTCGGAATCCAAGCCAAATCAATACGGCTAAGTACATCCACGCGAAGGGAACCGCATAGCAGAAACGAACGTAGCTCGCCTCGGTCGCATCCATGACTGAGGTCAATTGCTGCTGCAGCGCAGTGCGCAGGTTCTGCAACAATGCAGCCGCGATCGTTATCGGTACCCAGAGCTCCAACACACAACCCGTTCGTTTCGGTCGAGTCTACCAACCCGCTTCGATACGTTCGCCAAATTGGCACCCGGCAGCGTAAGTTTCCAGTTACTGCATTACCAGAACCGCATTAATAATTTGGCGAACGTATCGAGTATCTAGTTATAAATAGATATCGTTCGACCAAACCGTATACTGGACTAGGTCAGTTGATCGTTAAATGAAGGGATAGAGCCGCGGACCTTAATGACGGCAATATGCTGTCGAATCTAAAGGACGCGTCTCCGAGGGAATCCATGGCGAATCCACGCTTGCGGGCCGTTTCATGAAAATGCTCGCAAGCACCAGCTGAACGAGATCTGCCATGGCTGCCGGATGCGATTGAGAAACAGAGCAGCACACGATTGGAGCGAATATGAAGAGCGAAGAAAGCAAGTGCCCGGTTTTGGGCGGGCCGCACAGACACACGGCGGCTGGGACCACGGCGAACCAGCACTGGTGGCCGAATCAGTTGAACCTAAAGATGCTCCAGCAGAACCCTCCCCAGTCAGGTCCAATGGGGGAGGATTTCAACTACCCTGAGGAGTTCAAGACGCTTGACTTGGATGCGCTGGCGAAGGACATCGATGAAGTGATGACCACGTCGCAGGACTGGTGGCCAGCCGACTACGGCCACTATGGGCCGCTCTTCATTCGCATGGCATGGCACAGCGCAGGCACCTACCGCATCGGCGACGGCCGCGGCGGCGCGGCCTCCGGCACCATACGCTTTGCACCACTCAACAGTTGGCCCGACAACGTGAACCTCGACAAAGCGCGCCGATTGCTCTGGCCGATCAAGCAAAAGTACGGCCGGAAGATCTCGTGGGCTGACCTGATGATCTTTACCGGGAACCGTGCCCTGGAGACCATGGGATTCAAGACGCTCGGTTTCGCCGGCGGGCGCGAAGACGTTTGGGAGCCCGAAGAAGACATTTACTGGGGGCCGGAGACCGGGTGGCTCGAAGACGAGCGCTACAGCGGCGACAGGGACCTCGAGGTTCCCCTCGGCGCGGTTCAGATGGGCCTGATCTACGTCAATCCGCAGGGGCCAAACGGTAATCCAGATCCGGTCGCTGCAGGCAGGGACATTCGAGAGACATTCCGCCGCATGGCGATGAACGACGAGGAAACCGTTGCGCTCATTGCCGGCGGGCATACGTTCGGCAAAACCCATGGTGCTGCCGCCGAGAGTTTCAAAGGTCCCGAACCCGAGGGTGCCACCATCGAGGAGCAGGGGTTTGGTTGGACCAGCAGCTACGGCAGCGGCAAAGCCGGCGATACGATCAGCAGCGGGTTGGAGGGCGCATGGACCACCGCGCCGGCGAAGTGGGACAACAACTTCTTCGACAACCTGTTCGGCTACGAGTGGGAGCTGGTGAAGAGCCCTGCCGGTGCGCACCAGTGGACTCCCACGGATCCTTCTGCAAAAGGCACCGTGCCGGATGCTCACGATCCGTCGAAGACGCACGCCCCCACCATGCTCACCACCGACCTCTCGCTCAGGATGGACCCGATCTATAAGCCGATCTCAAAGCGCTTCCACGAGAATCCGGAGGAGTTCGCAGACGCCTTCGCCAGGGCATGGTACAAGTTGACGCACCGCGATATGGGGCCCCGCACGCGGTGTCTCGGCCCGTTAGTTCCTGCGGAGCCGTTGTTGTGGCAAGACCCGGTCCCCGACGTCACTCATGAATTGATTGGGGAGCAAGACATCGCTGCCCTCAAGGGAAAGATCCTCGGATCAGGACTGTCTATTTCCCAGCTGGTCTCGACCGCCTGGGCCTCGGCAGCAACGTTCCGGGACACCGACAAGCGCGGCGGAGCGAACGGGGCACGTATTTGCCTCGCGCCGCAGAAGGATTGGGATGTCAACCAGCCGGCCGAACTCGAGAAGGTGCTGCCGACCCTGGAGGAGATTCAAAAGGAATTCAACGGCTCGCAGTCCGACGGGAAGATGGTCTCGCTCGCCGACGTGATCGTTCTGGGCGGGTGCGCAGCTGTCGAGCAAGCCGCGAAGAACGCCGGGCACGACGTGAAGGTTCCGTTCTCGCCTGGGCGCACGGACGCGGTGCAGGAGCAAACCGACGTGGATTCATTTGCCGCGCTCGAACCGACTGCAGACGGGTTCCGCAACTATCTCGCAAACGGGCACACGAGACCCGCGGAGGAGCTGTTGGTGGATCGGGCACATATGCTGGCGCTGACCGCTCCTGAGATGACGGTGCTCGTCGGCGGCATGCGCGTCTTGAATGCCAACGTCGGGCAGTCCGAACTAGGCGTCTTCACCGAGCGTCCCGAGACGTTGACCCACGATTTCTTCGTGAACCTGCTCGACATGAGCACGGGGTGGCAAACGTCCGGTACATCCGAAGGCGTGTTCGAGGGACACGATCAAGGGACGGGCGAGGTCAAGTGGACTGGTACCGCCGTCGATCTCGTCTTCGGCTCGAACTCCCGGCTCCGAGCTATCGCGGAGGTATATGCGTGCGACGACTCGCAGCAAGCGTTTGTGCGTGACTTCGTCGCTGCGTGGGACAAGGTCATGAATCTCGATCGCTTCGACCTCGCCTGATCTCAGCGAGCTGATCACTCCGCAACGTACGTCGTGACTACGTGCATGAATCGTCGTTAGATATCGAAGCGGGCGGGATCGTCTTCAGCCAGTCATTCACGCTCGTCGTTTGTCTTTTTGGCTGAAAATGAATTGAGTTTGGGGCCATAGCGGCTTCTGGCACAAAGGAGACACTTCCTCCGGCGTTTCGTTTGCTTCCGACCCCGAAGGCGGACATTTGATCAATCGGCGGAGTCGCCCATGATGGTCGATTTTGGTATCGACCTCTCATCTAGATTTTGGCGATTTCACCCATCCGGTCAAGATTGAAGGATAAACGGGCGGCCCAGCCGTTGCCTCGTACCCTACACCGGGCTCGAAGTAGCGCCTTGCAATGTTGACGATCAGAGCTGGCAACGGGTGGACGAGAACCCAGGCCATACTTCTGCCGCCGTGCTTCGCGAGCCACTAGATACGCATTTCTCGGTCATCACCTCGAGTAGCGGCCAGCGTCTACATCCGAAGATACTCGGCTCGATATTCAGAGAAACGATTTTCTAAGTTGCTTTGTTCAAATCCGAAGCGTTCCAAGCTGTATGTATGACTTCCATGCCGCCCTTTTGCGTTGCGCACTAGATAACGCTCCAACATCCCTTCGAAACTAGTTGTATTCGGCAATCCCATAAATTCGAGAATCCGCTGTACAACGTTGACGGGCTGGCTCAGTAAATCCTTGTAATTAACATCGATGAACCGGGCGTCCAGACCAGCATTTTGTTTTCGTTGTTGAAGGGTGTTCGCTAGTCCCCTACTCCACTGATCGGCAGTGTCACGACCTACTTCCCATTCATCCACCACCTCACTGAAAGCACTTCTGAGTGCGACCGAAAGACTTGCCATGGATGGGATGACTTCCACTGGATCACGATGTAACTGGATGAATTTCGCATCGGGATATACCCGATTCAACGCGCTCAGGCCGAGCATATGGCCGGGTGCCTTTAACAACCAGCGCGCCTCGTCCCCACCACATTGGAGAACTTTCAGATACCGTGCGTGCCAGCGATACGCCGGTTCCCAATCGCATGTTTGTAACCACCGGTTGTATGCCGAAACGCGGTGTGCCGTATGAAATTGGATACTACGCATGGCGTGAGCTTGGATGGTTACGCATTCATGTGGCAGTCGTGCGCCGAGTCGATGAATGCCCTTCAAATTCGGGGCCATCCGATTAACAATGGTGATCTGTCCCGCTGAGGCAACAACCCGACCAAAATCCATAGGGTCGCGTTTAGGAATGAAAGTTGACTCCCAAAAGCGCGGTGTGCGCACAGCTGAATGAAGCGCTAACGCCTCATGTAACATCGTCGACCCGGTTCGCGGCAAACCGAGAATAAAGATCGGCCCGCGAAGCGTCTCCGAAACAATACACGGATCGTTCTGCCACATTGCTTCCAGCCGCAAACGGTTGCACAAGAGGCTCATCAGGTACCACCTAGCTGCGAGCCGCCCCACCGGGTTGAGCGCGGAAGTTTGGTCGAATCCCTCCAGCAAGAGATCGAGGGGTTCAATGAAATCCAGCGAACCAAAATCTTGAAACCCTGTCGCCCTGCTCGCTCCGTCCAAGAGCTCTTCCCGATCGAAAAGTGTGTCAAAAACGCCCCGGTGGATACCCGCAGCCAATCCCTTGTTGACCCACGCCATCCACCTTCGCGCCCTTGGACCCCGCGTGCTACGAGCGCTCACGGGATCTATAATTTCCTTTACCGCCTGGTTATTCGTCATTTAACAGGCCCGCGAATTAGCCTTCCGATCGATTACACGCATTATGCCTGCTGATTACTTACGAATAGGAGATGCAGCGTAACCAACTGCAGTTCCCTTTCGCACCAGTCGAGGTAACCTTACGGCCTCGATAAAACTTGCCGGGCCAGTGCAACACACGATCCAAGATGACATAACCGCGTGGGATGAGATATTAGATCACCGAACGGGTAGTTCTGGAGACGCCGCAACCTCCGCTTGGCTCGCTAGTGCAATTGCGGCCGTAGGGGCAGTCCCTCATATCGACGCTTTTTCTTTCGATCGACTTATCGCGCAGAAATGCTCGGTGACGATCGACGAACAATGCGTTGATGGCGTCCCACTATTTGATTGTTTGATTTCGCCTCTGGTTGAAGCCCCGCTCTGCCCCCTGGCAATAGGTAAAGGCATTGGCGTTACCACGTTCAGTCCGAATGCCCGGCATCCCGGGACGGAAGCGTTGCTCCAAGCTCGAGAGAAGAATCTTCATCAGGGCATCGTCGCTGTTTCCGAAGGTGGAACCGAGGGGTTGTCCCTATTGAATGCGGATCAATTTTCTCGGCCTTACGGACCTCCCGTTCTGCAGGTTGATGGGCGCCATAAAGATAATCTGATGAGAGCCGCTACCAACGGACTCACCGGCTGCATGTCTTTCGAAATCGATCGACAATCGACTCAAGCATCCAACGTTCAAACGACCGTTTGGGGTACGGATCCAAGCCTCGCACCTCTCGTGATCATGACCCCAAAAAGCGCTTGGTGGACTTGTACTGCAGAGCGTTCCGGTGGCATTGTCGCTTGGTTGGCTTGCGTTCGGCACTTTGCGGCCAATCCCCCTCGGCGGAACGTTCAATTCACCGCCAACACAGGACACGAACTAGGTCACACCGGTCTTGAGCATTATCTGCGCGAGCACAAGAATTTGGGTGCCTCAGCTCACGCGTGGATTCACCTGGGCGCAAACCTTGCGGCCGTCGACTCAATTCTCCGATTTCAACCTTCCAACGATGAACTTAGTACGATGGGTATCACTCATCTAGCAGCCGTCGACATCCGCCCGGGCTCGTCCACTTCCATTGGCGTGAGGCCCGGCGGCGAAGCTTGCAACATTTACGATGAAGGTGGGCAGTACCTATCCCTGCTTGGGTCGAATCGTTGGTTTCACCATCCCGATGACAGGTGGCCACGCAGTATCGACTTGGATCGAATAACCAGAATAGCAGACGCCGTCGTCCGGATCGCAAAGGATCTAGCTGCCTGAGCCTCTAACAGTACGACGCGCGTATCAGAGAGACTCCGCGCCACGTGCTTCATCACGGACCGCATCGAGCATGTAATCTACAGACGCCGCCAGCTCCTCATCCGAACAGGAATTACACAATCCTCTGATGGGCATCGCAGGAGGGATCCCGTCAATCACGCTTTGCAACAACGCTTCCCTGCCCTTATCAAGTCGTGGAGCCCAGGATTCCACATCCCCGAGTGAAGGCGCGCCCGCAACACCCCCTTGGTGACAAGAGAAACAATATCGAAGATAGGTTTCTTTACCGATGTTGGTTTCTGCTTGTTCGGTGGATTCCCCACAACCTCCCAACAATAATGGCAACAACAGGTACGCCAGTCTCACAAACTCACCTCAAGTTAAACTGTATCCAGCGCGACGGAAAACGCCGGACGATACGCATCAAAGAACGTTTTGTCCAAGAAATGTCGGGCTCAACGAAGGGGGGCTGTCGATCACAAAACGGTATTGAGGGATGCCTGCGACGACCGTAATCGGTTTTACAGCCAGAGAACGCTTTCGACTTCCTTAGTGGCACTCGATTAGAAATTTGTGATCCGCAGCGAGACCCACTTTACCCAGATGAGCCCCCGCGAACCTTACCCTTGCCCGCAATTGTCCGCCGGGCAGATATCTGGTTACACGCGGCCATGTTAGGATGCGCGGCCTCGTTGAGGACGGGTTGAACAAGTTTTCACCGCCCCGAGGCCTTCGGCAAAAGAACAGCGGGAAACCACATGTCTGACTACAAAGTGGCCGATATCGGATTGGCCGATTTCGGGAACAAAGAGATAGCCCTAGCAGAGAATGAAATGCCAGCGCTGATGGCGCTTCAGCGCAAATACGCGTCTCAAAAGCCGTTGGATGGCGCCAAGATTATTGGGTGTATACACATGACCATCCAGACCGCCGTGCTGATTCGCACACTCTGCGAGCTCGGGGCGGAAGTCCGCTGGTCGTCTTGCAACATTTTTTCCACCCAAGACCATGCGGCCGCAGCCATGGCTCGGGACGGCGTGCCAGTGTACGCGTGGAAAGGCGAAACGGAAGATCAATACGATTGGTGTCTGGAACAAACCATTCTCGTTAACGGCGAGCCATGGGATGCAAACCTCCTGCTCGATGATGGCGGCGATCTGACCAAGATGATCCACGAAAAATACCCTGCGATGCTTGAACACATTCATGGAATTAGCGAAGAAACCACGACCGGTGTCCACAGACTTGTCGAGATGCTAGAAAACGCCGAATTAAAAGTTCCAGCGATCAACGTCAACGACTCCGTAACCAAGTCAAAAAATGACAACCGATACGGTTGTCGACACAGCCTCAACGATGCAATCAAACGCGGTACGGATATGCTGTTGGCCGGTAAGCGAGCCCTCGTCATCGGTTATGGAGATGTCGGCAAGGGTTCATCTGCGAGTTTGAGGCAGGAGAGTATGATCGTTCGGATCGTCGAGATCGATCCGATTTGTGCAATGCAAGCGTGTATGGACGGTTACGAAGTCGTCTCCCCATACCTGAACGGCATCAACACAGGCAAATCCGCCGACATCGATACCAGGCTCCTTGGTGAAACAGACTTACTTGTTACCTGCACAGGAAATACCAACGTTTGCGACGCAGCGATGCTTGAAGCAATCAAACCCGGGGCCATCGTCTGCAATATTGGCCATTTCGATAACGAAATCGATACGGCGTACATGCGTGAATCTTGGCGGTGGCAAAATGTCAAAGATCAGGTGGATCAGATATTTCGGAGTGAAAATCCCAGCGATTACATCATTCTTCTGTCCGAGGGACGGTTGGTAAACCTAGGCAACGCGATGGGACACCCATCGCGAGTCATGGACGGTTCGTTCGCAAACCAAGTCTTCGCGCAAATGCATTTATACGAGCAAGGATGGGCCAACCAAACCGCAACCCAGCGCGCGCCCGTCAGTGTCGAGGTGCTGCCAAAAAAACTTGACGAGGAAGTCGCCCAACTAATGGTCGAGGGATTCGGTGGCGTCGTTACGCAACTTACCCAGAATCAAGCGAGCTACATAAGCGTGAGCACGGAAGGCCCTTTTAAGTCAGATTCCTACAAATATTGATGGCTTCGGCTTCTCGATAGAGGGTCGTTAGACGCTATCGTCAATACTGCCCTTTGAGCTTGGCGTGATCCCAAGTTACGTATCGTATGGGAGTGAACTTCAGTACAACGCGCTTTTGAGCAGTAGTACTTATTGCTTCTCGTAACGTTATCCTTTGTTCGTCCGATAGCGCCCTTCCGCCCGAGTTAATGTTGACCAACGTTTCTTGTATGACGTCTGGGTCGTCAATAACTTCCGCCGTTGCGTATATCATGACGCCTTTCAGCTCGGCGTATTGTTCACCGCTCTCGACTAACAATGTCGCCTTTGGATCGCGGCGCCAGTTGTAAACTTTCTGACTCTTCCCAAAGGTCGTGCAATAAAGACAGCCGTCGTCGTCTCGATAAAACCACATCGGCATCGGATGCGGATAGCCGTCTCGACCGTTTGAAACGATGATCAAGGTCTTCTGACTCGTTAAATAATCTAGGATCTCTGCTTCGGTAAGCTCGATCAATTCGCGTCGAGAAGGCATGGATTTCCCCGTGGGCAACGTATATGACGGCGAGCTTCTAACACTCCTAAACCGGAGGTCAACCAAGTATTTCAGTCCCCTTGCTGAACAAACCCGCCAAACGATCATTCAAATAAGGGTTTTATCCACTGGACGAACCTACTTCCCTGCGAATTCACCTCGAATTGCATCACTGTGTTCACCCAGAGTCGGGATTCGAGTATCACGATCAATCACTCGATTTGCGTCGGGGTGGGCCGGCATATCAATTTCGCCAGTCTCACTTGCAACTCGAATACGCCTCAACTGCGGGTGCTTTGATAAGTCATCCAATCCATTTACCGCACCGAACGCGATGCGTGCGTCACCTAACTGTTGTTCCAATTCTTTTCGACTTCGCGCAGCAAAAACGTTTTGAACGATAGCATCCACTTGTTCCCGATGCTGCATGCGTGCCGAGTTGTCGGCGTATTCAGGATCAGAAGCAAGCTCCGGTTTGTTGAGTACTTTAGTTACCAGATCACGCCACTCGCGTTCATTCTGAACGGATATCACCAACGTCGCCCCATCTTGGGTCAAAAATCCCCCGTACGGAGTAATCGAAGGATGCGCCAACCCAACACGATTGGGTCCCGTACCCCCGTAGTCGTATTGCAACAACGGCACGCTCATCCACTCCGCCATCACATCGAACAGCGACAGACGAATTGCGGTACCTCGACCCGTCGACCATCGTCCAATTATGGCTTCATTGATCGCAAGCGCGGCAGAGACACCTGTCGCGATATCGCAAACTGAAACGCCGACGCGGCCGTATTCACCCGCGGGGCCGGAAACAGACACCAGCCCCGATTCTGCTTGGATTAACAAGTCGTATGCCTTCATCGCAGCGTAAGGTCCTTTTTCGCCGAATCCCGAAATATCGCAAGTAATCAGTCGGGGATGCTGAGTGCGCAATTGCGTTGAACCCAGCCCCACTCGAGCTGCCGCACCGACCGCTAGATTCTGTATAAACACGTCTGCTTGCGAGATGATCCGCCGAATCAGGGCTACATCCGACGACTTCTTGATGTCCACAACAAGCGACTCTTTGCCTCGATTGGCCCAGGCGAAATACGCGCTTTGACCGTTTGCGACGGCATCATACGCCCTCGCAAAATCTCCCTCGGCTCGTTCAAGTTTGATGATCCGTGCCCCAGCGTCCGCGAGGCGACACGTCGCTAGCGGCGCCGCGACCGCCTGCTCCAATGCCACCACGAGAACACCTTCCAACGGCTTTGCGGTCGATTCATCCACCCTGACTCACTCCCGTGTAACCACATTCGTAAGGTCGCAACACATCACAATGACTCGCTAACCAGCACAGGATTAGCGCGCAAGATTCTAACCCAGTAACGACGAATACCTGCCAGCCTACGCGGTAGAAAACTCAAGATAGTTGCCGCTAAAAGAACGCTAAATCATTGAATCCAATACGATTTATAACCTCATGCTATACATCGTTACGGTGGACCTGGATAATGCCGCGTTTTGCGCGGAGAAAAGCTTTCTCCGGGTCGTAGTTGTAGTAGTGGGAGGAACCGTGACGGATATCGACAAACTGGCTGGGTCAGTGAGTAATCTACAAGCCGGCTTTGAGTCGCATCGTTATATTTGCAGCAGCCAGATCGCAACCGCCGTGTATCTTGCGTATCAGTTGCGCAAGCCTGTGCTCGTCGAAGGCCCGGCCGGCGTTGGTAAAACGGAGCTGGCCAAAACCACCGCAGAGATGTTCGAACTTCCCCTTATCCGACTTCAATGCTACGAAGGCCTCGACGAAGCCAAAGCAATCTACGAATGGAAATACGGTAAACAGCTGCTTTATACACAAGTCCTCAAAGAAACTCTGGACGAAGTGCTCCAAGGTGCAAAAGGGTTTACCGAGTCTGTCAAACGGCTGCACGAATTCGGTGACATCTTTTTCTCAGAAGAATTCATGGAGCCCAGACCACTGCTCAAAGCTCTGAAGGAAGAGAATGGCTGCGTCTTGCTAATTGATGAAGTCGACAAGTCCGACCACGAATTCGAATCGTTGCTACTTGAGATCCTGTCCGAGTATCAGGTATCGATACCCGAAATCGGGACGATAAAAGCGAAAGCTGAACCACCGATCGTTTTCTTGACGAGCAACAACACGCGCGAAATTTCCGACGCCCTTAAGCGACGCTGCCTCCATCTCTATATACCGTTCCCCGACACAGACCTGGAGCAACGTATCATCCACGCTCGAGTTCCTGAAATTCCTCCGGAATTACGACGCCAGTTGGTAACGTTTATCCAGGAACTTCGCGATCTTGATTTGAAGAAAGTGCCCGCGATTAGCGAAACGATCGATTGGGCCCGCACATTACTGCTGCTCCATACAGAGTCGCTGGACGCAAATCTGGTTCGTGATACGCTCAATGTCATCCTCAAATTCCAGGAGGACATCGATAATGTTGACGCGGAGATCACGACCCTGATAAGCAAAGCGATCAAAAACTAACGCAGTCGCAACCGTCAGCATGGATCGGACCCTCACCAGCTTCATTGCCGCGCTGCGAAATGCCGATGTCCGCATTTCCACAGCGGAGACATTAGATGCCATGAGCGCGGTCGAGCTCTGTGGTTATCGAAACCGAGAGTTCCTAAAGGACACGTTAGCGCTCGTTCTGCCGAAAACCCCCGACGAGAAATACACGTTCGACGAGACCTTCGACCAATTTTTCGCTTTCGAAGACGTGAAAGGCAAAAGCATCGTCACCGAGTCGGACGGTGACGGGGAGGAAGCTAAAGGCGAAGGTGGTTCAGGACAGGGTCAGGGTGGTGCAGAAGGTGAAGGTACCGACGGCCGCAAAGGGCGTGGGAAGAAGAAGAAATTCAGCGCTTTCGAAGAACAGCAAGACGAAGAGGATCTCGGTCCGGGCGAGATGGCGCAACCGCGATCTACGCTCGGGAAACTGTTGATGCAAGACAGCCGCGTCGAACTAACCGTGAACATGGCGGCTGCCGCAAAGGAAGTCAGCCTCGAAGAAATTCAGGTCTTTACCCAAAAAGGCCTCTATACCCGCAAAATCATGGAGGAGATGGGACTTGCTGATCTGCAACAAGAAATTTCGGTCGGACGACAAAGTCCAAGCATTCTGGACAGACGCCTCGGACAGGAATTAAAGAAACGTCGGGAATGGTTGCGAGAACAAGTTCGCGATTATGTTGAGAAGCAGTTCCTGCTCCATGCCGATGCCACAGGGAAGAAACTCCGGGAAGAGTTGCTACGCAAAGTCAAACTCTCAAACATCGAACATCGTAATTTCAGGCTAGTGCAAGAGGTCGTATTTCGAATGGCCAAGCGGTTGGTGGCCCTGCACTCGCGCCGAAAGAAAGTATTTAAGCGAGGGCAATTGCATGTATCGCGGACGCTCCGGCATAACATGAGCTACGACGGCAGCATTTTTGATTTGCATTGGAAATCGGTAAAGATCGATCGTCCTAAGGTGTTCGCTATCTGCGACGTCAGCGGCTCCGTCGCTAATTATGCGCGATTTATGTTGATGTTCCTCTACAGCCTTGAGGAAGTGATGCCCAAAGTACGATCTTTTGCATTCTCATCCGATTTGGCAGAAGTCACGGATTTGTTCGAGCGCAACAAATTGGAAGACGCAATCGCCAAAACGTTGCGGGATTATAGCGGCGGATCAACCGACTACGGCCAAGCTTTCGAGGACTTCCGAAATAAGTGTCTTGACGAGATAGATAACCGAACCACCATCATCATTCTTGGAGATGCTCGCAACAATTACGGGGATCCCCGCACCGAAATACTGAAAGAAATGTACGACCGTTCGAAACGACTAATCTGGTTAAACCCCGAATCACGTAACACATGGAATGTTGGGGACGCAGAAATGCGCAAATATTCTGCATACGTTCACCAAGCGGAGGAATGCAATTCTCTCACGCACCTTGAACGTATCGTCGGAAACCTCCTGCGAACTATTCAATAACGTGTGTCCTTGGTGACGTTGTATGAATCAAGAACCACGCGCTAGCCAAGGGAATCTTCGCCGAACCGCAGGGCGGCAGCTTATTTATCTAGGACTTGCGAGCCTCGTAGGGTTCGGATCGTTAATGTGGGCGCTCGCCTCGCTGTCGGAAGGAGTCGCTGGGAGCGCGTTGGACGCGATCGCCGGTAGCGTAACCCTCGCGTTGAGCGAGGAACCACCGCAGCTCGATAGTTCTCGCGCGACAGATACCGTAAGCGGCCAGATTCTCGGACACGTGATGGAAGGCTTGTTGCGCTACGACGAGTTCAACCGGATCGTCCCGGGAGTCGCCGAACGATGGGAAATCGGCGCGACCAAAGCGACTTTTTGGCTACGCGATGACGCCTTCTGGAGCGACGGCTCACGGATAACGGCCCACGACTTCGTGTTCGCATGGCAAACCGCACTGGACCCGCAAACAGCCTCGGAGTATGCCTTCATCCTGTACCCGATCAAGAATGCGGAAGCGATAAATAATGGGCAGCTCGATACTGCCGCACTAGGCGTGACGGCACTCAACGACAAAACGTTATTGGTCCGCCTCGAAAGACCTGTCGCGTACTTCAATAGCTTGCTCGTGTTTCCCACTTATTTCCCAATCAAGCAATCGTTCTACGAAAAACGCCAAGGACGGTACGGTGCAGATGCCTCGGAACTCCTCTACAACGGTCCTTTCGTAATCGAAAAATGGGTTCACGGTTCGCAATTGCGCATGGTACGTAATTCGCATTACTGGGATCGCAACCGCATTCGCTTAAACGTTATCGACTATGCCTACATCACCAGCGACGTTAATGCGACATTGAACTTATTTAAGGACGGAAAGATTGCAATTGCCGGCCTGAATTCAGAGAACTTAGATGACGCTCTTCAAAGGCGCTGGAAGCTCGAACGTTTCAACGAGGGCTGCGTCGGATACATTTCATTCAATCACCGATCCGGCCGCTTGACTCGAAATCGGCACTTACGCAAAGCCATGCAGCTCGCGATGGATACCAACGAATTGGTTTATAAAGTCGTCGCGATGCCCGGCAATCTACCCGGCGTTTCTTTTTTTCCGGTATGGCTCCAAGGTGTTGAAAGGCGATTTCGGCAAGAGTTTCCGGCGCCAGAAACTCAAGTCGATATCACTCAGGCTCGCTTTTACCTTGCCCAAGCAAAAAAAGAACTCGGGCTCGACGAATGGAGGCCACTAACATTTCTAACGGGCGACCGCGCAACGACCAACAAGATCTCAGAATATCTGCAACAAGAATTCAAAGAAAAACTTGGCTTAGATATCGCGATCGATCGGCAAATCTTCAAGCAACGCCTCGCTAAAATGTCCTCCGGCGATTTCGATATGGTGTTGGCTGGATGGTGCCCAGATTATGCCGATCCGCTGACGTTTGGCGACTTGTTCGCATCATGGAACAAAAACAATCGCGGTGAGTATAAAAATCCCGAGCTTGATCAATGGGTCCGAATCGCACAGAACTCCCTTGAACCGCATACACGGATGAACGCGTTTTCTAAAATCCAGAAAATCATTCATCTCGAAGCCGTAATCCTTCCGACGTACGAGACGGGTAGCGTATACGTACGCGATCCACGCCTTAAAGGCGTCGTAAAACGAGCGGTAGGGATGGACTCCGACTACAGCAACGCGTACATCGATGGCTAACTCGCGAACCAATAAACATGCCTATGTCCGCTATGCGGTCATACGTCTAATCCAGGGCGCCATCACCGTGTGGTTGATTGCGACCGCGACCTTTTTTGCGATGCACAATGTTCCCGGCGACCCGCTAATGGACGAGAAAGCGGTTTCCCCAGAAATCCGCAAAAACCTCCAGGCGAAATATGGCTTGGACCGCCCCCTCCTTGAACAATATGGAATCTATCTTTCGAATATGATCAGAGGCGACTTCGGAATTTCCTACGCGCAGGAAAACCGAAGCGTTAACGACATCATTCGCGAGCATTTTCCGGTTTCGGCTATTCTGGGCGTACTGTCCATCGTCTTTGCCGCTTTGGGCGGCATTCTGTTTGGTGCGTTAACGGCGATTAATCGAAATCGTCTCCCGGACATCGTCATTATGTTTTTGGTCATCATGGGCATCTCCGTGCCAAGTTTCGTCTTCGCCGCTCTCGGTCAAATGACGTTAGTGAACGTCAACGCGTTTCTCGGAGTCTCCATCCTTCCCGTCGCTGGTTGGGGGAGCGTTTCTCACATGATCATGCCTTCCCTCATTCTAGGCCTCGGGACGATGGCTTTTCTGACACGACTCATGCGCTCATCGATGCTTGAAATCGACAACGCCGATTATTTGCGAACAGCTATTTCAAAGGGTCTCCCGCCCACGAGAATCTTCCTCAGACATCAACTGCGTAATGCAATTCTCCCAGTAATCACGGTGCTCGGACCCTCGATCGCCGCGATAACCACGGGCGGTTTTGTGGTCGAACTTGTATTCGCAATTCCAGGACTCGGGCGCTATTTCGTTCAGGCCGTCCAACAAAGCGACTACACCGTCATCATGGGCACGACCGTGTTTTATGGCGCGTTTTTGGTATTCATGGTGATCGTAGTGGACTTGTTATACGGATTGGTAGATCCGAGAGTTAGGCTCGATTGATGGAAGCCAGCTTTTCGTTTGAACGAACAGAGACTATCGCTCGTGCAGTGACGACGACGCGACCATCGCTTACCTATTGGCAGGATGCATGGCGCAGGTTTAAAGCCAATCCAAGATCGCTCATCTCTCTCTACATCATTGTAACGATCGGCCTTTTCACGCTGGTCGGGCCTTGGGTTTGGACGATCAATCCCATGCTACAGGATCTTGATCAAATCTCGGTGCCCCCCGGCGCGGATCGTCGTGCACGCGTCGTCGAACCCCATGTTCGCTGGGCAATCACTGAAACTCCATGGACAACGTCCACGACACAACTCGCCGTGATCGGAGAGGCAACCACTCAGGCAGTTCGCCTTGCCTGGAACCCGGTCGCTGGGGCCAGCGGTTATCGTGTGTATAGGGATATCGCAGAACCGAATTCGCCCGATGCCCTAGGATTACCGCTTACGGACATCGTTAACGCCAAAATAACCGGTTTCGAAGATCGACTCGATCTGAAACCGCGAACCTATTTTTACTCCGTGGTTGCGCTGAGTTCGAAAGGCTTCGAGCTTAAGGAGCACGCAACCCTCGCGGTAGAAGTAACACGCGTGATCACGGTAAACGAAGCGATTGCACGCGGTCTTTCGGAACTTGACGAGTCATCATTAATCGGCGAAACGGTTTACCTTGACTTCCATCCGCTGGGGACCGATTACCTTGGACGCGACATGTTAGCTCGACTCATGCATGGTGCTCGCGTATCGCTGTTCATCGGAGTCGTAGCACCGTTCATATACGTTTTAATCGGTATTTTATACGGCAGCATCGCTGGCTTTGTCGCCGGACGGTGGGACCAATTGCTGATGAGATTTGCCGACTTCGTGGTTGCGTTGCCGTTCCTCCTTTTCATGATTCTATTCAAAATAATCTTTAATACTGAACCGGGTGAAAGCGGTATTTTCGCCATGTTGCTCGCAATGATTCTGCTCAGCTGGCCTGCAACGGCTCGCCTTGTACGTGGTCAGATCCTTCAGATAAGGGAGGAGGCTTACATCGGCGCGTCACGCTTACTGGGCGCCGGATCCATGTATTTGATTCTAAGGCACATGATCCCCAACACCATGGGGGTAATACTCGTCACACTGACATTCGCCGTACCCGGGGCAATTTTTACCGAGGCGTTCTTGTCATTTATTGGCATGGGCGTCGCGCCTCCTAATCCATCTTGGGGAAGCATGTGCAACGAGGGCATCAAGACCATGCTAACAGCTCCCCACGAGCTCGTTTTTCCAGCCGTCTTCATTAGCCTTACCGTCTTGGTATTCAATCTACTAGGTGACGGCTTGCGCGATGCGTTAGACACACGCATGCGTTCGGATTAGTCCATGGCGCTCCTTGAAGTCAGCGATCTGCATGTCGAATTCGCGGTACAGGGGGGCTCGGTCCAAGCAGTACGTGGTGCGAGCTTTAGCGTCAATGAAGGAGAGACACTGGCGATAGTGGGCGAATCCGGTTGCGGGAAAACCGTCTCAGTACAAAGCGTCATGGGATTGATCCAAACGCCACCAGGTCGTATTACACGAGGAACCGCCAAACTTCGTGGGCAAGACATCCTCGGCGGGGTGGCCGCCGACGGCCGAGAAATACGCGGGACCGACATCGCCATGATTTTCCAAGATCCAATGTCCTCACTAAACCCAACAATGACCGTCGGCGCACAAATAGCCGAACCCCTGATCGTGCATCGAGGTTACTCACATCGTCAGGCGATGCGACGCGCCCAGGAATTACTGGAGATGACGCTAATTCCTGACGCAGCTAGCCGCATCAACGAGTATCCGTTCGAATTTTCAGGCGGAATGCTTCAACGGTCGATGATCGCCATGGCAATCGCCTGCGAACCATCTGTACTCATCGCAGACGAACCGACCACCGCGCTCGACGTCACGATTCAATCTCAAATTCTTGACCTAATGGTCGATCTTCAACGCACGAACAACATGGCAATAGTTTTGATTACGCACGACCTAGGTGTTGTTGCGAGAATGGCAAATGACGTCGCCGTGATGTACGCAGGCGAGGTCGTTGAACGCGGGACAGTCGACGATATTTTTTATCGTTCCGCCCATCCTTATACGCTGGGGCTCAAATCGGCGATGCCAACGAATCGGCAAGGGGCGGTACAAAAGCTTACGCCCATTGAAGGCGCGCCCCCCGATTTATTCGATCCGCCACCTGGATGCGGCTACTACACCCGATGCCCATACGCCATGGAAGTATGCGAAGCAACGCCTCCTATTGTGTTTGACGTCGATCGTGCGCATCAATCGCGTTGCTGGTTACACCATAAAGACTGTCTGCAACAAGTTACGCAGATTTATCGACCGTGAATAAACCCTTAATCGATATTCGTAACTTGAGCAAACACTTCGACCGAGGCCGCCATAAAATTCACGCCGTCGACGATGTCTCCCTATCCATCGAAGCAGGCGAGATCGTTGGTCTCGTCGGCGAAAGCGGCTCTGGAAAATCAACACTCGGTAGAACTCTCCTGGGACTCGACAGGAAAACGGCGGGTGAAATTTTCTATAAGGGTTCCAAGCTACCGGCCGTTTACCGAGCCAAAGATTTTCGCCGATACGCACGATCCATGCAGATGATCTTCCAAGATCCCTATTCATCCCTAAATCCCAGGATGACTGCGGGCGAAATTATTGGCGAAGCATTGCGGTTACACAGCGATTTGAGTAAAGCGAACATAGCCAATCGAACAGAAGAGTGGTTGGTTAAAGTCGGGCTAAATATTGACCACTTGGGTCGATATCCCCATGAATTCTCCGGAGGACAACGGCAGCGAATCGGGATCGCGCGGGCGTTGATCCTCGAACCCGATTTCGTCGTTTGCGATGAGCCGATCTCCGCGCTCGATGTGTCGGTTCAGGCGCAAATCGTGGACTTATTGGGGGAGTTGAAACGTTCCCTTGGTTTGACGCTACTCTTCATCGCTCATGATCTCTCGATGGTGCGTTACGTATCCGACCGCATGGCCGTGATGTATCTGGGATCTCTGGTCGAAATCGGCCGTTCAGACCGTGTCTTCTTCGACCCGAAACATCCGTATACGGAACTTCTTATCGGTTCAAATCCCGAACCCGACCCCAGCCGAGAGCGTTCGCGGCAGAAAATGCACAGCATCGGCGAAATTCCATCCCAACTGGATATACCCGCAGGGTGTCGATTCGCTAATCGTTGTCCTCACGCGATGGCCGTTTGTCACGACGTGAACCCGGCGTTACGGATGGTCAGCCATGAGGATGACGAACGTTTGGTCGCTTGCCATCTCTACGAATAATTAGCAAAACTAATCCGATCCCACAAACTCAACGATTCACCACCGATACACGCAAGTCATGCGACCCATCGACTCGCGTAAATTCGTAGTAAAAATAGATTGCGCTCGGCCGCTCAAGGGCGAACACGTATCGAACGCAACCGTAAGGTGAACGCACCCAGGGTTCTTCCTGCTCCAGGCGCTCAAACCGGGTACCGTCGTCGCTCCAAGCCAAACCGCACCATTCTTCGTACGTGTCATAGAAAGTCCGGCCACCGTCGTACAACGCGAGCCAACCGTTATCCGTGGAGATGACCGAGTTAATCCGCGCGCGTCGTCCATGCCATGTATCCGTACCCGGTGCCTCAAACGCCCACTCCAACTCAGGAAAATACAAGCCATCGTCCGAGCGACCCAATAACGTGGCGTCAAGAGGACTCGCAAAAACCTTTTCCGCCTTTCGAGGAAGGCGTTCGCGCGCTGGTCCCGCAAGATATACCCACCAACTTCCATCGCGCAGATATACAACCGGATCTTTTAACGACCGGAAACCGAAATCGGAAGGTTGAAAGACCGTGCGTCGCCCTT
>CEWR01152671.1_pt1 | contig 23095 bp, 20 predicted proteins | sample 356321 | NCBI WGS metagenome assembly CEWR01 (sample SAMEA2621551, study PRJEB7988) | marine metagenome | biome: marine biome (ENVO:00000447); feature: mesopelagic zone (ENVO:00000213); material: "saline water (ENVO:00002010), including plankton (ENVO:xxxxxxxx)" | depth 790 m
GTTTTTAACCTCATAAAAATCGTCACATTAAAGGTAGACACTCCATATATACTATGATCTAATAAATGAGAAGGATAAACATTCTGTAAAGCATTCATCATAATTGTGTTTCGATCAGGAAAATCTTTTTCTCAATCTGCAATCATTTGTTTTACTTTCTTTCTTTGTAAGTTTTCTTGTGAGCCACATAAATTACAAGGTATAATTGGATATTATTTATAACTAGAATACAGTTCAATATCACTTTCCTTACAAAAAGAAAGAGGCCTTAACACAACTAAATCCCCTGCATCATTTATAAACTTAGGAGGCATGGTTTCCATTTTCCCTGAGAAAAAGAAATTCAAGAAAAAAGTCTCAATGATATCATTTCTATGATGACCCAGTGCCAGTTTACTACATCTTAAATCTTTTGCTGCTTCATACAACGTTCCTCTTCTTAATCGAGAACAAAGAATGCATGTAGTTTTACCTTCAGGAGTCTTATCCATTACAATTTTATACGTGTTTTTTTCAATTATTTTATACTCAACACCTAAATCTCCTAAATAACTAGGCAAGACTTCTTCTGGAAATCCAGGTTGTTTTTGATCCAAGTTTACCGCTACAATTTCAAAAGACACTGGAGCTACTCTCTGAAAATGAAGCATCATCTCTAGCATCGTATAACTGTTTTTACCCCCTGACAAACGAATCATCACCCTATCTCCTTCTTATATCATTGAAAATTGAGTGATTGCTTCCCCTACAGGGCAATGTCACTTTTTTTGTAACCTGTTTTATACTATCCATAATTGCATAAATAATATATAATCGGAAACAATTATAGGTGCTCTTTTCTTTTAAGAGTCACGTTGATTTTAAACAAAACAAAGGGAAAGTGAAAAGAACATTTGACTATATTGGTATTAAGTCTATGTAGTCTATTTACCAAATTAAGGATAAGCTAGAAGGTACTCAAGTCTGTTGGAAGCGTCAATATTCTTTTATGAAAAAAGTAACAAAATAAATAACTAATGATATAAGCGGTGTTGGTATTCTTATAAAAAAACATTCTTAATTAAAGAATTTTCTACGAAACTCATTCTTGATTTGTTTTATAAAAATTACGCATCCGTATCTTGGCGTACGTTTCAACGAAGAAAAGACTCTTTATGTTGACTCACATCCAAAAACAGATAACTCGCCCCCTGTCTATTTTGTATTCTATGACTCCCTTTGAAGCCAGTTAATACCTTTATAATTTTAAAAACTAAAAAAACATGAACAAATGCATTTTATTACTTTCATTTTTTAGATGAATCTGTAGAAATGATTGATTCGTTTTCTTAAACTAAAAAAAGAAAAAGCTCTGGATTGTCATTTAAGTATTCTCCTAGAAATCCTTTTTCCTTCATCCTTAACAACAAAGGCTCAAAATCAGATTTATTTTTCAACTCAACCCCCACCACAGCAGGACCATTCTCTCTGTTGTTTTTTTTAGTATATTCAAAATAAGCGATATCATCATTAGGCCCAAGAACATCAACAACAAATTCTTTTAAAGCCCCTGCGCGTTGTGGAAAACGAATAATAAAATAATGTTTCAAACCTTCATACAATAATGAACGTTCTTTCATTTCTTCCATTCTAGTAATATCATTATTACCTCCACTAACAATACAAACAACGTTTTTTCCTTTTATTTCTTCTTTGTACAAATCCAATGCAGTAATAGAAAGCGCTCCCGCTGGCTCAACCACCAAAGCATTTTCATTGTAAACTTTTAAAATAGTAGAACAAACAGCACCTTCTGACACCGTATTAGCTTCATATAGCAACTCTTTACATATTTCAAAGGAAGTGTCACCCATTTTTTTTACAGCAGCACCATCCACAAATTTCTCTATTACATCCAAAGCTGTATTGACTCCATTTTTCAAAGAAACATTTAATGAAGGAGCACCATCTGGTTCAATTCCAATAATTTTGGTCGTAGGACTTAACACTTGAAAGACACTAGAAACACCTGCAGCCAGACCACCTCCTCCAACAGGAAGAAATAAATAATCAATCGTTTCTTTTGCCTGATCTATAATCTCTAAACCAACAGTACCTTGTCCGGCCATTACATCTGCATCATCGAAAGGATGCACAAAAACCGCCTTATTCTCTCTACAATACACAGCTGCCGATTCATAACTTTCATCAAAAGTATCTCCTATCAAAATAATCTCTACCCACTCACGCCCAAACATTCTTACTTGACCAATTTTTTGATTAGGAGTTGTAGTAGGCATAAAAACAACACCTTTAACTTTCAATTTCTGACAAGCCAGGGCAACTCCTTGCGCATGGTTCCCTGCACTTGCACAAACCACACCATTAATCAACTCTTCCTTTGAAAGGTTTTTGATTCGATTATACGCTCCTCTAATCTTGTATGAACGTACCACTTGTAAATCTTCTCGCTTGAAAGAGATAGAAGCACCGTACTTTTTAGAATAATTTTCCATAAAGTCTAGTGGTGTTTTTAATACTACCTTTTTTATGTTTTTTTGTGCTCTTAACACAGCTTCAATTTTTATCATAACTGTTCTCCTTTTATCAACATAGTTGCTTTTATTGACTGCTCTTTCAAATGCAAAAATTCATTTCTTCTCTTATCTCCTGAGAATTCCTTGAAATCGTTTTCTGAATCAAAAGACAGAAAATGAATTTCATAAGGCTGTTCAATTTCTAATGAAACAATACTACTTTTATTTGGCAGAAGCCAACAAAGTAGTTTTCCTTTTAATCTTCAAAATAGGCAATTCAAATTTTTAAAATTCTCAAAAAACCAACTTCATGCCATGCTTTACATAAATCATCTTACTAATTGTGTAATCGTTGAATTGTTTATTTATGTAATTGTTACATACAAGAGCCTTCGGTGCACTTTAGCATACTTCGATAAGCTCGGCATCGTATTTTATTCCCTACCCAAACCGTGCCCTTGTCAAAGGGTGAGTTCAGTCTACAAAAAAGCCTGATAAACTTTTGTCTATCAGGCTTTATAATATAAAAATTGTATGAAATTATACGATTTTTTCCATTGCTGTCATAGACTCTCTTAAGTACTCACCAATTTCTTCAACACCGTGGTTTCTGATAATTGCGTTTACTTGAACCAACTCTTTGTTATCAACACCATTATCACCATCGTTAAAAGGCTTACCAATTAAGTTAATTGGAGCATTCTTTACGTATTCAGCGATCAAAGGCTTTGCTGCATGATCAAATAAGTAACATCCGTACTCTGCAGTATCAGAAATTACGCTATTCATTTCATACAATTTCTTTCTTGCGATTGTGTTTGCAATTAACGGAGTTTCGTGTAAAGACTCGTAGTAAGCAGACTCGTCAATAATTCCAGATTCAACCATTGCTTCAAAAGCTAATTCAACACCAGCTTTTACCATAGCAACCATTAAGGTACCGTTGTCGTAATATTCTTGCTCAGAAATCTCCATGTCTCCAGCAGGAGTTTTCTCGAAATTAGTATCACCTGTAGCGGCTCTCCAAGTCAATAAGTTTTTATCATCATTTGCCCAGTCTTCCATCATTGTTTTAGAGAAGTGACCAGAAATGATATCATCCATATGCTTTTGGAATAATGGACGCATGATTTGTTTTAAATCTTCAGATGCATTAAACGCAGCAATTTTAGCTGGGTTAGACAATCTGTCCATCATATTTGTAATACCACCATATTTCATCCCTTCAGTGATAGTTTCCCATCCGTATTGGATTAATTTAGAAGCATAACCAGCATCGATCCCTTCTTCAACCATTTTGTCGAAACATAAGATAGAACCTGTTTGTAACAATCCACAAAGGATTGTTTGCTCTCCCATTAAATCAGACTTTACCTCAGCAACGAAAGAAGAACGTAAAACACCAGCAGTATGACCACCTGTACCAACTGCATACGCTTTTGCGTAATCCCATCCCTTTCCTTCTGGATCGTTCTCTGGGTGTACAGCAATTAATGTAGGTACTCCAAATCCTCTTTTAAATTCTTCTCTTACCTCTGAACCTGGCGACTTAGGCGCAACCATAATTACGGTAATATCTTTTCTTACTTGCATTCCTTCTTCAACGATGTTGAATCCATGAGAGTAAGATAAAGTAGCTCCTTCTTTCATCAAAGGCATCACAGCAGTTACGACAGCAGTGTGTTGTTTGTCTGGAGTTAAGTTGATCAATAAATCAGCAGCAGGAATCATTTCTTCATAAGTTCCAACAGCAAAACCGTTTTCAGATGCATTTAAAAAAGATTGTCTTTTTTCAGAGATCGCAGCTGGTCTTAATGTGTAAGAAATGTCCAATCCTGAATCTTTCATGTTCAACCCTTGGTTTAACCCTTGAGAACCACATCCAATAATAACTATTTTTTTACCTTTCAATGCTTCTACACCTCCATCAAACTCGGATCTATCCATGAATTCACATTGTCCCAATTGTTCCAATTGCTCACGTAAAGAAAGTGTGTTAAAATAATTTGCCATTTTTCTTATGTTTGTTAATTTATTAAAATTAAAAGATTGCCCTAATTTTCATTAATTCAACCAAATAATACTCTTATTATTTTTATTGCGTTTGCAAAAATATAAAATCCTTTTTTTATTATGGTATAAAATGCAAAAGATTGCCTCCAATTCTTATTTTTCGACACCTTTTTAACACTATATTTAATATTCTTCGTTACTTATTAACTGTCACCCAGTACAAACCTACAAACCTACATAAATATAATAGTCTATACTTACATTGCTAACAGTTTTAAAAAAACATAAAAAAGATTATTTATACGTTACTAATATTTAGTACCTCAGTATTATTTGCCCAAGAAAAAAAGGTGCTTGAAGAAAACGCTTCAACAGAAGCTGCTCCAATAAAAGTGGAATTAGTAAAAAACACTTCTTTTGAAGATGCAGATCCCTATGGGAAACATGAATTAAGTATAAACATTTCAGCCATATAATATCTACGGCTCTTTAGATTTCCTACAAACATATCTTTAACCCTAACTCTAGTTTTGGAGTTTCTATGCGTATTGGCGGAGACTCAGCTGATCAAAGCGAAGGTCTTGATCCAACATTCGCAATCATTCCTTATTATCGTTTCTATTTTCTTAATCGAAAAGATTATGGGTCAAGCGGGTTTTTCTTAGAAGTTTATAGTGCTTTTGTAACTGGAGAAAACACAACATATACTGATGGCACATATAGGTATAATACAGAATCTACAACAGCCATGGCATTTGGTGTAGGGCTAGGAAAAAAATGAATCACTAGAAAAGGAGCAAGTATTGAGCTCTCATTGGGTCTTGGAAGATACGTTCTTGGAGGAGATGAATTAGGCATGCATGGAAGAGAAGGAGTGATTATTGGTAAAAGATTCTAACTTCACTAGACATAAAAAAAAGCTGCAAATTTAAATTTGCAGCCTTCTTTTATTCAAAAAATAGATTTTTTAAATCTATAAATTATTCAGTTGTTCAGAGATTTTCATTTCCGTTTTTGATACTGAAATTCTTCCAGTTCTTACAAACTGCATAATTCCATAAGGAGCCAATTCATCATACAAGTCTTCCGTTTCATTTCTAAAACCCGTTTTCTCTATTACAAAGAATTTAGGATTTACCGTTACGATTGACGCATGACTATTTTTTATAATATTTTGAATTTCTCTTTTATCAAATAACAAGTGAGAAGCTATTTTATACAAAGCGGTTTCATGAAAGATAATTTCATCATCTGTATGAAAATAGGCTTTGATTACTTCAATCTGTTTTTCAATTTGTCCTACTAGTTTTTTAACAGCTACCTCCGTCATTTTTGCAGCAATTGTAAATCTATGTACATCAGCAATTTCAGATTTTGAAACATTTAAGCTCTCAATATTGATGTGACGTTTCAAGAAAATAGTTGCAATTCTATTTAATAACCCTGGATTGTTTTCTGTATAAACAGAAATCGTATATAATTGTTCTTCCATTTTTATATTTTTTTAATCGTTGAAATGTGTACTTGATATTTAACAAATCACAACCAAACATCAGCCATTGGCAGGCAAGCTCAAAACCAACCTCGGCAGTCAGGCTAAAACTTCAACTAACTTAATCTTACTTCAGATACGCTTGCTCCTGTAGGCACCATTGGGAATACATTGTCTTCCTTTTCAATCATTGCCTCTAAGAAATAAGATTCTTTTGAAGCAATCATTTCTTTCACTGCAGCTGCTAAATCTTCACGTTTTACAACCTTTCTTGCTTTGATGTCGTATGCCTCAGCTAACTTCACAAAGTTAGGGTTCGTCATTTCAGTAGAAGCATATCTTTTCTCGAAAAATAACTGTTGCCATTGACGTACCATCCCTAAGAACTCATTGTTCAAGACAACAATTTTCACCGCTGCTTTCGTTTGTAAAATTGTTCCTAATTCCTGGCAAGTCATTTGATAACCACCATCACCAATAAAAGCGACAACTTCTCTTTCAGGAGCTCCCATTTTAGCTCCAATAGCAGCTGGCAATGCAAACCCCATTGTTCCTAAACCACCAGAAGTAACATTACTCCTCGTTGTTGTAAAATCAGCATAACGCACTGTAAACATTTGGTGCTGACCTACATCTGAAACAATAATAGCATCTCCGTTTGTTTCTTTATTTACTTGGTTGATCACCTCTCCCATTGTCAATCCTTCTTTCGTTGGATTTAACTGTGGAATGATCACTGCCTCGTCTTCTATTTTTCTATATTCCTTAAATTCAGTATGCCAAGCATCATGATTTGCCTCATTGATAAATGGTAAAACCTTAGATAACGTATCTTTTGAATTCCCTAAAACAGCAACATCTGTTTTTATATTCTTGTCTATTTCCGATGGATCAATATCAAAATGAATCACCTTTGCTTGTGAAGCATATTTAGATAAATCACCTGTAACACGATCGTCAAAACGCATCCCGATAGCAATTAGTAAGTCACATTCGTTTGTTAATTTATTTGGACCATAATGACCATGCATTCCAACCATTCCAACATTTAAAGGATGCGCCGTTGGCAATGCTGACAATCCTAAAATTGTCCAAGCAGATGGGATACCAGCTTTTTCTATCAATGCTTTTAGTTCTGCTTCGGCTTCCCCTAGAATAACTCCTTGACCAAATATGATAAAAGGTTTTTTTGCTGCATTTATTAAATCAGCTGCATCTTTTACTTTTTCAATATCTGTTTCTGGAATCGGCTTATAACTTCTTACTGAAGTACACTTCTCGTAAGAATAATCCAATTCTCCTAATTGCGCATCTTTGGTAATATCAATTAAAACGGGCCCTGGTCTTCCTGATTTTGCAATATAAAATGCTTTCGCAATTGCAGCTGGAATTTCTTGTGCTCTTGTTACTTGAATATTCCATTTTGTTACAGGTGCAGAAATACTAATTACATCCGTTTCTTGAAATGCATCTGTTCCTAATAAATGAGAAGCTACTTGACCTGTAATACACACTAAAGGTGTAGAGTCAATTTGCGCATCAGCAATACCTGTTATTAAATTTGTAGCACCAGGTCCAGAAGTCGCTAAACAAACGCCTACTTTCCCTGTGACTCTTGCAAAACCTTGCGCTGCGTGTATTGCCCCTTGCTCGTGACGTGTTAACACATGGTTTAATTTATCTTGGTACTTATACAATTCATCGTAGATAGGCATAATAGCACCACCTGGATAGCCATAAGCCAAATCTGCGCCTTCTTCCAAAAGAGCTCTTACAACAGCCTCTGCCCCTATAATTCTTTCCGTTGATTTAATATTTGTTGAATTTCCCATATTCAAAATGTATTTGCTCCGTCTTCTATATTTTAGAGACAGAAATATTTGTAATGCAAATTAATATTTATCTGTTACACACCCTTCAGAAGCAGAAGCTACTGATCTTGCATACTTAAATAAAATTCCTTTATTGTGTTTTAAAGCTGGCTGTTGCCATTTTGCTTTACGCTCTGCTATTTCCTCTTCAGAAACTTTCAATGTGATTGAATTGTCTTCAGCACTAATAGAAATGATATCTCCCGTTTCTACTACCCCAATCAATCCACCGTTTTGTGCTTCTGGCGTTATGTGTCCTACTACAAAACCGTGTGTTCCTCCGGAAAAACGTCCATCTGTAATCAAAGCAACAGATTTTCCTAAACCAGCTCCCATAATTAATGAAGTTGGCTTTAACATTTCTGGCATCCCTGGTCCTCCTTTAGGTCCAACATAACGGATAACGACGACATCTCCATTTTCTACTTCTCTGTTTACGATTCCTGTATTTGCAGCTTGTTCACCATCATATACAACCGCTTTTCCTTCAAACTTCAATCCTTCATTTCCAGAAATCTTAGCTACCGCTCCTTCTTCAGCAAGATTCCCATATAAAATCTGTAAGTTACCAGACGGCTTCAATGCTTTGTCCGTAGGGAAAATAACATCTTGATCATCGAATTCCATAGGAACAACGTCTGCCAAATTTTCGGCCAATGTTTTTCCTGTAATTGTCATACAATCTCCATGTAAATATCCATTATCTAATAAATATTTCATGATTGCAGGTGTACCTCCAACTCCATGAACATCTTCCATTAAATATTTACCAGAAGGTTTTAAATCTGCAATCAAAGGAGTTCTATCTGAAACTCTTTGAAAGTCTTCTAGTGTAAATTCAATATCAGCAGCATACGCAATTGCTAAATAATGCAATACTGCATTTGTAGAACCACCTAATGCATTTACCAAAGCAATTGCGTTTTCAATAGATTTTTTAGTTACAATATCTTTTGGTTTTAAATCTAATTCTAACAAATTTCTAATTGCCAAGGCTGCGCGTCCAGATTCTGCTAATTTATTAGGATTTTCTGCAGGTATAGAAGAGTTATAAGGCAGCGCCATACCCATACATTCAATAGACGAAGCCATTGTGTTTGCTGTGTACATTCCTCCACAAGCTCCCGCACCTGGAATAGAAGCTTTGATTATTTCTCTGTATTCTTTATCATCAATTTCTCCTGCCATTTTTTGACCTAAAGCCTCAAATGCAGAAACAATATTTAATTTTCTTCCTTTGTACTTTCCTGAAGCAATCGAACCACCATAAACCATTAGTGATGGACGGTTCAAACGTAACATAGCAATAATTGCTCCTGGCATATTTTTATCACATCCAACAACACCAACCAAACCGTCATAACTTTGAGCGTTTACGACAGTCTCCATAGAATCTGCTATAATATCTCTAGATGCCAAAGAATAATTCATTCCTGAAGTCCCCATTGAAATCCCGTCACTCACACCAATAGTATTAAAGACCAAGCCTACTTGTTCTGACTTGTTTGTTTCTTTTTTGATTTCAGCAGCTAAGTTGTTCAAATGCATATTACACGGATTTCCATCATAACCAGTACTTGCAATACCGATTTGAGGTTTTTTCATGTCATCATCTGTTAAACCTACCGCATATAACATCGCTTGAGAAGCTGGTTGTGACTCATCTTGTGTTAATCTACTACTGTGTTTATTTAATGCCATTTTTATCTATTTTGTATTCTTTAAAAAAGAACAATACCTATGTAACTTCTATTTTCTCAAGCAAATATAAGATTGTCTCTACATTACTTTTATTTCTTCCCTTCTTTACTACGTTATTCAATTTATAAAAAACAAACACTAAGTACTGAAATACAGCATCTTAAAACTTCATTTCTACAATGATAAACTTAAAAAAAAGAGTGATTTTTTTTAATTATAATTTAAAAAAAACAAAAATAATCATATTTTAATAATAAATACACATTTATCAGAAAATACTATAAAAAATAGCTACATCTCTAATTTTTAAACATTAACACCTATACATTCGTAAGGAATATTATTCATTTTTAAAGACTTCACATAATACTATTTATAGATAAAATTTGCAAAAGAGTATCAATTAAAATAAAGCGAATTTAAAGTCAAACCAGAAGCAGGAGCTAATTCTTTTAACGTTTTTGAAGAAGGACTTTCTAGGCTTTCTTTAATAAAACCTAAATCCACCTCACCTTTTCCCAATTGCATCAAAACACCTACCATCAATCTTATTTGATATCTTAAAAAACCTGTACCTCTTACTTTAAAGACAAAACTTTTCTCAGGAAAAAAACTCGCAGTCAATTCTGTATTCTCTACAATCTCACACGAAATAATTTCTCTTGTAAACTTAGTTTCTTTAGAGGGCTTGTATGCATAGCGTTGAAAATCATGAATCCCTTGAAACAACTGAGCACCTTCTTGCATCAATTCGATATTTAAATCTTCCAAAACACCCAACATAAATGGGGCACAAAAAGGATGAATTTTCTCGCCAGAAGAAAACAAATATGTATATTCTTTTTCTTTAGAGTCTTGAATCACATTAAAAGCAGCAGTTACTTCTTCAATACCTAAAATTCTGATATCATTCGGAAGACTTTTGTTTAAGCGTTTTTTTAAGTCAGCAGTATCTACTTCTTCATGTACAAACAATTCAAAAGCAGATTCGTTTGCAGAAACCATCATATCTGTTCTACTTGCTCCCAGTACTTTAAAATTGGTGTGATCAAACACGAAAGACAGGGTTCGTTCTACCATTTTCTGAACCGTTTTCACATTCGGCTGCACTTGCCAACCGTGGTAACGAAATCCTAAGTACTGGAACTTAATTAAATAGTAGTATTTTCTATTTTGAGGCATAAAACTTAAACGAGTTTCATTTTTCTCTTCACCACCTCTTCAACAGGGATTCCCTCAATATTAGACTCTAACCAAGAAATGATATCTAGATATAAAAAGGCTCTTTTTTCATAAGGATGCTCTTCGAATTCTTTTAATTCTTTATGCAGTTTTATAAAGGAGTTTTTTAACTCATTCGGATATAAAGAGGTTAAATTTCTTAAGAACTTAATCATTTTTTTCTGAACCTCGTATAAGTTATCCATCTTCAACAAGAATTTGTAAGTAGATTTTATCAATTCATCGATATGCTGATCTTGACCTGATTCATAATGTGCAACAAGATCCAAAACTCTTGTGTAGCACAATAAATCTTCACGCATTTTTAAATCTTTGTTTTGAATAATTTTATTCAAGTATAAAATACAATTTGCATAATCTCCAGCACCAAAATACAGACATCCTATTTTATAATAAAATAACATTACATGGTGTGCGTCTATTTTTTTACCAAACGCTTTTATTTGATTCAGTATTTCAGGAACAAACTCAGTTCCCTTAGTAAATTCACCTTCTAAATAATATAAGTTGATTTTATGCTGATACAAATAAAGGTTCGAAAGCAACTGTGTATTCTCATTTACAAAAAATCGTTGGTATTCAATAGAATCTTCTAAAGCAATCAACGTCTCATTGAATTTATAGGTCTGTCTTAAATAAAACAGTGATTCTAAAGAATAATTAACAGCCTTCAAATAAAATACAGGATGCAACTGTTTCATATCAGGATATTCATCAAATAGCGCTACCAATTTTTGAGAATAACGGTAGCACGATAAAAAATCTTGTGTAATAAAGCCGTACCATAACTTTGCTTGAAATAAAAACATTTTTCCTGTAAAACCTTGTTCCGTAAAAATAAACTTAGGCAAGCGTGCTTCATAATAATCGTTCACAATCTTAAAATCACTATCATTTCTTACATAGCCATACTTTAAAAACCAACTATACAATTGTAGTGACAAATTAGACAGTTTAGAAACCACAACATTCTTTGCACTTATGTTCTTCGCTTCCACAGCAAGCACATCTGCTCTATCACTCATTGACCTAGTGATATATTGCGACTCAATTACTTTTTCTAGCTCAATCAACTCATAAGCCAACGTAAACTCTTCCTTATTGATCGCTACATTTTTAGTTTTTTCTAAAATTTTCAAACTTTGCTTGTACAAACCTTTATTATACAAAATAGTTGCAAAATCCAATTGTTCACGAATTTGCGTTCTTGTATTTTGATGAATAGGACTTAGACGCAAACTGATTAAAATTTGCTTGTATAAATGTGCCTTAGAATTTGATATTTGCTGTTTCTTGATATTTGTTTTTTTCAAAATCAATTGCTCATCATACACATCCATCTTATCCAAGATTGCAAACAAAGCCATAAAATTAGCCTCAGCATTCCCTCCTAATCTACCTGCATATAATTTAAATTGTCTCTTTTCTGATTTTGACAAAGATTTTATCAATAAAAAAAGAGAATCTTTTTGATCTAAAGCCATTATGAATTCGTTTGTGAGTAATCGATTTCTAATAAAACAAACTTACTACAATTTTTTACAGTTTTTTTAAAAACTCATAAAATTTGAAATCCACTTATAGTATTCATGCTATTATAGGTTATTTATAAAACTAAAACAATTAAAAAGCAAAGTATCATACATAATGTATTTTAGATATTCGTCAAAAAAATAGATAATCTATTCTATTAGAGCTCCCATTAATCTCATTAGCCATTGTAAAATGAAAGAACATTACGCACTGTAAAACAACACATTACGACACTACAGAGAAGTATTGACTACAGTAATACTGGTAGACTTTACACTAAAAAAAGGTAACGAAAGCTTACTTTTGAGTCATAGTTAACAGACAAACACAAGTAAAATGAGTGATAATCATGTTCAAATTTTTGACACAACCCTTAGAGACGGTGAGCAAGTACCTGGTTGTAAGCTAAATACTTCTCAAAAATTAGTAATCGCAGAAAGATTAGACCTTTTAGGTGTTGACATTATTGAAGCTGGTTTTCCTGTTTCAAGTCCTGGTGACTTTAACTCTGTAGTTGAGATTTCTAAACTTGTAAAAAACGCAACTGTTTGTGGACTAACAAGAGCTCACAAAAATGATATTAAAGTTGCTGCTGAAGCCTTGACTTATGCAAAAAGACCAAGAATTCATACAGGAATTGGAACCTCTGAATCACATATTAAATTTAAATTCAATACGACACCTGAAATAATTATTGAACGTGCTCAAGCAGCGGTAAAATATGCTAAAACTTTTGTTGAAGATGTTGAGTTTTATGCTGAAGATGCTGGTAGAACAGACAATGAGTATTTAGCTCGTGTTTGTGAAGCTGTCATCAAATCTGGTGCAACTGTTTTAAATATTCCTGATACTACTGGTTATTGTTTACCAGAAGAGTATGGAGCAAAAATAAAATACCTTAAAGAAAATGTAAAAGGTATTGAGAATGTCATTTTATCTTGTCACTGCCATAATGATCTAGGAATGGCAACTGCAAATGCAGTCTCAGGAGCAATAAATGGGGCAAGACAAATAGAATGTACGATCAATGGAATTGGTGAACGTGCAGGAAACACAGCTTTAGAAGAGGTTGTAATGATTTTCAAACAACACCCAACTCTTAATTTATACACCAATATAAACAGTAAATTATTATATAGTACAAGTCAATTGGTTCAAGAACATATGGGAATGTATGTTCAGCCTAACAAAGCTGTTGTTGGAGACAATGCATTTGCTCACAGTTCTGGGATTCACCAAGATGGTGTTATCAAAAACCGTGAAACTTATGAGATCATGAATCCTGCAGACGTGGGTGTCAATGAATCTTCAATTGTATTAACCGCAAGAAGTGGTAGAGCAGCACTGGCGTACAGATTGAAAAACAATGGCTATGAACTAACAAAACTTCAATTAGATCAAACATATCCAGCATTTTTAGAATTTGCTGATACCAAAAAAGAAATTAACAATGAAGATTTACATATTCTTATGGAAAAATGTCAAATCAAAGCATAATTTTCAATAACTAATTCACAAAAAGCCTCGCTAATTTTTAGTGAGGCTTTTTTATTATCAATACGCTAGTAACTTTTTATTAGACTTGAATACTAGCCATTACTTTAGTACTTTTGTTTCATCATTTAGAAAAATATTATGTTAGCAATTCAACTTCAAAAAACACATCATATAAACGCACAAATATCTTTATACGATTGTTGTTGCTGTTTCTAAAAATACCTTTACTTTTAATCTTTTATTTTAACACTCAACTCCAATAATCATGACAAAAGATCTGATTATCAAACATATTGATTCTCTTAAGAATCACACCGCAATTAATTACGGAATCAAAACAAAAACAGAAAGTTTTACTGAAAAACTGTTTTATACCCTATTTGACACCAATGCGAACTTACACGAAAGCATAGACGAGCTTGAAATTCTATTCAAAGAAATCTCTGTAATTGCATGTAAGAAACCCGAAGACCTTTGCGATTCTATTTGGGAAAATTTTGTTTCAAAATTACCTAGTGTTTTAGAAAATCTAAATCAAGATGCTAACTACATTCTTGAAAATGACCCAGCTTCTAATAACTTAGAAGAGGTATATTTAGCATATCCTGGTTTTTACGCCATTGCTATCTATAGACTTAGTCATGAATTATATGCATTAGACATGCCTTTATTTTCTAGATTAATGAGTGAATATGCACATAGGATCACTGGAACAGACATTCATGCAGGTGCTCAAATTGCTTCTCCCTTTTTTATAGATCATGCGACAGGTATTGTTATTGGTGAGACATGTCATATTGCTAAATACGTGAAGATTTACCAAGGAGTTACCTTAGGTGCCTTAAGCGTTAGTAAGGATATGCAAAACGACAAACGACACCCAACCGTTAAAGAACATGTTTGCATTTATGCCAACGCAACTATTTTAGGTGGCGAAACAGTGATCGGAAAAAACAGTATTGTAGGAGGAAACTCATGGGTTACCCGTTCTACTCCTGAAAACTCTATTGTTTTAAACACTACGACAACTGAAGTCAAAATTAAAGAAAAAGAAGATCGTAAATAGTCAATAACAATACTATGAAACCAAAAACATTAATTGACTTAATAGGGAACACACCTCTTGTTATTAGTCAAAATCTAATAAAAAATAAAAACGTACAACTTTTATTAAAACTAGAAGGAAACAATCCTGGTGGTAGCGTAAAAGACAGAGCTGCTTACAACATGATTGCATCTGCTCTTCAAAGAGGTACTATTACAAAAAAAGATACCTTAATAGAACCTACTAGTGGAAATACGGGTATTGCACTTGCCATGATTGCTCAAATATTAGGAATCAAAATTGAGTTGGTATTGCCTGAAAACTCGACAAAAGAAAGAACTCAAACCATGAGAGCTTATGGTGCAAAAGTTACTTTAACTCCAGCAGCAACAGGAATCATTGGCTCTAGAGATTATGCTGAGAAAAAAGTAGCAGAAGGTGGCTATATCATGCTAAATCAGTTTGCTAACAAGGACAACTGGAGAGCGCATTATAAAACAACTGGACCTGAAATATGGAGAGATACAAAAGGAAGTGTTACTCATTTTGTTGCAGCTATGGGAACTACTGGAACCATTATGGGAACCTCAACGTATTTAAAAGAACAGAATCCAACTATTCAAATAATAGGAGCACATCCTAGTGACGGATCTAAAATACCAGGAATTAGAAAATGGCCTGAAGAATATTTACCAAAAATTTACAATCCATCTAAAGTAGATCGTATTTTAGAAGTGAGTGAAGAAGAGGCAAGAGCGATGACAAAGCGTTTGGCGCAAGAAGAAGGTGTCTTTGCAGGAATGAGCAGCGGAGGCTCTGTCGCTACAGCTGTTAAGATTGCCAACGAATTAGAATCTGGAGTTGTAGTTGCTATTATTTGTGACCGAGGAGATCGTTATTTATCTTCTGACTTATTTGACTAAAACTGATAAACCTAACAGATCTATAAGACCTGTTAGGTTTTTTATTTACTCTGGTTTCAAAACCAAATAATCCTTAGACTTTTTAATTTCCTTTTCGTTTAATAACATTGGAACAAATTCACCATTCAAATATTTTTGAGATTGGTCTTTGTAATGTTTGCTAAAGGGGTTTCCTGACTGACCCGTCGGAATTATTGCCTTGCTCTTTTCTACATCAGAAAAATCGATTACACGACGCGTAGAAGGCCCCGCTCTTACATGATACACACCTGTTGAGTCAATCTTATATTGTAAATTATTCAGCACTTCATTTGCTCCATGAGTTTCAAAAGGACCCACATTTAAAAAAGATTTAAAAAGTGCTATTTCTCCAATAGGATGTTTGTGTTCTACACTATGTACACTACCCCAATTCCATTCTTCAATATCAGTTCCTAACTGTCTTTCCAAATCAATAATTGTTCGATTAAATACCTTGGCAAGAATCTCTTTTCTATTTTCAATTTTAGAAGCAGTGTGTATATCATCCCACCAGATAGAATTTTTATTCTCTATCAAATGGTTTATTGTACGCTTTTGGACATGTGTATTTAAAAATTGAGAAAAGAGCGTTTTTCCCATTTCATCCTGTAATGTTTCTTCTAAATACACATATATTAATTTCATATAAATAGTAGCCGCTATTGATTCTTCATCAAAATCAGCTTTCCAATTTTCTAAAAGACGAACTGCTTCTGTCACATTTCTAGAGGTAGCTTTAGAAAGCTCTTTCATAGGAAAATAACTTAAAAACTCCAAAGCCGTACTTGAAGTAACATCTAATGTCATCTCCATCATTTCCTCTTTTGTGATGTTGTTTTTAGCGTTAAGCAACGCTACAATTCTGCGTCCTCTATCTTCAGGAAGGTAATACCCATGATATCCTTTTTTAATCACGTTGCCTTCTTTTTCAAGAATCGCAAAAGACTGATTGTTGGCAGAGTACACAAATCCGTTTTCAGGATTGATTGCATGCGGATTTTCAGAAAAAGCTACAGCCGTTAATTGATCATCCAATCCTTCTGAACCATTCAATACAAATTTCGGATTCACATCATTAGAATGCTCTAGTAATTTTGCCGCTGCCCACCAAGCAATATTTCCTTTTGCATCTCCATACATAATATTTAACCCAGGAGCATGAATAAGACTTACTGCTTTTTCAAAACCTGTAATAGAATTTGCATGTGACATCCCAAAGGAAGCTTCTAATAATTTATTTTTATGCTTTGTATATACCCAATCCATGGTTATTGGATGTTCGCTTTCAATTTGAGAAACAACATCATTTACTACTGGTCCGTGAATAGTTTGTTTTAGCTCAAATACAACAGGATCACTATCTTTTACATAAATTGTTTTTTCTGTAATCTTAAAAGGCAATACGTCTCCCTTATATACATAGTTGTTTTTATTTATTGAATCTTTTTGTTCCTGATAAAAATCAATGTCATCATTTTCAAACATGGTAATTCCAAAGGCATACGCTCTATTATGGCCAAGCATTGGAAAAGGAATCAAACCCAAATAAAAACCATAACTTTCAAAAGTAGGTGTCTTAATATGTGCCTGATACCAAGTCGATGGCTGAGAATATTCTATATGAGGATCATTTTCAAACAGCACTTTTCCACTTGCTGTTTTTTTAGGACCTACTATCCAAGAATTAGAACCTACGAGTGTTGGTGCCGGTAATTTCTCTAAAACGCTTTCAATTAAAGTTGAAATTTTAGTCTCACTACTCAACAAGTGAGTTCCTAAAATGGATATTTTAACCGAATCAATTTCAATTGGTAAATCTCTAAGATACCTCTCTCCTAACTTTGTTTTTAAAGAAGAAAGCATTGGGTCTGTTTTATGTGCCATTGCAAAACTAAAAGCCATATAACCAAAGACATTGTAAACATCTTTTAATTGATATTCTTCTTTTTCTAAACCTAATAAATGATATTCGATAGGTGTTTTACCATGATTGATATATTTATTTATTCCTGACAAATACGCTTTTGTTAATTTATAAGAAGGGGTTGTTGTATCTAATTGACTGATCGTATTATCTGCAGCCTCTTCAATTTCTAAACTTTTAAAAAAGCGATCTACTTCTATTGTTTTTTCTCCAAACAATTCAGAGAGTCTTCCCGCCGAAATACGTCTCATTAATTCCATTTGCCACAAGCGATCTTGCGCATGTACATATCCCAAAGCAACATATGCATCCTCTTGTGTTTCAGCTTCAATATGAGGAACTCCTAAATCATCATAATACACGTTTACAGGGTTGTCGATATTAGAAAGTGAGATTTCACCTTTGTATTTAGGTTGTTGATAGATTGCATAACTTCCTAGAGCTAGAAAAAAAAGCAATATTAAAACTCCTAAAACCCAAAATATTTTTTTGTAGAGAGACATTACTTATGTGTTTTTATAAAAATTAATCTTTTATTAAAATTTGATACGTTTCTAACAACCCCAAAACCCCCTCTTTTGAGAATTTAGCTTTTTTAAGTTGGTTGTTTTCAGGGTTTATATTATAATTATAGGCACTATAAAAATCTGCAGACTCTATATTTGTTTCGTCAAAAACAGCTTTCATTAAATCACAATTATCAAAGGTTGCTTTTGATAAATTGGCTTCGGTAAAATCTACTTCTTGTAAATTACAATCTTTAAACGACATTCCCTTCAATTCTAATTTAAAGAATACTGAATAAGATAACTGGCAGGTATCAAATGAAAAATCTAATAAAAAGGGATTGCATTTAGAAAAATTAATTCCGATTACTTTGCATCCACTAAAGTGTACTTCTTTAAAAGCGGTATTGATCACCTCAATATTACTTAAATTACAGTTGAGGAATTCACATTCTAAAAATTCAATATTTGAAATCTTAGCGTTTGAAAAATCACAGTTTTTAAACACACATAAATCATATTCCCCTTTTGGCAATCTGTCTTTACTAAAATCTTTATTTTCAAAAGTTTTATTCGTATTTGGAAGAATAGTACTCATGTTTATCTAGATTTCATATTAGGAACTACAATGTAAAAAACAATCCAGAATTTATTGACCCACCCATAAATTTACCCGGTAAAAAAAACAAATGCTCATTCATTACAAATTTCAAACTAGTATTTATACTCCAAAAAAGTGACTCTGTGAGTTGTACATTTACACCTGCCGTTAGAGAAGGTAAAAATATTTTATAAACATTTATTCCATAAGAAAATATTGGTCTTACTCTCCCTTTAAAATGTATATATTCAATATGAAGTGGCACTTCAAACGCACTCCTAGAACCAGCTTGAGAGTACAAAACTCATGTTTTAAAATACCATTTATCTCCTAATGAAGGTATAGAAAAATGTGCCAAAATACTGCTTTGAAATATTTCACTATCAAGAGTTTCGTTTGTTACCAATTTTTCATCAAACACAAAGACCCCTGCTTGTACTTCTAAACTCACTTTACTTTTTCTACGCTTGGCTTTGTGTACAATACATTTTTCTGTATCGCAAATTGCGTTATGATAATTTTTAGCCAACTCAATTAAATTATTATGTTCAGGTTTGTCTATGCTATTTATTTGTGACTTTAACTCTGGAGCAGCTGCTGTAAAAATTACTAGGATTCCTTTGTATCTTTTAGCTTCATAATAGTAATGCTTCCCATCGACAGAAACAATTTTTTCTTTATAGGGAATCTCCTTAAACTCGCTTTTATCATTTTCTAGAAAATAGAAATCCTGATTCGTTTTATTTTCTTTGTAATAGAAAACATTTAATTATCCTTGAATTAAGAACTACAAAAATATAAATTTTCCATTCACATTTCTAGAAACAAAATACTTTCCGTTTGTAAATCTATAGGCTTCAATGTCTTTAGGTGCGTATTTTAAAATGGTCCTCTCTTTTTTAAATTTACAAACTTTAGCCATTAATGTATCACTTCGATAATCAATTTCGCCAAATAACATGTCTTTATCTTTCTTAATAATATACCCTTCTCTAAATTCTGTTTGAGCACTTAGACTTTGTATTGCTAAAAAAAGAATGAGTCCCAATGTTTTTTTCATAAGCGTAATTCTTATTGTAGTTTTATGCTTTTTTTCGAAAAAATATTATTTTAATTACCCATCTGCAATACTCCCTAATTGGAAATTATAATTTATAAAACAATCCGCTATTTAGTGAGGTTCCCATTGATTCCTTGGGTATAATCATAAATTTACTCTCATAATCAATACTCCCATTTATGCTCCAAAAAAGAGTATCCGTGAGTTGTACATTCACCCCTGCATTTAAAGAGGCTCCCATTATTTTATGAATATTCACTCCATAAGAAAATGTTGGTCTTATTCTCCCCTTAAAATGAATGTATTCAATGTGAATTGGCACTCTAAATATACTTTCAACCAACGCATCCGTTTCAGAATATTTATTCTCGGAATACAAAACCCCTGTTTTAATATACCATTTATCACCCAAAAAAGGAAGTGAAAAATGCGCAAAGACTCCTGTTTGAAACACATTTTTATCACTGATATTTTCTGTTAACTCATTCGTAGCATACATAAAGACTCCTGCTTGTACCTCCAAGCTAACGGTACTTCTTGCGCGCTTGGATTCATATATAATGCACTCTTCAGTATCGCAAACTGAATTATGATAATTTTTAGCCAATGAAATTAAATTGCTATGTTTTGGTTCACTTATTGAATTTATTTCTGATTTTAATTCTGGAGCATCTGCCGTAAATATATTCAAAAACCCTTTATGGTAATCGGACTTTTTAAGATATCTCTTCTCATCCGTAAACACAATATTTTCTTCGAATGGAAGCTCCTTAAACACTCCTTTATCATCTTCTAGATAATAATGACTTTTCTCTACCTGATCATAAGAATAATAAACATTCAATTTCCCTTGAATTAAAAACTGTAAAAATACGGGAACTCCATCGACATTTTTTGAAATAAAATATTTTCCATCCGTAAATCTATAGGCTTCAATATCAGCAGGAGTATATTTTAAGACAGTCTTATCTTTTTTAAACGTACAAACTCTAGCCATCAATCTATCCGCGCGATAATCGATTTCACCAAAAAGCGTATCTTTATCTTTAAGAATTATATATCCAGACCTAAATTCAGTTTGGGCATTACTAATACACATCGACAATAATGCGATATAAACAAGGTGTTTTTGAAAATTCATTTAGCAATTTTTTAACAAGCGTACAAGCCAATTTATTTAGGACGAATATAATAATAATAATTCACAATGACTATGTAAACTCACCATTCACTTTCAACGCTTGTTGCACATGTGCAAAATGATGCTTCGAATGCCAGGCATAGATGCTTACAACTTCATCCAAACCAAATTTTTCTCCATGTTCTAGGTGCATATATTCTTTTTTTAAATCTTCCTTTGATAAACTCACCATTACTGAACTCAATTTAGCATGTAAACCTTTCAATAAAATCAAAGAACTTTCTATATCATCATCTAAAGAATCTGGCAACTCAGCAAAACGATCTTCAAAATATGGACGTATTGTAGAATTATCTTCGGTTAATGCCAACTTAAAACAAATAAAACTATTCATATGACTATCGGCACAATGATGAACTCCCTGTTTGATAGTCGACCCACCTGGGCGGTATTTATAGTTCAACTCTGCTACAATCAATTTTGAAACTATTACTTCTAAAGTTTCTGGAAACCTTTTTATTTCCTCAATCCAAATAGACATCAACTCAGGGGTAATTATATCGGGCTTTACAAATTCTCCTATAGAAAACTTCAACGCATACAATTCTTTTTCATTCATTTTAGTAAGTTTTAGCTTCGTTCACAAGTCAATTTAAATATAACAAATAAGTCAATTGCTATCCTTAAATTCTCGAGCATAAAAAAGCCTTAAAAGAACAATTCTTTTAAGGCTTTCAGCATTTATTTAAATGTCGTTTACTTCAAACCACCAATATAGCGCTCTGCATCTAAAGCAGCCATACATCCTGTACCTGCTGCAGTAACTGCTTGTCTATATTCTTTATCCTGAACATCACCAGCTGCAAAAACACCGGGTAAATTAGTCTTCGTAGATTTTCCTTTTGTAATAAGATACCCTGCTTCGTCCATATCCAAGATATTATTGAAAATACCCGTATTTGGGATATGTCCAATTGCAATAAACACACCCGTTACAGGTATGTCTTGCTTTTCTTTTGTTTGATTGTTTACAGCCCTCACACCTTCTACAACAGTGCTCCCTAAAACTTCATCAATTTCAGTATTGTAAAGCACTTCAATATTTTCAGTCTTATCAACTCTATGCTGCATTGCTTTTGAAGCTCTCATATAATCTTTACGAACTAACAACGTTACTTTTGAACAAATATTTGCCAAATAAGTTGCTTCTTCAGCAGCTGTATCTCCAGCACCTACAACAACTACATCTTGTCCTTTGTAAAAGAAACCATCACAAGTAGCACATGCAGAAACACCTCCACCTTTTAAACGTTCTTCACTTTCTATTCCTAAATATTTAGCAGTTGCTCCTGTAGTAATAATAACTGTTTCGGCTTCAATATGTGTCACACCATCAATAACTACTTTATGAATCCCTCCTTCTTCTTTTGAAAAACTCACTTCAGTAGCCATTCCAAAACGAACCTCTGTTCCGAAACGCTCTGCTTGATTTTTTAAATCTTCCATCATTGCTGTACCGTCAGTACCGTCAGGATATCCTGGGAAGTTATCAACCTCTGTGGTAGTGGTCAACTGACCTCCCATTTGTAAACCCGTATACATCACAGGCTTTAAATCTGCTCTTGCAGCATAAATGGCCGCTGTATACCCAGCAGGTCCTGAACCAACAATCAAACATTTAATTTTCTCTATTGTATCTGCCATCATATTTTTTAATTTTCTGAAACAAAAATAACCTTTTTACGCGGCAGGCAATCCGATTGTTTATAATTTTTTATAATCAGATTATAAGTAAAACCAATCTGATTTTTGTAATGTATTTATTTTAGTAATACTCCAAAAACTAAAAACATCCGCTCAAGAAATACTTGATAAAAAACTCTAAAAATAACTGTTTTTTTAATTGCTCAAGTTAGAATTAGACGTATATTTGCAGCTCGAAATCGGGTAAATTTTTCGAAAACACTTTCGGGGTGTAGCGTAGCCCGGTCATCGCGCCTCGTTTGGGA
>CEWR01109017.1_pt1 | contig 22943 bp, 18 predicted proteins | sample 356321 | NCBI WGS metagenome assembly CEWR01 (sample SAMEA2621551, study PRJEB7988) | marine metagenome | biome: marine biome (ENVO:00000447); feature: mesopelagic zone (ENVO:00000213); material: "saline water (ENVO:00002010), including plankton (ENVO:xxxxxxxx)" | depth 790 m
GGCGCCCCGGCGATAATGCCATCGAAATCATTCGGGAACCGCTGCGCCTGTTTCAGGGCTTGCCGTCCACCGGCCGAACAGCCATGCCAGTAGGCGTATTCCGCGGGCTCACCGTAGTAGGTTTCAATAATCTGTTTAGCTGCAACGGTCATTTCGTGAGTAGAGCGCCAGCCGAAATCAACAACCTTTTCCGGATGACCTAGCCCAAAACTCGCACTACCACCTTCATGTCCAGTATCCGTAGAGGCACTCGCATACCCAAGATCGACACCGTAAGCGAGCGAACGTCCCCCACCGTATCGAATACTTCCCGTAAAGGCTCCGTTGCCAACAGCCTGTAACTTCCCGTTCCAAGTCTCTGGCAACCACACTTCCACCTTGATATCTGAATCGTCAGACGGTGTTAGCGTCGCCGCCACACGACAAAACGAAGGAAGAGCCGCATATTGCGCCTTCGCCGTGTCTGACAGTGGGCGCGCACCAGGGGCCATGGGCGGCTCGAACGTTCCAGCGGATACAGCCTCAGCCATCGTGATCTGACCGTTCGCTATCGATAAGGATGCCAACAAGTTCGCACAGGCCGCGCCCATATCAGTAGCCTCATCACCCGCCTCCGTCATGGCACTGCCACCACCACACTGCGCGAGCCCCGCCGTACCTGCCGCCAGAAGAACTGCTGTCAGTAGTTTTCTCATCCTGCTTCCCCTCGTATTTTCAAGATATACACACCAAAACTATAGCGAGCCACCACGCCGAAAGCACGTGCTCGTTTCGATATCTCCGCAGACCATCTAGGGCAGCGCAAAAATGAAAAGATTATTGCCCCGGCTTGGCCGAAGTTCGTCAGTTAAGCGCATATTGTCCCGCGAACTCAACGAAGAACCGGTACTCGTAGCCACATATTGCTTTCCATCAACGGAAAATGTGATTGGGAACCCCGTGACCATAGAGCCCAAATTGATCTCCCACAACACGTCACCTGTCTCTTGATCAAATGCACGGAACCGACCGTTTCCGTCACCTCCGAAGACTAACCCGCCACCAGTTGCCACTAGAGAAGTCGTACCAGCTCGTTGCTCATAGACCCAAACGATCTCACCAGTTTCAACGGAAATCGCCTGAACCGTTCCAACCTGGTCTGTTCCAGGTGCGATCTGGTCCCGTTTCGGCAGGTTGTACAAAGAACCATCATCAAGCGCCATCATGCGAGAGCACGTATTGCGGAGCGGAAAATACATCAGTCCAGTCACGGGACTATACGCTCCCGCTTCCCAATCTTTTCCACCGGTAACGTATGACGGACATATGAGATTTTCTTGCCCTTCACGCGTAAACACCAACTCGGCGTTCTCAGTCACAGCACCCGTCGCACCGTCGATATTGCTGACAACATTTTGTGCGGTCGTCTCAGTTGCCCAGAGAAACTCTCCTGTCTCCCGATCGAGCGTATAGACAATCCCTGTCTTACCTGGAATTCCGGTCATCACCTTTCGTACTTCACCTGCCTCTAGTCTCGGATTAATCCAACTCACATGGTCTGGGTCAGGCCGAACGGCCGTATCAATCAAGAGTCTTTCGAATGGATGATCTAGGTCCCAATGGTCATTCAGATGTTGGTAATACCAAACGATCTCACCAGTGTCAGCATCTAACGCTAACGTCGAGTTGTGGTAAAGATGCGTGTTGTCGACACCACCCAGAAAGAATTTTGGAGCTGGTGAGGTTACCGAGGTTCCGATGTAGAGGAGGTTTAATTCGGGATCAAAACTTGGAACCATCCAAGCCCCGACGTGACCGCGTTCGTCAAACGGCACGTCTCCCCACGTCTCGTTTCCGGGTTCTCCCGGTGCTGGAATTAATCGACGCCGCCAGAGTTCCTCGCCCGTCATCGCGTCGTGAGCAACAATGACACAGGCATCCGGTCCTCCAGCCATTATTCGACGACTGCCCTGATTGTCTTGGGCCGGCGAACTGCTGCCGCGCCTCCGTGGCGGCGAACAACTCCGACCAGAAACCACTTTCCCATTGGCAATGATCGGACCAGAGGTTTGATTGGCAGGATTCACTCTGTAATCAAGAATCTCCGTTTCCCAGACTAGCTCACCTGTCATAGCGTCGAGCGCAAACGCATAGTCATCACCACTTGTGTCGATAATAAGACCGTCATAGATAGCCAAATTTCGATTCGTGTCGAGGAGGGCAGTAATCATGTAATCGCCAAGATCATCTGGCCGATCTCGTCGATACTCCCAGATCAAATCCCCCGTAACGGCATCAATAGCCTGAATCACGTCACGTGGATTCGGCATGTACATGACTCCGTTGTACACGAGCGGGGTACCCTGCTGCAGACCAGGTGCCAGTGCACGCGACCACACCATTCGAATCTCATCAACATTGCTCCGATCAATTTCGTCGAGAGGACTGTAGCCCCAACTGTCGAGCGTTCGCCGCCACATCAACCAGTTCTCCGGCTCTGGATCCTGGAGCATCGCATCCGTCACCGGCACGAATTGAGTAGTCTGGGCGTGAACGTCGATCCTACCCAACACGCCCATCGCAACCACCAGAAGAGCCATCAACAAAAGAGCGGCATGAAATAGTCCTTTTCGCGTATCCATCATCAAGATTCTCCTCGCCTTTGTTAGGGACTATCTCCCGGCGGCCTCCCGCTCCTCCACCCGAGCCCCACCCAACATAACTGGCATTGAATAGTTCCCTTCATGGCAGGCGTATTCGAAGACGGGGTCAGGATTTAATCGTAAGGGCACACTGGCAGTCCACGCTGACACCCAGGTATCAGGATCAGTAATCGTGAATTCATACTCTAAGGTATCAGCGTCAACGCGAGTGAACCTTTCTACCAATCTCATCTGATAGCTTGAATTTCGCCAACGACGCTTAGGATCGAAATTCCTTGTTTCAACGACAAGCGTATCGCCTTCCCAACGACCTCTCGAATCACCAGACCACTGCAATACATCCGCATCTAGATGAGGTCGTCCATCAAGGGGAATCACTCGAGACGTATTCACCATTTCCGTCATGATCACGACGGTATCTGGTGTCTGAAACAATTGCATGTTGTTGTTATATGCACTCGGGGTAAAAGGAGGACCCGCATTAAACCCTAAAATACACCGAACACCGGCACTAAAGTCTGTAAACGAATCTGCTCGACCTCGTCGCGCACTTCCTTCCGCCGCACGACGCTGGCCCGCCGGGGTTAATGCCGGATACCGACCATTAGATGGCTCGATAATCAACGAGGTTCTCCGTGTATCGACCGTATTCGTACCGACATCGATCCAAAACTGGTTATATGATCCAGGCGCCTCACCGGAGCCGCGCCTGTCGACATTGCCTCCCGCCTCCGTGCGCTCGGAAGCTTGGTTCCATAACCGTTCTTCTCTATCAATTGCAGCTTGATCGAGATCTGCGGCCTCCTCTTCAGTCAAAAACTCTCTGTCTCCGTATTGCTCAGGACGTTGCATGGGGGTGATAGTTCGATAATCCCACACTCCCATCAGGTCAGGCGCCCCCCATGGTGTCATCGGAACCTCGGTCTGTGCCTCGCTCGACACCACAGCCCCAAACAACACAACACTGGCTATAACCATTACTTGACAGCGCATCTGACACCTCCTGCACACAAAATTGACTCCGTGCAGTCTACCTTGGCCTCGCCGCGAACGTGCAGACAATTCGGAAACATAAACACTCCACCAAATCGATCAGCACGACAATGTTTGACCGACACGACGTCGTCTCTCTCTAGGTTCTACAGCTCGCGCTGAGTGCAGTTGATCTCTCCTTTACACCGCCGGCATTGGACGGAACCCATCGGCCTTCGTATCATGGCCTGTGGCAATGAGAGTGTGGGGACTAATTAGCGTCATTCTGCTGACGGGAATGCACGCATTAGCAGCCCAGGGTGAGGACTCCTATCAATCCAGGTGTACGTTGTGCCATGGCGCGGATGCCAATGGAACCGACCGCGCTCAGTCCATTCTCCTTACGCTGTATCGAACTAATCGTGACCAACTTTCAACAATCATCACTGAAGGCGTTCCCTCGAAAGGTATGCCTGCCTTCAATATCCCAGGCGTGGAACTAGACGCACTGATTACTCACCTGAAAGATATGGCTGAAGCGGCGGCACCCGCTGCTCGTGACCCACGTGCACCCACCCTACGAACCGGTTCTCTTCAGCTTCTCAACGGTGAAACTATTAACGGTACCGTGCTGAACGAAAGTGGTTTCGACGCACAACTACGAACCGCTGACGGCAATATCCACCTTCTTAAAAAAGAGGGCGATACGTTTGTTCAGCCACAATTGGAACCATCCGTCGATTGGAGCTCTTACAACGGAAGTGATTCCTCAAATCGACACAGCACGCTCTCCCAAATCAATCAAGACAACGTTGATCAGCTGGCGGCGCAGTGGTTTTTCCCGATCCCCGATTTACCAATGATCGAAGGAACACCGGTCGTTATCGCTGGCGTGATGTACGTCACCGGACCAAATCAGGTGTATGCCCTTGACGCGGTCACCGGACGTGAACTCTGGCGTTATGCGCAACCACGGACTCCCGGATTGGTCGGTGACCCTGCCATCGGCCTGAATAGAGGTGTGGCAGTACGAGGAAATCTTCTGTTTACAGTCACCGACCATGCACATGTCATCGCACTCGACCGGTCGACGGGCAGATTGGTGTGGGATACAGAGATGGCTGACTACTACGACCACTATGGTGCCGTGGCAGCACCCTTGGTCGTCAATGATCTTGTGATTGCCGGCATTAGCGCCGGAGACACCGGGCTTCGCGGGTTTCTTGACGCCTATCATGCAGATACGGGCGAACGTGCGTGGCGTTTCTGGACCATTCCCGCACCCGGTGAACCGGGTTCGGAAACCTGGGGTGACCCTGAGGTGCTTCGACGAGGGTGTGGTGCAACCTGGCTGACCGGAAGCTATGACGCTGACCTAGACCTGTTGTACTGGCCAACCGGAAACCCGTGTCCGGATTTAAATGGCGATCGGCGTCCCGGGGATAACCTGTACACTAATTCCGTCCTCGCACTTCGTCCCACAACCGGCGAACTTGAATGGTATTTTCAATTCACGCCACACGACACGCACGACTGGGATGCTCAGGAACCTCTGCTGTTAATCGACGCAGAGTTTCAGGGCCGCCCACGAAAACTCCTTATTCAGGGAAATAGAAACGGTTTCTTCTACGTCTTGGACCGAACTAACGGACAATTTCTCCTAGGAGAACCCTTCGTCAATCAAACATGGGCAGACGGCATGGATGACTCCGGACGGCCTATTGTCCGACCAAATACAGACCCGACGGAAGAAGGTAACGACGTGTGTCCGGCCATTCGGGGTGCGACCAACTGGTGGGCAACAAGTTACCACCCTGGGACCAAGCTGTTCTATCTCCTTGCCCATGAATCGTGCATGACGTACACGAAAAATGACCGTGATTGGGAGCGGGGACGAAGTTGGTTAGGTGGCACTGCCAGACTCTCAGAGGACTCACCGAACCAAAAGTTCATTCGTGCGATTGACATCCAAACAGGTGCAATTGCATGGAGCTATCCACAAACTGGTCAAGCCCAAACTTATTCTGGCGTGCTCTCAACGGATGGAAACCTGGTCTTCTTTGGAGAAGACAGTGGGGCATTCGCAGCACTAGACGCAGCAACTGGCGACCCTCTCTGGCATTTCCAGGCGAATCAGGACTGGAAGGCGTCACCAATGACTTACATGGTCGGTGGTCGCCAATATGTAACGATCGCCTCCGGTCTTGGCTTTTGGACGTTCAGCCTACCTGAATAACCATTGACGAACTACTGCTTCACATTATTCCAAGTCAACATTCAGTCGTCTTGCCAGACATGTCAGACGATTCAATGGGATAATAGCCTTCGGATGTGACATTGAGTGCCGTTTGAGACAAAACCTCGCTTCCTCACAGACCGACTAACAGTAGTCATGATCTTCTTCGGCACTTCTGAATGAGCAAACAAAATAGAGTCGCGATCGTTCACTGCGTACATCACAAACCTTGGCTCATTATGGCGACAGCGATCTCAACCTCCATGCAGGAGTACCAGGGCTTTGACACATATTTTCTTTATAACAAAGGAAGTGGTGAACTCTACTACGATGAACATAAAGCGGTTTACGATGAATACAATAATCTTAAATCCGTCTTTGGAAAAAACGACCACCTAGATGATCCATTCGATGATGCCTTGCTTCAGGCATGTCGAATCAAAAGACAAAATGTCCATGAAATTAGCTACGAAGATGACCACGGTCTTGATTCAGGTGCATGGTATAAATTTATCAAGTCCGATTTGTGGAGAGACTACGATTACGTTCTTTTTATGGGTGAGGGCACGTTACTGACCCACCCAGAGGTACTTGGAGATGCGATTCAATTCGCGACTAAACACGACGCCCACTTTATAACAGGATCAGCCTACAAAAGGTACATCCCTGAATCATGGATATCCGATCGCATGCCACAACATGGCACTACGCCAACAAACGGAATCCAAGAGTTCCAAGACCGGATGAACAAGAATACGTACGCTATTTTCCAAAGAGATCCTGACTTTCAATCAATAGTTAAACTCTGGCGAGACAGTCGCCCTTCTGGGGATACTCCCCAAGAACATCACATCCCTGATATCTGGGGCCGATCTGGCGTCTTCATAGAGCGGCTAGTACAGCGATTTCCATCTTCGCGTTTAGTCCATAATCGATACCTACAATATCGAAATCTATGGCTGACCTGGTTCGCCAACATGGGTTTTCCCTTTTCAGTGCGAAAGCCTTTAGAATCCAGTCGCGTGTGCCTCAATTTTAAAATGACTAATTTGTCAGACGTAGTGACATTTGAGTCACACGGAAAAACGCGATTTCATCGCGCCGATTGTATCGGTTGGTTTGGTACACACTGTAACCACCTAATCAGTACAACTCTCTTAAAGAAACTTAGAACAAAAATGGATGCACAGAACATCCATAGCGCGATGAAATTGCCCTATGCTGCAACCGGACTTGAACCAATCTGGGGTCTCATACCTCGATGGCTAGGCTACGACCTCTGGTTTTTTGATGGAATTCACCGTGTGTATAAGAACTTCTGGACATATAAACGAGAGGACACCCAAGAAGGTATGGCTCGCTATCTCAATCACCATTATCAAGGACAGCTGAGTGTTGGATACGAAGGGATTCATTTGAAAATCCATGGTTTTAATAGGCGCTACGAACAGAGATTAGCTGACCTAAACGAACTTTATTTTCGAACTTAAGTACGATGGCTAGCTCGCTAGCGCAGCGCGGACCACGGAACATTACAGGGCTATCGTTGCCAATCTAGCCAAAACACCGACTAATTACCTTCTTATCTTAATTGTTGTTTCAAAATGCCAAGCGATAGTGCCCAGGCGGCGCCCATAAATGAAATAAAAGATGTCCCTGTCGTTATTCTCTGTGGTGGCATGGGTGGCCGAATGGGTGACATCGCAAAAATGCTACCAAAATCACTCGTGCCTATTCAGGAGTATCCGATACTCTGGTACATCATTCTGAGCCTATACAAAGAGGGGTTTCGAACTTTTGTTCTTCCGTTAGGCTACCGAGGTCAAATGATTCATGAATACGTAATGAGTCATCTGGCCTCCCTTCCGAATATTCGATTCCAATGTATTGAAACAGGTGAGCGCACACATATTGCCAAACGCCTCGAACTAATCAAACCCTCGCTGTCGGGTGAAAGAATCCTTCTACTGAATGGGGATGCAATCTTCGACTTCAGTGTGGCAAGTCTTTACCAACAACATCGGGCAACCGGAGCACTCGTTTCGTTAATCTCAGTTGAACTTCGATCACAGTGGTCGCTGATCTTGGAATCCGACAACCAACCGTACCGTTTTTTACGCGACCATGTCGTTACATACGTTGCTGCGAAAAACGCGGAGCAGTATCGAGCATATTTTTACTCTGGGATCGCGTTCCTTGAACTCGACGCGTTTAATCACATCAACCTGTCTGAATGCCACGAATTTGAAAACGAGCTATTTTCATCGGTTATTAATACAGAGGAATTAGCCCGTTTGAGCGCTAATGGTTTCTGGTTCTCAGTTGACACGCCCAAAGATGCCTTCGTACTTAATCAGCTTGGGAATCGAGATGGGGATAAGATCAACAAAATTAAAACTGAACTAATGCGCTATTTAGACATCTCTGGAAGTCAGTCGTGAACCGGGACAACAAGCTTATTTCACGATACCTCTACAAAACTCCTTACGTAGATGATGCCCAACGTTTCATGGAACGGGTAGCAAATAAGACGGTAATACCGTATCAGGTTGAAATTCAACCGGGACCGACTGGAGACAAGATCTGCTGGCTTGACTGCCCTTTCTGTTACGGTGGATCAGCTACCAATACCGGCAAACGATTGAGTAAAAAGCGCTACATTGAGCTGATAAAAGAAATCGCAGAAGGCGGAGTAAAAAAAGTCATCTTCGCCGGATGGGCGACAGACCCGCTGTTTTATCAATACATCGACGACCTTGTCGAGACAGCCTTAGTCGCTGGGCTAGTAATTGGGTTCAACACCAGGGCGATCAACGTCTCCGACCGGCTCACTCACCTGCTTGGAAGTTCGTCTCTGGCGCAGGAATCCTACATGAGTATCAGTGTTGACGCTGGCGACAACGAATCGTACGCGCTGGTCCATGCGGCCCCACGCGACGGACGTCTGTACGACCGCGTGTATCAGAACATTAAAAGAATCAAAGAAAACAGAGAAAGCAACGGCGGAACATTGTTTCTTAGTTCCACCTATTTAATTAATCAGATTAATTGCGATCCAGTACTCGCGTCACAGTTTATTTCTGATTTCAAAGCTTTGGGCGTTGACTTGATTCGATTTTCATTCCCTCAGATTCCCCGGGGCAATACCGAAAGCGACCGATCATTAATTCCGTCTGCTTCAGAGCGACAATCATTAAAAAACATTCTGGCTCCTGTTATAAAACAGGAAGCTGCTCACGAAGGACATTCGAAGGTCTTATTGCTGAGCGAGGAAGATCAGTTCTATGAGAAGCGGACCACACCGTGCTTTTCAAGATTCATCTTTCCTACGATCGGCTTCGATGGCGGACTTTATCAATGCTCACAGTCGGCGGGGCCTAATTTCCATGAATCAGCATTAGGCGATCTCGAAACGCAGAGTTTCTGGGACCTGTACTACCGTTATGACATCTCTAATCTCGATGGTTACTTTAATCAATTAACAAAATGCTTTGACAAGGTTGACTGTCGTTGTGATCGTAAGGGCCATGTCGTCAACAACACAATCAATCAGGAATTAATGTTAAAGCTATAGATCGTAGGTTGCCAAACATCACCCTATGCTGAGCGTTGGAATCTTCGGCGCAAGTGGCATTGGCTTCGTACATGCCCGGGTATTCCAATCGCTTGGTGCAAACGTAACAGCCATCTTGGGCACGACTAAAGACAGTGCTGCAGAATCTGCATCTGCATTACTCACGCAACAACAGATCGCCGCCATACCTTTCTCTGATATTGATCTAATTCTTGAGCAGCCTCTCGATGCGGTTAGTATCTGCAGCCCGCCAAGCCTACACTATCAACAACTACACGCATGTTTCGACAGACATCTCCCAGTCTTATGTGAGAAACCGCTTCTGTGGTCGAATGACGGCGGACTGAAGATCGCCGAACAGCTACATTCCTTAAAAACCCATCCAAACCGCCAGCTTTTTCTCAACATCAGCAATACTGTTTTTATCGATTCGATCCAAACTCGCGTACAAAACCCGCGTATCGTTTCCAGATTCTTTTTTCAATTCGTCACTCACGGTAAATATCGCGGCCGAGATATCCTCGTTGATTTGTTACCACATGGTCTCTCATTGATCCACCGCCTATTTGGAGCTCGTCCGATACACAATGCGAAGTCCGAAATTTCAAACAACAAAGCTGCTCTTCGTTTTCAATACGGGAACTGCGACGTACTATTTTCTTTTGAGCAAGATCAGCGGAAAGCCAAACGATTTTATTTTGAGGTTGATGACCAACGATACGAAAGAATTCAAACAGGATTTGGTAATAGGTACCGTGTGCATCTGAAAGACCTTGGCGATAACACCAACATCGAGATTGAAGATCCTTTTCGGATCTGCATCAAGAACTTCATCGACTATTGCCGAACTGCAAACAGCAGTAGACCAGACCGATTCGAGGAGGCAGAAGTTAATGTTCAGCTTATGAATGAGATGCTAAATATGCACGTCCCTCCCACTTAGTGTCATGACAACCTGTCCAATACCTTAAAGCCGTGACGCACCGCTGGCTGTGCGCTACTTGCCCAGCGGAGCGTGGTATCAGAATCGCGAATCCAGCGCCCCACGCTTTCTAGATCTCAAGAACATCTGAGATTCCCTCAGCCCTCCGGTGCGTGGCCACTTCTTCGTACACAAAATCGTCTGTATGTACTGCGTTGGCCTTCGCCCAGTCTTTTTCGTTGTACAAAATGATCGATTTCTTTGCGGCTTCAATTAATGCATCCGACATCGTTATCCTCACTTTTTCATCATGAATAACGCCCTGCCACTGTTTTCAGAAAGAAACGGATAACCGGCTCGACGCTAACACTCCTGTCCAGGTCAGTCGAATTTTCTCTGCCTAGGAAAATATATCTCTTTAAGATTAATAAGCGGAAAGCCTGAACTTGGCCGTCACAAAATATTAAGTCAAAGCTTAAAGTTGAAATCCGACTGGAATAGTCGTATATTTATTCAGTAATGAGACTGAGTCTCAGTATCATAGTTAACAAACCGACTTACGGCAGGTTCTACGCAATCAGGAGTTACCGATGCAATCGATCCACGACATGCAGTCAACAAACGCCTCCACAAGAACAAAATTCCCTTTTTCCGTCAAGAAATGCGAGCACGGACACCTTCATCTCCACTTCAGAGGAATCACCCTGACGCTAACTCAGACTGAGTTCGAACAACTTGCGAAAACAGTGACCACTGCCTACCTACGCTATGGAGTGGAGGAGGCCATTTCTAACCAAACAACACATTAGTGGGTTCCCTCGACAGCACAAAAAAAGCCAGGAAATAGCTGTCTTCGCTCACCAAACCGACCACATCAACTTAATCCAAATGAATTTCCGTACTTTCCTCTTCTGGACCCACCTCGTCGTTGGCGTTGCCGCCGGACTCATCATCCTGATGATGTCCCCCACCGGTGTCATCCTCACGTACGAATCGTAAATCAATCGCTGGGATCAGCAGGAATATAGGTCACAGGCCCACGAAACTCTCTCTGAGCCACTCACAATTGACGAACTACTGCTCCACATCACCCAACACGCGCCGAATGCCAAACCGTCCGCAATTACGATCCGCCGAAACCATCTCGAGCCCGCCGCAGTAAATGTTGGTGGCGGAATCTCCTTTGTTTTTCGACCGCTACTCCGGAAAACCGCTCGGCAACAGCGACCGACCAATCCGTCGGTTCTTACGGTCCGTGATGTATTGGCATCGGTGGTTCGCACTGGATGGTGACAGACGCATCTATGGCCGTGCGGTTACCGGTGCCGCGAACCTTGGATTCCTTTTTCTTGTCATCAGTGGTGTCTACCCCTGGTGGCCAAAAACGTGGAGCCTCCCACTGTTACGACAGATCACTTGGTTCCGAACTGGACTCAAAGGACGTACCAGAAATTTTAATTGCATAACGTAATCGGGTTATGGACTGCCCTGCCACTGGCAATCATTGTATTTAGTGGTTCGGCAATCGGGTATCGCTGGATCAGCGACAGTCTCTATTTGGCCTTAGGAGAAAATCCGCCTGTTCGAGCGACCACAACAAGTCAATCAGACGCTGAGGACGGCAGAATCGACGAGCAACGTCGCTATGCGTCCTATCAGCCAATGTTCGATCGAGCCAACGCAGACGCGCCAATATGGAACGCGATCACCCTCCGCCTTCCCGTCGACAATGCCGAGCGCGTTGTACTGCTTGTAGATCGCGGCACAGGACGACAACCGTCCAAACAATATGAACTGGCCTTCAATCGTGAAAACGGCGAACTGGTTGAACGAACCGGATACCCCACCTATAGCCAGGCCAGGAAACTCAGAAGGTGGCTTCGGTTCGCACACACGGGCGAAGTCTACGGTCTTCTCGGCCAAACCATTGCCGGCATTGCCGCATCAGGTGCCGTTGTTTTGGTCTGGACTGGGCTAGCCATGGCCTGGCGCCGTTTTCGGAACGCTCAGTCAAAACAATCACCACCATCACCAGCAGACCGCCTGCGGTAACAGCATCTTAGTGGCAACAGCCATGAACATTGGATCTGACATGAAGACGCTAACAAGAACCATAGAAGATTATCTGGCCGTTCTCCTGACTGACCCGGACATCAAAGACATGATTCTTGACGAACTTGATCTAGGCGACAACGCTTCGAATCTAATCCAACTACTCCAAACACACTGCTTGCACTACAAAGACATTACTAAACAACGATACGGCATTGCTTACGACGAATTAACTGATGCCGTCGAAGATTATCTAGAGCTCCACGCATCGCAATATGAACTCATAAATTCGCCAACAGCAACTGGAAACACTGTTGCAGTCTGTCACTATAAGAAGCTGGTCTACTGGGTGTTAAATCGGGAAGCCGGATGGATCCACTATTTCGATTCCCGACTGGATGCCATGGAATTCGTATCCGAACAAATCTAAAAGACCCTTAACGGGGGCGCACTCCCTGGCAGCATCCCCAATGAAACCGCATGACGCCTGAGTACGGTTAACGCGGCACGACCTTTGAGGTCTAGATCGACAGTCCAATCGTTTACATACAGATCAACATGTTTGAACATCACGTCGTCGGTAAATTCTTGTGCGTATTGTCGCATGGTCGTTACCGTTTCATCACGATGTTCCACGGCGTATACAACAGACTCTTTGACCACCTTTTTTACGGTTTCAATACACTCAAGCCCAAGCCGATGACGCGCGACGATCCCACCAAGAGGCAGCGGCGTGGACGTCAGCTTTTCCCAGCGTTCACCGAGGTCCTCAATCAGAAAAAGTCCATGTTCGCGCCAGGTAAATCGCCCCTCGTGAATGCACACGCCAAAATCGCCTGCACCTTCTTTCAACGCAGGCATGATCTCAGAAAAAACTCTGTACTCGATATCGCCTTCTCCAGAATGAAATAGGCGGTACAGCAGCGTTGCCGTTGTCTTTTCACCGGGACACAAGACACGCGCCTGTGCTCTGTCAGAAGCTGGCATCCAATTACACGGATGTGTATCCGGGCGGGCAGCGAGCAATAAAGGCCCTACGCCGAACCCAAGAGCCGAACCAACGGGAAGCACACCAATCTCAGAGCCCAGAGACAGCGCTGCATAAAAACTGGTCTTCGCAACATCGAAATCACCACGCAGTAGCCGTTGATTCAGTTCATCGACGTCCAAGAGTTCAATGCTGAATTCCAATCCACGGAGATCTATTTTTTGTTTGAGAATGGCATGAAACGCAAATGTGTCATTCGGGCAGGTAGAAATACCCAGATGAATAGGCGTCATGCAGGATTGTCCCATGACGAACGAACGATGGCTTCCTCTGCTACCAACCGTGCAGCCGCCATCGCTTCTCGTATCTGCCAGTTCGCGCTCAGACGGTCACCCGCAACATTGGAAACTCCTCGCACAATAACTAGTGGCAGATTGTCTAGTCGACACGCCAGCGCAACGGCATACCCTTCCATATCTTCCGCCACCACACCTGGATAGCGTTGCAACCGTTGTCGCGCGTCCTGCGTTGAAGCTGATGCCGCACTAACGGTCAAGAGCGAACCAACGCCAGACCGAGTAGGTACTGTCAGCATGAGTTCGTCACCAATCCCATCCTTTGGACCGACTCCCGCCCACTGCTGAAAACCGAGTTCTTCGGCCGGCACAAACGACTCTTCCGAACCCACACCAATTCCATGCATGCGCACACCTGAGAAAAACGCGGCGCCACCTACCGGTAAAACCGTAGAATCAAATGTCCCTGCAATACCAATCAGTAGCACCCTGTCCGGCTTATGAACGGCAATTTGAGAGGCTGTTCGCGCTGCGGCAGCCACTGGACCAAAGCCGCACAACTCGCAGGTACCGTAGGACTTGAATCGAGGCTGACTTGCAAGGTGCTGCCGCTCGATTTCGGTCGGCACCAGCAAGAGTGTTTTTGGAATAATCCTTCTGGCTACGGCTGGGAGACTTTCGGTTTCTCAGTCTGTGCGGGTTTCAGTAACTCCGGCTGTGGCTCCGGTTTCTTTTCATAGATATCACGAATCGCAGGTCGCTCACCGGCCATCGACAAGCCGTCAGCCATCATCACCCGAGTCATCGCCTCCGTGGTCGGACGCGATAATTTAAACCCGCCACCACGATAGCCTTCAGCAATAAACAGTGGCGTTAGTCCACGTTCATTCTTCTCTTTCCAAATCGTAGAATCTGCGCCATGTTTCGCGAGCAATTCAACAACGGTAGGGAAATTCCCATACGCAGCACCATGCATCGGTGTATCACCATTTTCGTCAATGGCATCAATATCGGCACCGAGGTCCAACAAGAACTCAACCGCTTTGTATGCTTCCGGCTCTGTCCCCGCTTCTTCAAGGGGTGCCGTCGTCCCAAGACCAGCCGCGGCCATAAGTGGTGTTGTAAATTCAATGTTCGGCATGAAGGGATCAGCACCTAAGTCAACCAACAACCGCATAAACGACACGTCGGCTCTATCCGCCGCCATCAGAAACGCCGTCGCGCCTTCATTACTCAACCGAGATGCCGTTTGTGGCGGCCTGCCCTTCGGCTGTTCTAATCGCAGGTCCACGTCCGCACCACGTTCGACCATCCCCCTGACAAAATCCAGACTGGTCAAGTTCCCGGAACCAACAGGTGAAGGATTCCCCGTATCACTGGCATCCGGCTTACGCGTCCAACTCACACTATGAATCGGACTAAACCCAGTGCGCTGATCATTCGGATCAGCACTCGCATCAACAAGCGCCAACGCCAACTCGAAGTGTCCATTTCGAACTGCCAGGAGCAATGGACTCATCCCATCATTCACGGGTCGCGCAGAGCGGGTATCACACCACGCACAGACGGCATCCTTATCGCGATCCAACAACGCGTTCACATCAACGCCAGCCCGCAACAACCGCTGAACCACTTCGATTCGACCTTCTCGAACGGCAAAAAACATTGGAGTAAAACCGGAGTACAACTTCGCGTGCACATCCGCGCCAGCATCGATCAGCGCATCGACCACTGATGCATGCCCCTCGGCAGCCGCCCACATCAACGCCGTTTGATTGCGATGCTCCGTCGCATTCGGGTCGGCATTATGCCGAAGGAGGGCCTCGACAACGCCCAGACTCCCGGTGTAAGCCGCCGTCATTAAGACGGTCTCACCCCCATCCGATACCCTGTTCGGATCGGCTCCGAAGTCAAGCAAGAGCTCAACAAGGGGACCATTCCCATTCGTCGCCGCAAGCGAAATAGGCACCACTCCATACCGGTTCTCTCGACGCACATCGGCACCGGCCTTCACTAACAGCTTCGCCGTCTGGAATTCATCGTGATAGACCGCCCAATGTAACGCCGTCATTCCGTCAACCTGCGCCGCATTGACATCCGCCCCCGTCTTCAACAGGCTCTCGATTATCGCTGCGTCTCGACTCTCGGCGGCATCGGCTACCGGCGCCTCCCCCGCCACCGCTGTAATTCCGACACGAGCCCCCAGCGCAACAAACACGACCACCTGAACGCAAATCCCTACAGTGCGCAGCATGCCCATCGCTCCTACCCCCCGGTTAGACGGTGACTTCATCAAATAAATTCTCGACTTTCGCATTGCTATCACCAAACGACTCAAGATGCACACCGACACGGTCGAGAAGAGTCAAATGCAAATTCGCCAACGGTGTCTGCTCCGCGTATCGAATATGTTGCCCACCCTTCATGCCACAGCCAGCTCCTCCGGCAACGAGAATCGGAAGGTTCTCATGGTCATGAATACTTGGATTACCAATGCCACTTCCATAGAGGTAGACGGTGTGGTCAAGCAGCGACCCATCTCCGTCAGGAGTGGCTGCCAATTTCTGAAGAAATTCAGAGAAAAACGACACGTGATAAGTGTTGATTTTCGCAATCTTCTCTAACTTCTCAGGATCGTTTCCGTGGTGACTCGTTGGGTGATGAGGGTCCGGCACTCCGATTTCAGGATACGTCCGGTTATTCAATTCACGAGTCAGCTGAAACGTAATCACTCTCGTTAGATCCCCCTGCAGTGCAAGCGCCTGTAGATCAAACATCAGCCGCGCATGGTCCGCGAATGACACGGGCACCCCCGTCGGCCGATCCATGTCAGGCTCAGGATTCGTCATCGCACCGTGCTCGGCTCGTTGGATCTGGCGTTCCACTTCTCGAATGCTATCGAGATACTGGTCAACCCTAGTCCGGTCTCCGGCCGTCAATTTCGCCTTCAGCTGCTGAACATCCGCACTAAACGAATCCAGCAAACTTGCTCTGTTCTGCAGGGCCGCACGCCGCTCTTCAGGTGTTCCTCCCTCACCAAACAATCGCTCGAAGACCATCCGGGGATGCGCCTCTGATGGTAACGGTGCGGTTGGTGACGACCACGACAAGCTGTTCTGATAGACACAGGCGTATCCGTTATTACACACACCCGCAAGCGGATCCAGGTCCATGCATAATTCCAATGACGGCAACTGCGTGTCTTGACCAATTTGTTTTGCAGCAAGTTGGTCCGCGGTCGTTCCAAGGTGATAATCAGAACTCTCAGTGTGCTTGGCAAACGCCGCACTCAAAAAACCTGAATTCGACGTATCGTGCGTTCCCGGATACGACATCTCTAACTCAAGATTTGTCACGACCGTCAATTGGTCGCGAACCGGCTCTAACGGGCTCAAGCTCGGCGACAACTGCCCCAATAGCCCCTGACCTTCAGGAATCCATTTATCGTGATGGCACCCCATGGGTATGAACACATACCCCAGGCGCGGCACTGGCTTCGCCGCTGTCTTTGCAAGTGCCGTGGCCGCCGGAATCATGGCGTCCAGTAAGGGCAATGCCAGAGTTGCCTGCAAGCCGCGCAAGAACGTACGTCTTGGTAACGCCTTCTTTGTGATGATCATGTTGAATTCCTCATCTGAAACGGTACGCTGTTTACAATCCCAAGAATAACTGACGAAAATCGATATCCTTCAAATTCCACATCGCGAATAATTTTCCGGATAGCCGGCGCATCATAAAACTCAATACCGCGACCAAGCGCAAAGGTTAGCAATTTCTCAGTCAATGTTCCGACAAAAAGATCCGGCCGACTCAGCAGGCCTTCCTCTAAGCCCGCCACCCCCACAAAGTCCCCAACTCCTGGGAGTCCACCAGACGCATCCATTAAACCGTTATCCCCTTCATGCTCACGCCAACGCCCAATCGCATCAAAATTCTCAAGCGCAAACCCAACAGGGTCGATCGTGCGATGACAACTTGCGCACACCGCGTTTGTACGGTGCGCAGCTAAGCGTTCTCGCATCGGCAAATTCGCTGCCACCGCATTTTCTTCCAGAGACGGAACATTCGGCAACGGCGGCGGCGGTGGCGCGCCAAAAATATTATCGAGCACCCAGACACCGCGAATAACAGGTGATGTCCTCGTCGCATACGACGTTACTGACAAAATGCTACCGTGTCGAAGCAACCCACCCCGTTTACTACCCGGGTCAAGAGAAACGCGACGAAACCGGCTACCGTAAATATTTGGAATCCCATAATGCTTCGCAAGTCGCTCATTTAGAAACGTGTAGTCCGCACTCAACAAATCGACCACACTCCGATCTTCTCGGAGGACACTATCGAAAAACATTTCTGTTTCTGCACGAAACGCCTGTCGCAAATTGTCGTCAAAGTCCGGATACAGTCGCACATTCGGGGTCACGGCTTCGAGATTCCGCAGACGGAGCCACTGCCCCGCAAAGTTGCTGGCCAGATTAAAGGATCGTGAATCCGCAAGCATTCGTCGCGTCTGTCGCTCTAATTCATCCGAATCACTCAGCACGCCACGAACTGCTGCATCAAGTAGTTCGTCGTCCGGGATACTGCTCCACAAGAAAAACGACAACCGAGACGCCAGTTCAAGGTCACTAATGCGGTAAGCAGCCCCACCATCCACTATTTCTTCTGGGTCGGATTCCACACGAAACAGAAAACTAGGACTCATGAGTACGGCACTTAGCGCCTTCCCGATACCGGCGTCAAAATCTCCCTCTGCCTGTCCCTCTCTGAAAAACCCCATCGGACCGTTCAACTCGTCCTCGGACACTGGTCGACGGTACGCCCGGCGCATCACGGTCATGAGAATCTGCTCTGCACAGTTCTCGTCCAGCGATTGATTCGTCTCAGTCGGTTCGCACACAAACAAACGCCGGCGACTGGGTGTATCAGCAGCACCCGTCGCGTTATACGGCCCGGCAATTGACATCTCATACACAGCCGGTGTCTGACGCGGATGTCGAGTCTCATTAAAGTGTGACTGCAGCGGCTGGCGCTCTGTTTCAAGAAGCGAAGCCGTCCGCTTAAAGAATGTCACACCGACATCATGTGGACCCGCCGTTACTTCGATTCGTGTCCTCAGATGTGCATCCACCAGCGCATGGTCGTCTTCCTCAGGTGGTTTTTCAATTGTGAACAACTCAACGCGTTCTCGATCAATGAGCAACTCCAGCGTGTGATCCTCTGGTTGCCTCAATCCTCCTACGCGACCTTCGCGATTCCGCGCCAAGCGAATTTGAATGTCATACTCGCCGTTTTGAGCAAACGTATACGGAATAACAACTCCGCCACGCGTCCCTATAGGAAGACCTTCCATATGGTCTTCCTGCGTCACATCGGCCGGCAAACGAATGACATCACTCTGCACTGAGGTCAATGTCGTGCCAACGGCCAACCGGCTAACCCGCTGAGCAGCAGATATGTACCGGTCTAGCAGCGCCGGGGAAAGATCCCCAACATTGACATTATCGAAACCATGACCCGCTTCGTCGGGAGGCAACAGTGCTGCACCATCGATGTCCAAAGCCAACAGATCACGAACGGCATTCTGGTACTCAGTGCGATTCAGACGACGGAGCGATTCTGTTCGGCCAGCGAATGGTTGCGTTTCAGCAACCGCATCTAAATTGGATTCCAACCATGTTCGCAACGCAAAGCTATCTTCGACAGGCGGAGGGGTCCGGTTCGGCGGGGGCATCGTACCCGTTCGCAATTTCCGTACAACTTTCTCCCATACGTCTGCGTGTTCACGTGGATTTCCAACGTCAATATTTTCCAAGCTCAAACCAGCAGTTTCAAGCCGGTCGTTATGGCAAGTAACGCAATACCGATCAAGTAACTGTCGATGGGAAGTAGAAGCCTCTTGCGCAGCGACGGAGCCAACAACACAGGTTGTTATCGCTAGTGAAAGCGCAGTCTTTCTTATTTGCATTCTGGGCATCGCTACATTCTTGTCACATGCATATCAGAACACGTAACATTCGGCACCATGAGACTAGTCTTACCGGCAAAGCAAGTCAAGAACAAATATGACGTAACCCTATAGAACGTAAAGAGTTAGAACTGAGCGATCCCTATTTCAGACACCACTAGAATCTCGGTATCTTTTTCCTTTTGGAGCGTCATGAACGAGTTAATGCAAGCCGTCCGCTGCCACCGTTACGCCGGGCTCGATGAATACGGAAAACCCGTGGCCACACCAGACCCGTTGAGCGAAGTTCTGAGGCTGGACGAAATCCCTGCACCACCATGCACTGACGGTCAGGTGCTTATCGACACCTATTACGCTGGTGTCCAATACCCGGACGCCCTTCAGGCTCAAGGCCTCTACCAGATGAAACCAGAACTTCCGTATATCCCAGGAATGGACGTAACCGGAACCGTCAAAGCGGTGGGAACTGGTGTAGAACACGTCAACGTTGGGGACCGGGTCATTGCACAAATGTCGATCGGTGGGCTCTCTTCCGTGGTCAGTGTCGGCGCCACGAACGTCTGGAAGACACCACCCCGTATCCCTCTAGCGAAGTGCGCTAACCTCGGCCGGAACTTCTTTCCTGCCTATCACTCCCTTAAGACATTAGGGAACGTTGCAGCCGGTGACCTTGTTCTCGTCGACGGAGCATCAGGAGGTGTAGGTATGGCTGCGATTGAACTAGCAAAAGCCATGGGCGCACAGGTCATCGCTGGCGTGAGTGTTCCCGAAAAGAAATCATTGCCAAGCGAGGCTGGTGCTGACCGTGTCTTCTGTTATGGTCGTGACCGGGATAGCTACCGAAAATTCAAAACTGATGTCAAACAAGCCTCGGTAGAATTAGGTCATCCAGAGGGAGTCGATTGTGTCCTCGACATGGTGCAAGGTGACCTCTTTGAGGCAGCACTGGTCTCAGCCATCCGACCGTTAGGCGTGATTTGCCTAGTCGGCTTTACGGCCGGCCAAAAGCCGATCCGTCCGGGAATCCTTCTGATTAAACAAGCAACCGTTATTGGCAGTATCTGGGCTGGCTGGGCAACCAAACACCCTACCGCGCATCAAAACAATGTTGCAGAAATTATCGCATTCCTTGAAAGTGACTTAATCTCGCCGCGCGTAGACCGCGTATTTCCGATACAGGATTACATCGAAGCCTTCGAACTCTTTGAACACAACCGCGGCCGCGGCAATACAGTCGTATGTTTTAGGGAAGAGTAAGACGAACCTTTTGACCAAGCCGCTTCTCATGTACCTTGATCATCGAACTTTTCGGTTCATCTCCAAATCCCATATCGATCGCTGCCTGGTACGTCGATACCATCGCTGTAACCACCGGCAACTGAGCCCCACACTCAGCTGCCGCTTCCTGAACATTGACAATGTCTTTGTACGCCGCACGCAACGAAAAATCGCCCTCAAACTGCCCTTCAAGGATCTTTGGAACGAAGTATTCGCCCGCGAAACTTCGTGCGCTACCAGTCGTTAAAACATTTGCCAGTGTCTGAGGCGAGAGACCCGCCTTAACCGCCAGAGGCATGACTTCAGCAAGCGCAGAAATGTTGATGTCATAGATGATGTTATTGACCGCCTTCATGAGCTGTCCCTGGCCAACATCACCACAATGAACGACAAACTCTCCCATGATATCGAGATACGGCTTGACTTCAGTAAATCGCTCAGCCTGCCCACCAAACATCATCGTGAGCGTGCCGTTCTCGGCACGGAGCGGTAAGCCAGACACCGGACAGTCGCTGTAAGACAAACCAACTTCTTCCGCGCGCTTCGCTAATCGAACCGCCGCGCCACGATTCATCGTCGTCGTATCAACGACTATGGGACAACTGCCACCGGCAACCACACCACGGTCACCAAACAACACCACCTCTGATTCCTTATCTGTGGGTACACACAAAAACAGAACATCTACCAGTTCAGCAAGTTCAGCAGCATCACCGGCGATCTTCGCACCATGTTCCATCAATAGCGCAGTCGGTCGCTGGTCTACGTCCCATACCACGAGTGAAACTCCGGCCTGCGCCAAGTTCCTCGCCATACCGAACCCCATATGACCAAGTCCAATAAATCCTACTGACCGATCTGTCATCTGTTTCCCCAAGTAGTGAACAGCTAAAACCCCGATTATTGAGGTCGTGTCAATGGCCACATAGAACTAGTTCGTCGCAAGCAATTCTCGTAGCGCTTTGTCGATGAACTCATCATCTTGAGGTGAGCCCAGACCAGGGTAACCAGCCCCATGGCCATAGATAGACGGAATAACTCGTAATTCCGCGTTAGGCATCATCGACACCTCAATCTCATTGTCCTCAGGAGGAAAATACAGGTCTGTCTGCGATGGCATAACAATCGCCGGACACCTAATTGCACCCAAAGCTGCCGCCCAATCGCCTGCGAACTTTGTGTGTTTACTGATGTCTGCCTCCTGCCACGTAGCCAACATTGCCAGAAGATTATTTGCATCATGCCTACTAAAAATACCGTGAAAAAACTCCAAGAAGTCCGACATGGATTCAAAGCTTTGCCCTGCTAACTTCAGATGAATTCCTTCTCTGTAGCCCGTCTGTGACAGCGCCCATGATGCATACACGGTAGTAAATGCTCGAAGGCCAGCTTCTGGCGGTTCGTCATAGTCACCATTCGCCCAGTTCCCATCCGCTGTCAGGGCACGCTTCACCCCTTCAAGAAACAACCAGTTGTGAGTCGATGTCTTCGACGAACCGCATATTGGCGCAATCGATCTAACCATGTCTGGAAAGAGCGCACCCCAGTGAAAGGCTTGTTGCGCACTCATCGAATAGCCCACCACCAATTTCAACTCGCTGAGTTCGAACTGTTCACTGCATAAGCGCTGTTGAGCAATAACGTTGTCATATGGGGTAGCCAAAGGAAAACGGCTGCAGTCATGAGGAGCCGGCGTGTTGCTTGGCGAAGATGATAATCCATTACCAAACATGTCCGGCACAATAATGAAATATCGCTCTGGATCCAGTGCCTTGCCTGACTTAATGGCCCCACGATTATCCTCGTGTAGCCCCGTATACCAAGTCGGGTACACGATCGCGTTAGAATGATCTGCATTGAGCTCGCCATGTGTCTCATAAGAAATGTAAGCGCTCTTTATTGCAGCACCAGACTGCAGCACAAAATCGCCAAGCTCAAATCGTCCCGTCGCCATAACAGAAATCTCCTAGATCGCGAAACGCCCGACTTCTCACCTCGTTACTCGATTGTTATTG
>CEWR01093944.1_pt1 | contig 22850 bp, 20 predicted proteins | sample 356321 | NCBI WGS metagenome assembly CEWR01 (sample SAMEA2621551, study PRJEB7988) | marine metagenome | biome: marine biome (ENVO:00000447); feature: mesopelagic zone (ENVO:00000213); material: "saline water (ENVO:00002010), including plankton (ENVO:xxxxxxxx)" | depth 790 m
ATGAAAACGAGTAACATCATCTGCTATTAATAACTCATTTTCTGGTACAATAATATTAGAGCGTACACTTTGTAAATTATCATATTGATTTAAGTTAAAAACAGTATTTAGGCCATCATTACCCCCTTGTAATTGTATTAATACTAAAACATTATCGTTACCTACAGTAAAGTTGTATTCTTTCGGCTTATCGTTAGCAAATATTGGAAATCCACTTAATGCAATTGGCAAAGAAGCAGAAGCCAATGAGCTTAACTTAATAAAATCTCTTCTATTTAATTTCGGTTTCTTTTTCATTTTACATTATTTGAAATTCAGACATTTGTACCATAGTTCCAATTAGATTTCTAAGCTTGTTCTCAATAGAAATTCGCAAAGCGGTATCAGAAGGATCTCCTAAGTAATCTGAATATTCTATCGTCCATTCAAAGTCCGGTAAACCAGGAATTAAAATATCTTTTAAGCTATCAATTTGATTCTGAGAAATTTCATAATTAAATAATTGATTTGCTAATGATCTGATTAAAACAATTGGATTATCAGCATTTGTTATACTTGATACAATTAATAAAACGGGTACTAAAGGGGGGACAGTATATTCTCTTTCATCAATCAATAAAACACCACCAGTTACCAAAACCTTACAATACTGTAATCTTTTGGGTAGTAAATAATTGTTTACCCAAGTTTTATAATAGAGCGGTTTTTGATAATAAGCTTTCCACCCTGCAACATCTGGATGGTGAAAAATAGATTGACCTATATCTGAAGTGGCTAAATGTAAAATTACAGCGAATTCATATTCTTCTAAAATAGAGGTTGTTGGTGCTGAAAGTAATAAGGATTTAGTAGCAGAGAGCATTAAATCTATAGGACTTTTTATCATGCAAAACGTGTTTTCAAAAAAATGTTCTGAAGACAATAGAATTTTTAAAGCAGGCTCAATTTCGTAATTATGATCTCTAATAATTTCAGCTAAGGGTTCAATAATATGGGTTTCGATTTCTGATGATATTTCTGCATTTACAAACCATATATACAATTGTCTTGTAATAAATTTTGAGCACTCGTCTTGCTCAAAAATTTTATCAATTAGATCTTTGTATTCATTCTCTCCATTCTCAGAAATAATAGCATTGTTAAACCTGTGTGATAAATTTTTATCTCCTGAAGTATGTTTGTTATTAGAAAAAAAAGCAGTTAGAGTATTAGGATTGTTAAGACCTCTAACTCTCCAACCAGTTAATGCTTTTGCCATCTCAACAACATCCTCTTCTGTATAATTTGTGTAATCACCATTGCCAACAGCATCCCCTTTTCCAATAGAAAAAAGCTCTAAAAGTTCTCTTGAATAATTTTCATTTGGAGCCGTATTTGAGTTTTGAGATCCACTCAAATAAAGAAGCATATTTGGATCTGTTGTAATTTGTTTTGTTAGTTCTTTAAAATTACCAAGTGCATTTGTTCTCAAGATGTTTATATAAAAAAACTCTCTATGAGGATTTATATTTTCAGCTACAAAATGATTATGCCAAAATAAAGTTAGTTTTTCTCTGATTGAAATTCCAGCATTTTGCATTTGTAAAAAAGACCAGGCATATAAAGATCTTGTTCTAGAATTTAAAATTTTATTTTTTTCTTGATCAGTAGCCGCTGTTGGTATAGGAAGCCCGTTAATCCAAGTTTCTCCATAATTGGCATCTGGATCTATAATTTCATTATTTCCTGTTCCGTCTAATCTGTACTTTAAAGGTGGTTCTGGCAGAGGACTTTGTTCAAAAAGTTGATCAATAGTTCCAGATAAACCAAGTGAGACGGCTTCTGAAACTAACATTTCTGTAATTCCAAAAGAAGTTCTTTTAAGTAAATGTCTAGCTTCTTTTGCAGTCCAATTACCCGAAAAATTATCTAAATAAGGCATCGTTTATTTTAATTTGATGAAAACCAATGTTGAATTATTTCAAATTTAATCTTTTTATTTGAAAAAACAGATTAGCTAACTACTATTAAACTAAGACCTTAAAAAGTGGGAAAAGTTTAAATTTTACACTAAATAATCTTTAGCTCCCTTTAAAGCTTCAGGGATTCCTCCGGGATTTTTACCTCCAGCAGTTGCAAAGAAATTTTGCCCACCACCACCTCCGTGAATTAATTTACCTAACTCTCTCACAACTTTTCCTGCATCATAACCGCGCTCATTTGCCAATTCTTTAGAAATATAACAAGTTAACATTGCTTTGTCTTTTTTCTCTGAAGAGGCAAAAAGTAAGAATAAATTTTCATGTTCTTTTCCTATCGCAAAAGCTAAATTTTTAATTCCATTTTGGTCTAAATCAATTTTAGTTGCTAAAAACTGAACACCATTAATCTCTTGTAATTGATTTTTAATTTCGCTAGATAAGTTTTGAGCTTTATCTTTTAATAATTGTTCAATTTGTTTTTGTAGAGAACTGTTTTCGTCTTGTAATTTTTGTACGGCTTTTACAGGGTCTTTAGTATTGTTTAAGATGTCTTTTACTTCAAATAAAGTTCTGTTATTATCAAAATAAAAATCCTTTACAGCATTGTTTGTAATTGCCTCAATTCTTCTAATTCCTGCAGCTACTGCCCCTTCAGATTTTATTTTAAAATGCCAAATATCGCTCGTGTTTTTTACGTGAGTTCCACCGCAAAGTTCTACCGATTTTCCAAATTTTACAGCTCTAACAGTATCTCCATATTTTTCACCAAACAAAGCTATTGCGCCTTCATCAATTGCTTGTTGCATTGGTATGTTTCTTTTTTCTTCTAAGGGTAGTTTACCTTCGATTCTTGCATTTACAAAATTTTCTACTTCACGTAACTCTTCAACAGTTAACTTAGAAAAGTGAGAAAAATCAAATCGCAAAGATTGAGGTTTTACTAAGGACCCTTTTTGTTCTACATGCGTTCCTAAGACTTCTCGTAAAGCTTGATGTAATAAATGGGTTGCTGTGTGATTGCTTGCAGATAATTTTCGCTGTTTTTCGCCAACAATAGCTTTAAAGGTGTCATGAATATTAGAGGGTAAGTTTTTTGTAAAATGAATAATGACGTTATTCTCTTTTTTGGTATCTATAATGTAAATGACATCACCATGAGAATCTTCTAAAAAGCCTTTATCACCAACTTGACCACCTCCCTCTGGATAGAATGGAGTTATATTAAAAACCAATTGATACATTTCGCCATCTTTTTTAGAGGTTACTTTTCTATATCTAGTAATTTTTACATTTGTTTTTAAAATGTCATAACCTACAAATTCTTGTATGGGATCTTCAATTAAAGTAGTCCAATCATCTGTGGTCATTTCACTTGCAGCACGAGAACGGTTTTTTTGTTTTTGCAATTCCTCTTTGAATCCTTTTTCATCTAAAGTATATCCTTTTTCAGATAAAATTAAAGCTGTTAAATCTATCGGAAAACCATAAGTGTCATATAATTCAAAAGCTTTATCTCCAGAAATTTCCTTTGTTTTTGCAGATGAAACAATACCATCTAATAAAACTAATCCTTGATCTAAAGCTCTTAAAAAGGAAGCCTCTTCTTCTTTAATTACGGTTTGTATCAATTGTTTTTGGGCTTTCAATTCAGGGAAAGCTATTCCCATTTTTTCACTTAAAACTGTTACTAATCGATAGATAAAAGGTTCTTTTTTATCCAAAAAGGTAAAACCATACCTCACTGCTCTTCTTAAAATTCTACGAATTACGTAACCAGCACCTGTATTACTTGGTAATTGTCCGTCAGCAATAGAAAAAGCAACAGCCCTTACATGATCTGAAATTACACGAATTGCAATATCTTGCTCTAAATTTTTACCATACTTTACATCAGTTATGGTTTCAATTTCTCTAATTATTGGCGTAAAAATATCTGTATCATAATTAGATTGTACACCTTGTAAAACCATACATAGGCGTTCAAACCCCATTCCAGTGTCAATATGTTTGTTAGGTAATTCTTCTAAATCGCCCGAAGCTCTTCGATTATATTGCATAAAAACCAAGTTCCAGATTTCTACTACATGAGGATGGTCTTCATTGATTAAAGTTCTCCCATCAACTTTTGCTTTTTCTTCTGCAGAACGAATATCAACATGAATTTCAGAGCAAGGCCCACAAGGTCCTTGTTCTCCCATCTCCCAAAAATTATCTTTTTTATTTCCTTTTAAAATTCTGTCTTCAGAAATAAACTGTTTCCACAAATCATAAGATTCTGTATCCATATCTAAATTATCAGCATCATCACTTCCTTCAAAAACAGTTACATATAAAATGTCTTTGTCAATTTTGTAAACTTCAGTTAGTAATTCCCAAGCCCAAGCAATCGCTTCCTTTTTAAAATAATCTCCAAAAGACCAATTCCCTAACATTTCAAATAATGTATGATGATAAGTGTCATAGCCAACTTCCTCCAAGTCGTTGTGTTTACCAGAAACGCGCAAACATTTTTGAGAATCTGTAATTCTATTCTTTTTTGGTATTCCGTTTCCTAAAAAATATTCTTTAAAAGGGGCCATTCCAGAATTGACAAACATTAACGTTGGATCGTCTTTTGTAACCATTGGAGCAGAAGGAACAACTAAATGGGATTTTTCTTGAAAGAAACTTAAAAAAGTGGAGCGGATATCTTGAGATTTCATAAAAAAGGAGTTTCCAACTATGTTAGATTATATTAATTTATTTTTTTAAAAACTACTTTTAAAAAGCAGTTGTAAAACATTTTGTAAATTTGTTTGTTGTTATAAAGAGTTTTTAAAGTTGAAAACTAATTATAAGGACAAAAATAGTATATTTAGCAATATGGCAAAAGTAAAATATTATTATGATGAGGATACGCTTTCTTACAGAAAAATTACTGTAGATAAGAGTAACTATTATAGAAGAATACTTTTTAGTTTTTTAGGAATCATTTTAATTGCTTTTTTTGGCTTCATTGGCTTTAGTCAAATTATTATGTCTCCGTCAGAAAGAGCTCAAAAAAGAGAGTTTAAAAACTTAAAATTACATTACGTATTACTGGGGAAGAGAATGGATGAAAACGCCCTAATCTTATCACAATTACAGGAAAGAGATAATAATATTTACAGAAGTTATTTTGAAGCAAATCCTATTTCTGAAGAACAGCGTAAAGCTGGTTTTGGTGGAGTAAATAGGTATAAGAATTTAGAAGGTTTTGATAATTCAAAATTGATTAAAAAACTCACAAAAGAAGTAGATATTTTATCTAAACAAATGGTCGTGCAATCTAAATCTTTAGATGAAATTGTTGCTTTAGCCAAAGAGAAAAAAGATATGTTAGCTTCTATTCCTGCAATATTACCAATTGAAAAAGGCGATTTTTATGTAGCTTCTGGTTATAAAATGAGGATGCACCCTATTTTAAAAATCAATAAGTTTCATAAAGGAATGGATTTTACTTCGGCAACAGGAACTCCAATTTATGCTTCAGGAAATGGCAGAGTAAGTAGAGCGCAAAGAAGTAGTACTTTTGGTAAAGTCGTTTACATAGAGCATGGTTATGGTTATAAAACCATTTATGCACACATGAGTAAAATAAAGGTAAAAAGAAGGCAAGAGGTAAAAAGAGGTGATTTAATTGGTTTTGTTGGTAATACAGGTTTGTCTGTCTCTCCGCATTTGCATTATGAAGTTCATAAAAATGGTCGACCTCTAAATCCTATAAATTTTTATTATGGAAATTTAACTTTGGACGAATTTGCAGCTTTAAAAAAAACATCAGAAGAAAGTCAATCCTTAGATTAGTTATGTACGTAAATTTACCTGAAAAAAGATATTACAAAATAGGGGAAGTTGCCAAGGCTTTTGAAGTAAATACTTCTTTAGTTCGTTTTTGGGAAAAAGAATTTGATATTATAAAACCTAAAAAGAATGCAAAAGGTAATAGACTTTTTACTCAAGAAGATGTCAAGAATCTTAAATTGATCTTTAATTTAGTGAAAGAAAGAGGCTTCACTTTAGATGGTGCAAAACAGAGACTCAAGAAAAATCCTGAAGAAATTTTTAATAATCAGGAGATTATTAGCAGATTAGAAGCTGTTAAAGCAGAACTGCTTAAAATTAAAAATCAACTTTAAAGATTAAAATTAACACTGTTTTTTTAGAGCTAGAAACACTTTATGATTTCTAATAGCTGATTTTTAATTTACTATGGATATCTAGTTTTTTTAATTTACTATGCATGCATAATAATTTTTATTATATTTGAAGATATAAAAGCTAATAAATCAGAATAAATTAGCAATTAAAAACAACTATAAAATATCAATATTATGCCAAAAAAGTATGTAGACCTCGAAACACTTAAATACATACTTTATGATATTCACAAATTAGAAGACTTACTGACTAGAGAAAGATTTAAAGAGCATGATTTGGAATCTTTAGATCTTTTTATAGATTCTGTAAAAGAATTTTCTGATCGAGAGTTGTATCCCTATTTCAAAGAAATGGATGAAACGCCTGCATATCATAAAGATGGAACCGTAATTGTTCACAAACAAGTTCAAAAAGTAATGGAGCAAGCGGGAGAAATGGGTATCATTTCTGCTTCTTTTGATTATGAAGCAGGAGGATTACAGATTCCTTTTACAGCATTACAAGCTGCAGTTTATGTTATGGATGCTGCAAATAATCATTTACCAGGTTATGCAGGTTTAACAAGTGGTGCCGCAGAATTAATTATCGAGTTTGGGAACAAAAAGTTGAATGAAACTTATGTACCAAAAATGCTTTCTGGACATTGGGGAGGCACGATGTGTTTAACAGAGCCACAAGCAGGAAGTTCTTTATCGGATATTGTTACAAAGGCAACTCCAACAGAAGAAGGGTATTATAAAATTACAGGACAAAAGATATTTATTTCTGGAGGCGACAATCAGTTTTCAGAAAATATAGTGCATTTAGTTTTAGCAAGAATTGAAGGCGCTCCAAATGGAACAAAAGGAATTTCTCTTTTTGTAGTTCCTAAAAACAGACCAAAACAAGATGGTACTTTAGAATATAATGATTTAATGACCATTGCAGATTTTCAGAAAATGGGTCAGCGAGGTTATTGTACAACACATCTTGGTTTTGGCGATACTGACGATTGTAGAGGTTGGCTTGTAGGTGAAGAACATAAGGGTCTAAACCAAATGTTTTTAATGATGAATGGCGCAAGAATAGCTGTTGGTAGAGGTGCTGCAGCAATTGCAATGGCAGCTTACAGAACTTCTTTGCAATATGCAAACGAAAGACCTCAAGGAAGAAAACTAACAAGTACAGGGAAGAAAAACCCATCAGAAAAACAAAGTTTAATCATAGAACATCCAGATGTTAGAAGGATGTTGTTATTACAGAAATCAATCGTAGAAGGTTCTTTAAGTTTAGTGCTTTTGGCTTCAAAATATCAGGATATTGTAACAGCAGCGACCTCTAAAGAAGAAAAAGAAAAATATCATTTGTTGTTAGAGATGATTATTCCTATTGTTAAAACCTATCCGTCAGAAGCTGGTGCAGAGTCTGTAGATAATGGATTGCAAGTTTTAGGAGGTTATGGTTTTTGTACAGACTTTAGTTTACAACAATACTATAGAGATATTAGAATTTCTTCCTTATATGAAGGTACAACAGGAATTCAATCGCAAGATTTATTAGGTAGAAAAGTACCAATGCAGAACGGAAAAGCACTAGAATTATTAGTTGCTGAAATAATGCAAACAATTACCCTTGCTTCTACGGATGATGAGCTAAAAAAATACGGAGCTGTTTTAGCAGATAAATTAAAACTTTCTCAAAAAGTACTAGGTCATTTAATGCCTTTTGCAATGAAAGGAAACTACGAACGTTATTTAGCAGATGCTAATTTGTTTATGGAATATATGAGCATTGTTGTTTTAGGTTGGTTGTGGTTAGAAATGGCTGTTAATGCTAAAAATGAGCTGGGTAATTCTAATAGAAAGTATTCAGAAACTTTTTATGAAAGTAAAATTCATACAACGAGATTCTACTTTAAATATGAAGTTCCAAAGACGAACTCATTAGCAGAATCTTTAATGAGTGACGAGATATTGATAATTAAGAACGATAAAGAGTACATCATATAATGACACATATTTCAGAACAATTTAATTTAAAAAATAAGGTCGCAATTATAACAGGTTCTAGCAAAGGAATAGGAAAAGCAATTGCGAAAGGTTTAGCACAAAATGGAGCACAAGTTGTGATTAGTAGCAGAAGTCAAGAAGCTTGTAATGAAGTTGTAAAAGAATTTACAGACCAAGGCTTAAAAGCAATAGGAATAGCTTGTCATATTGGTAAAGAAGACCAGCGTAAAAACTTGGTAACTAAAACAATTGAAACTTTTGGAAGAATTGATATTTTAGTAAATAATGCAGCAATCAACCCTATTTACGGCCCAATTGAAGATGTAGATTCTGCAATTTTTGATAAAATTATGGATATAAATGTAAAAGCTCCTTGGTCTTTATCAAATTTGGTTTTGCCACATTTAAAAGCAAATAAAAACGGAAGTATTATTAACATTGCATCTGTAGAAGCATTAACACCTGGTTTTGGTCTAGGGATTTATAGTACAAGTAAAGCCGCTATTTTAATGCTGACTAAGAATCAAGCAAAAGAATGGGGACAATACGGAGTCAAAGCCAACGCAATTTGCCCTGGTTTGATTAAAACAAAATTCAGTGCAGCTTTATGGCAGAATGAAAAAATGCTAAATAAGTTAGAAAAATCAATTCCAAGTGCAAGAATGGGAATGCCAGAAGAAATTGTAGGTTTAGCATGTTTATTGGCTTCTAATGCAGGGGATTATATGACAGGTGGAGTATACACAGTGGATGGAGGTTATATGATTGCAGGATAAAAAGTTTTACAAATAAAAATAACCATATAGAAACATAGCGAAAGTTCTTTAAGTCTCTATGTGCTAAAATATAAATTCTATTTATGAACTTCGAATACTCAGATACATCAAAAGAATTACAACAAAGGCTAACAAGCTTCATTGAAGATCATGTTGTTCCTATAGAACAAGAATTTATCACTTTTCAAAGTGATAAAAATAATATGTGGCAGCGTTTCCCCAAAACAGAAATGTTAAAACAAAAGGCAAAAGATGCAGGTTTATGGAACTTATTTTTACCTAAAGATTATGGCAATTTAAGTCCAGGTTTAACCAATTTAGAATATGCTCCATTAGCAGAAATTATGGGACGTAAAATTTGGATTTCAGAAATTTTTAACTGCTCTGCACCAGATACTGGTAATATGGAAGTATTAGTAAAATATGGAAATGAAGCTCAAAAAGAACAATGGTTAACACCATTGATGAACGGAGAAATTCGTTCTGCTTTTTTAATGACAGAACCTCAAGTTGCTTCATCAGATGCAACAAATATTGAAACTTCTATTGTTTTAGAGGGTGATGAATATGTTATTAATGGAAGAAAATGGTGGTCTTCTGGAGCTATGGACCCACATTGTAAAGTGGCAATTGTGATGGGGAAAACTGATGGTTCAAAACCAAGGCATCAACAACAAAGTATGGTTTTAGTGCCAATGAATACAAAAGGATTAGAAATTGTAAGACCACTTTCGGTTTTAGGATATTACGACTCTCCAGAAGGTCATGCAGAAATTATATTAAAAAATGTTCGTGTACCAAAGGCCAATCTTATTTTAGGAGAAGGAAGAGGTTTCGAAATTGCGCAAGGACGTCTAGGACCCGGTAGAATACATCATTGTATGCGTTTGGTTGGGATGGCGCAATATGCATTAGAAATCATGTCTCAAAGAACCCTAGAAAGAGAAACTTTTGGGAAAAAGTTTTATGAGTATAGTAGCATTCGTCATGAAATTGCAAAATCGCAATGCGAAATAGAACAAGCACGTTTACTAACACTTTCTGCTGCCGATAAAATGGATAAAGCGGGCAATAAAGAAGCAAAAGATATTATAGCAATGATAAAAATTGTTGCTCCAAATATGGCACAAAAAGTAATTGATAGAGCGATGCAAATTTTAGGAGGAAAAGGTGTTGGCCCAGATACCTATTTACCTCATTATTTTGCCATTGCAAGAATGTTACGTTTGGCAGACGGCCCCGACGAAGTTCATATGTATCAATTAGGGAAAAGCTGTATTAAAAAATATGGTAATAACTTATGAGTAATCAAAAAGTAAGAGAAGGCGAAGAGTTGCCAGAAGTAGCTTTAAAAAAATATTTACAAGAAATAAAGCTGATTAATTCTGTAGAAAGTGAATTGTTTGTTCAACAATTTACGCATGGATTTTCTAACTTAACCTATTTGTTACAGATAGAAAATAAAGAATTTGTTTTAAGAAAACCACCAAAAGGAGCTATCAAAAGAGGTCATGATATGAATCGTGAGTTCAAAGTACAAAGTGCTGTGCAGAAAGCATTTTCTAAGGTTCCAAGAATGCATGGTTTTTCTGATGATGAAACTATTTTAGGAAGTGATTTTTATATCATGGAAAAAGTAGAAGGAGTCATCTTAAATTACAAAGAAGCGAAACAGAGAAATATTTCAGAAAAAGACTACAAAAATATTGCAAATTCATGGTTAGATGCCTTAGTAGAGTTGCATAATGTAGATTATAATGCAATTGGTTTGGCAGATTTAGGGAAGCCTGATGGATATGTGCAAAGACAAATTTCGAACTGGGGTAAACAATATATAAAGGCAAAAACAGATGAATATCCAGAAGCAGAAATGGTTATGAATTGGATGGAAGAACATCAGCCTAAGGAATATGAGCATTGTTTAATTCATAACGATTTTAAGTACGATAATGTTGTTTTCAAAGATGATTCTTGGCAAGAAGTTTCTGCAGTTTTAGATTGGGAAATGGCAACTTTAGGAGATCCATTAATGGATTTAGGAACCTCTCTAGGGTATTGGACAGTTGCAACAGATCATGATTTTGTAAAACAAGGAATTCCATCTCCAACAGTTTTTGAAGGAAATCCTATAAGAAGTGAAATCGCAGAAATGTATGCTCAGAAATCAGGTAGAAATGTAGATAATTTGGTCTTCTATTATGTTTTTGGATTGTTTAAAATAGCAGTTATTGCACAGCAAATTTATTATAGATTTGAGAAAGGGTGGACTACAGATCCGCGTTTTGCTAATTTAAATAAAGCAGCAGAGTTATGTTGTAAACTAGCATTAAAAGCGATTAAAACAAAATCAATAGATTAGATATGTCAGTAAATCATCAATTTTTAAATAAGGAGTCTTTATCAGTTTTATCAAATTTTGATGAAAACATTCCTGTTTTTATGCTTAATTATTTAAGCTACAAAGATGTAGTCTCAGAAACAGGTAAAACCGGAATAGAAACATATAAAGAGTATATGATGGCTGCATTTCCTTTTTTTGAAAAAATTGATGCAAAAATCCTTTTTAAAGGAAAACCTTTGGCGACTATCATTGGACCATTAGAAGAAAAATTGTGGGATGAAATTCTCATTGTAAAATATGCTAACAAAAACGAATTTTTTAAGTTGATGAGTTTTAAAAGTTATCCAACAATATTAAGAGCATCGGCACTATCAGATTCACGTTTAATTTTTTGTAAATAATATGGAAGTAAAAAACAAAGTAGTAATAGTAACAGGAGCAGGTTCTGGAATTGGTAAAGCGACAGCTATTCATTTCGCTAAATACGGAGCAAAAGTTATTGCTTCTGACATTAATTTAGAAAGTGCTAAAAAAGTTACTGAAGAAATTATATCAAATAAAGGTGTTGCGCTAGCTATACAAGCAAACGTTGCTGTTTTTGAGGAAGTTGAAAATTTAATCAGTAAAACTGTTGATGAATTTGGGCAGTTAGATGTTATTGTAAATAATGCAGGGATTGGGCCTAATTTATTAAGGACACATGAATCTAGTTTAAAAGATTGGAATAACGTTATTGCGGTAAACCAAACTGGCGTATTTTATTGTATGAAAGTTGCCTTGCAACAATTTTTAAAACAAGGCCATGGAAATATTGTAAATATTGCTTCATTGGCTGGCTTAAAAGCATCACCAAATAATATTAGTTACAGTGCTAGTAAATTTGCTGTTGTTGGTATGACAAAGTCTGCAGCAATGGAATATGCAACTAAAAACATAAGAGTAAATGCAGTTTGCCCTGGTTATACAGAATCTGCTTTATTAAGTCAATTAATAAATGCAAAACCAGAAATGGATACTATTTTAAAAAGTGTAATTCCGATGAAGCGGTATGGAAAAGCTGAAGAAATTGCTGATGCTGTAGTTTGGTTAGCTTCAGATAACACAAAGTTTATGACAGGACAAACAATTACTTTAGATGGAGGAACATCCTTATAAATACTAAGGATTATTGATTAGATTTTTTTCGTAAACATAAAAAGACTAAAACTTTAATATTGATGAAAAAAATAGGAATTATATTCATTTTTCTATTATTTATTAGCTGTCAAAATTTTGGACAGTTAATTTTTCTTACAGATTTACCAAAAGAGTTAAATGAAGTTTCAGGAACAGAAACTTTAGAAAATTCAAATCTTTTTTGGATGTTAAATGATGGAGGGAATCAATCAAAACTATTTGCAGTTTCAAAAAAAGGTACAATTAAAAGAGAGATTTATATTAAAGCTAAAAATCATGATTGGGAAGATTTAACTTCTGATGAAAAAGGAAATATTTATATTGGTGATTTTGGAAACAATATAAACAAAAGAAAGAATCTACGAATTCTAAAAATTGATAAAAGGTATCTAAATAAAAAAAATGCTGAAGTAGATAAAATTGAATTTGAATACGAAAATCAACAGAAATTTCCACCTAAAAAGAAAGACTTATATTTTGATGCAGAAGCTTTCTTTTATTTCAAAAATAGTTTTTATATTTTTACAAAAAGTAGGGTAAAGGGTAGACACGGAAAAACCTTTTTGTATAAATTTCCTTCAAAAAAAGGAAAACACATCGCTAAATTAGTTGGTGATTTTGAAAACTGTAATGATTTTGAATGTTGGATAACTTCTGCGGATATTTCTGATGACGGGAAAAAAGTAGTTTTACTTTCTCAAAAAAATATTTTAATTTTCACTGATTTTAAAGACGATGATTTCTTTTCTGGAAAAGTTCAAAAAATTAAATTTAATCATAGAACTCAAAAAGAAGGTGTGTGTTTTAAAGATAACAATTCACTAATAATTACGGATGAAAATGGCCTAATGTGGACTATCTCTATTCTTTAGTTAAACTTATTACTCGATTTAGAAGTAGCTTAATTAAAGGTTAACGAATTTCTTATGATTTAGATTAAGGCTTCTTCAATCTTTTTTTTATTTTAACATTGCTATAAAAGCTTCTAAGTCAAATTCATTTCCATAAAATAAAGTACTCATTTTCATAACGTCTGCTGCAATAAGAATTGCAGTTTTAATTTCTTCTTTTGTCGCTCCAAGTCTTTTTGCTTCTGATATATGGTATGGAATACAATAAGCACATTTTGTTGCAGCAGAGGTTCCTAAAGATACTAAGTGTGCATTTTTTTCATTAATTGCACCTTTAGAAAATAATCCCATTTGCGCTGTAAAGTATTTGTCTGAGCTTTTTAAAATTGATATTGGATACAGCGTATTAAAAGGGGTTTTTGCAAGCAATTCCATTTTTTCAGCATCACTAATCTTATCATGTGCCAAAATAGTTTGAAATCCCAGTACAAAAAATAATGAAATTAGAATTTTTTTCATTTTAAATCTGTTTTAAGTTAGTAACAAATCTAACTATATTAGTTGCATAATGCAACTAATTAATTTAAAGCCTAGAATTAACCAAATTAACAACAGAGAATATACTTGTTATTAAATATGATTTTTTTAAATTAATGTTCCACTTCACTGCATCATCAGTTCAAAAAATTACATAGAGAAAAATGTAATTTGTATCATCTTTAAATTAATTAAACGATAAACCTGTAGATTAACAACCCCCAACCTAAAGCCAAAAAAAGCCCCCCTAAAGGTGTAATTGGTCCTAAGATTTTTAGTTTTTTATTGTTTGCTGATGAGATTACCAAGCCATAAATTGAGAAAGAAAATAGAAATATTCCTATAACAAAAGCATAGATAATATAGGTGTCAATTGTGCTAGTTCTTTCTAAATTAAATCCCAATACAAGCAATACAATTGCATGATACATTTGATATTTTACCCCTGTTTCAAAACTTTGTAACTGATCTGAAGTTAGTTTTTTCTTTAGTAAGTGTGCTCCAAAAGCTCCAAATATTACAGCTGTAAATCCGAATAAAGAACCAAAAATTAATGCTAGTTGTGTCATATAAAATATTAAAATGCAAATCCGAATGTAAATGCTAGTCTTACGCCGTCTTCACTATTAAATGCAGAAATATTTCCTGAAATCATATTTGCTGCGTTAAGGAAAATTCCTCCTCCAATAGAAGTGTTAAATTTACTGTTTTTAAATGAAGAATCTTGCTGTCCCCAAACATTTCCATAATCAAAGCCACCAAATAACCCAATATTAAGAGGCACTAAGCTTGTCTTCATTTGTCTAAAATTTAAACGAATATCAGAGCTATGATAAAATGAATTTTTACCTGTAAAACGTTGATTTCTATAACCTCTTAAACCATCACTTCCGCCAATAGTTGCGGCTTGATAAAACTCATAAGAATCCCCAAAGGTAAAATGTGTTTTTAATTTTGTAGCGAACACTATTTGTCCGCTAGAAACTAATTTATAATCAAACGAAATTGAAGGAATCAGATATCCAAAGTTGTTATCATTATTTAAATTAGAGGTATACCCTGCTATTAATTCTGTTTTCATTCCCATCGTTGGGAATGCAGTATTGTCTGTGTTTTCAAAATGATAGCTGGCCTCTGAATTAATGAATTTTTGATTTTCAAAGATTGGATTGTTTGCCATAAATTGACTTCTCACAAATCGATCAAAAGTATTTTCAATTTTAATTCTTTGATATTTTACACCTAATTTTAGTTTTCCATCTAAATCACCTTTCCATTTTATAAAAGTACCTACAAGGAACTTACTGATTTTTATTCTATTATAATCTTCATCTTTTAAATCATTTGCTTCTGGATTTGAAGAATCGTTTCCTAAACCAAAATAATTCATAGCAAAATTCGGACTTGTAAAAGTAGAGTTTATACCAAAATTCCATTTACCAAATACATTCGCAATTTCAGAAGTATAATCAAGTTCAATACCATTCGTGGAAAAATAATAAGCACCAGAAAGTGAATGTTGAGAGGTAAAAGGATTTCTTTCAAAACCATAAGCTGTATAAATATTTGAAAATCCAACTTTAATACCATCATCAGGATTATAACCAATTGTTGGGGTAATTATATTTTTATTGTTTTTGAATTTTTTATAATCATAAACATTTGTTTCATAATCATCGGTTAATTTAGTTCTCCCTTTGTTTGTTTTAAAGGTGTTTTTCTTTGATTTAAAATCGTAAATAATTACGTTTTTACCATTTTTAATATTGTAGATGTCATTATTTTGACCACCAATAATTCTTAATTTTATTTGCTTTTTCCCCTTGCCTTTGACCACAAAAACATCATCATCATCTAAACCATAAATCCAAATTTCTTTTGTTTCAGATTCATTATAAATTCGCTGATGAAAAATTGCATCTTTTTTTCCTTTCTTTATTCTGTAAGCAGTAATTTTTGTTTGTCCATTTTCTAGTCTTTCAATCTCGAACCTATCATCTTTTTGAGTTCCTTTAACAATTTGAAATTTATTCACATGACCAAAATAGGAGTCTGAAATTTCCTGTAAATTACTTCTTCTTCCCTGCAGTTTTCTTTTTATTTCGAGAATTGTTTCATCTTTTACTTCATCAGGAAAATTACTAAAAGCTTCATCAATTACTACATCCGTAATATTGTTTTTTATGAGTTTAGCTTGTTTGTCCCAAACATTTTTATCAGACCTAGAAATTAAGACCATATCTAAAGGATACGGTTCTAAATTAAACCATTTTGGACTTTTTAATTCTTTTGTGTACGATTGCATTAAACGTAGTGTAGGTATAATTTTCGTTGCTATGTTCAATAAAGCCCCATCGCCGAAAATAGAAAATGCTTGATCTCTATCTCTAGGAATTGGTCTGTAAATTGTTTGCTTTTTTTCTTTAAAAACAGCCCACCTCCATTGGTCTTCATGCCTGTCCCAGTCTCCAATTAGCATATCAAATAAACGTGCTTTTATATAGGCTTCTTCATCTAAAATATGATGTTCATTCTTATTTAAATTATGTAATAAATCATCTGTGCTAATTACTTTGTTCGCAAAACCAAAACTTGCTTTGTCTCCATGACCAGATGCTGCACGTTCTTCAATCATATATAATTCGTCTCCAAATTCATCATTAAATTGACCTAAACTATTTTGCTTTGGAATATAATATAAAACTGGATTTGTATGATAAACGCCAATAGCATCAGATAATCTAGCAATAGTAAAAGGTGCATAAGGATGTGATCCTGTAAACACATCAGACAGTAAATTTTCTGTAGCTGTGTCGTCAAATTTACCTTCTATGTATTGATCTTTAAAAGCGACAGCCTGCAAATATTGTACAGCATTTTTTCGCAAAGCGCGCATTACATATTCACGCCCTTTTTTATCAAGCAATCGTAAAGATTTAGACTGATGTCCTCCTCCTTTTCTTACTGGTTTTAATCCACCAAAAAGTGTATCTAAATCAACAATTGGTGCATTTACTAAGGTTCCAAAATATTTTCGATATCGTTCTCCCCATAAGAATCGATACTTTTTACTTTTAGTAACCTCTTCTTTAGTATAAATAGATGCTTTTTTTTCTATAATTCTATTTTCAGGAAATGTGGTTAAAACCTTCTTCTCATTGGCTGATAAAACTTGAGTTTTAAACACTACTTTATTGTCATTTACACTATAAAAAGAAACTTCGGACGATCCATCTTTATAGATGTCTAACTTGGCAAATCCTTGAGCTCCGTATGAAAATTTTGCTCCGCCAGTTAATTTTGTTGCAGTTGTTTTAGAGCCAGAACCACTGACTATTTGAGGAAGATTATCTTTTACGATATATTGTAAATTATGATCATGACCAGAAACAAAAATAGTTTTGTCGTTTTCTTGAGATAAAGTTACGATGCGTTTTCTAAGTTCATTGTATTTTTTATTCTGGATATCAGTATTTGTAAGTCCTGATGTTTTGCGAATTAAATTTTTGATAGAACCTAAGATTGGCAAAGGACTTAAATGACTAGCAAACGAGTATTTTCCTCCATGAGAACCAACGGTAAACATTGGGTGATGCATTGCAATAATAGTTGTTTTTCCTCTTGCCTTTTTAATCAAACCTTCAAACTCATCAAAGAATTTTGTTCTTGTTTTAATTTCACAATGATCATTTATAGTTGGGTGTTTATCCCAATTTGTTAAATACCAATGTGTGTCGATAATTATTAGAACAATATCTTTAGAAATGTCTACTTTTTCTAATGGGCATCCATTCTGTGGTAAAAAAGATTTCTTACCTAATGCTTTCTCTACTAATTTTTCTTCTCGTTTTAGGCCCTCTAAACCATTATACCAATCATGATTTCCTGGGATAAAAATTGAGTTTCCTTTAAAGCTTTTTGCGACATTCGTTTGTGCTTCAATTCTTCTTTTTGCTAAAGGATATTTTTTAGATTTTTTCTTCGGAATTCCGGTTTCGTAAACATTGTCTCCTAAAAAAATTAGGGTTGAATTTTTAGTTGAATTTTCAATTTTCTTTTTTAAATATTTTAAAGCTTGTGAATCTTCTTTAAGAGTAGAATTACCTGCATCACCAATTAAATAAAATGAATGAATAATTTCTGATGCCTCTTTTTTAGATTTGAATGTTTGATTTTCTGCAACTTGTATTTTCATGGTTGCACAAGCAGAAGTCAATATAATTATGAAGGTAAATAATAAATATTTGATTATTTTCATAGGTACAAAATTAACTCTTTAAAATTGATTTTTTAAATAGCTCTAGGTCTGTTTTGGTATCTATATCAAAGAAATTTGTTGTTGATTTTGGACAAATAACTTCTTTTTTTCTTTTGTTTATAAATTCTTTTGCGCCTTTGTCTCCTTTTATTTGCAGTAAATCGGTAAAATATTTTTTAGGAAAAATGGCAGGAACACCTAATTTACTTCCATAATTTGATGCAATAATTGAATCGTTATTTTCTTTAAATAGCGCTAACATAGATTTTAAATAAGTAATTTCAATTACTGGCTGATCTGCTAATAAAATAAAGATACCGTCAAAATTTAATTTATTTTCATTAAAATAATTAATTCCTGAAACGATACTTGAACTCAAACCATTTTCAAATTTTTTGTTATTGATAAATGCGATATTTTTTGATATAATTCCTTGTTTTATTTCATCGTAATTTGCTCCTAAAACACAAAAAATATTCTCAAAAAATAACATATTAACTTTATCTAAAGTAATATCTAAGAGTGTCTTATTATTGATTTTTTCTAACTGTTTAATGCTATGCATCCTAGATGATTTTCCGGCAGCTAATATTAAAACAGCAATATTTTTCATCAATTAATTATGGATTTTACCATTTAATTCTCGCAGAGAAAATGGTGATTTTTTACGAATTACAGATAAAATTTCTGCAACAATAGAAAGCGCAATTTCTTCAGGAGTTTGCGCGCCAATATGCAAACCTGCAGGTGTGTAAATGTTGTCTAAAAACACATCAGAAATATCAGGGACAAATTCAAAAAGTTCATTAAATAAACGTTCTCTTCTATTAGGTGCGCCTAAAACACCAATATATTTTGGTTTGTATTCAGAGAGTTTTACTAAGTATTTTAAATCTTGTACATAACTATGATTCATAATTACAATAGCAGTATTTTCTTCAATATTAGTAAATTGAATTGTTTCTGGCGTATCACCAATAACATCGCTTGCCCCAGGAAAATTGGCAATCTGTTTACTATCTTTTGCGCAAGTAATTACATCAATTTCCCAACCCAAACTAGCCGCTACTTTACACAATTTAACAGCATCATGCTCACCTCCAATTATTATCAGTTTAAAGTTGGGTTGTAAAATTTGAGAAAAAACATCACCATCATCTTTATTTTTAGATTTGAAGGTTTTTGAAAACTCAAATAACTCTTTATTTTCAAAAGTAATAGTAGAGCCAAAATCACCAAAAGCTTCATCCTCTTTTATAAAATGACTTTCAATCTTCAGGGTTTGTCTTTTAGAATTAGCGCTAGAAAAAGATGTTATAAAATCATCAGAAATAAAAAAAGGTTCAATTAAAATATATAAAATACCTTCACAACCTAACTTGTAACGACCATCATAAGTGATGATCTTTGGCTTGTTGGTTAAAAAAACACTCTTTGCTCGATGAATAATTTCCTTTTCTACACAACCACCACTAACTGCTCCAACAGAATTTAAATCTTCAGAAATCAGCATCCTAACTCCTGCTTTCCTGTAAGAAGAACCTTTTAGATGTACCACAGTTGCTAGCACATTTTTCAATCTTTTTTGTTGATTGATGTCTGCCTGCTTGATAATTTCTTGGAGTTCGTGAATCATTGATGAATACTAAAATTTATTTCTAAATATAAAACTTTTAAAGTTATCTTTTAAAGCTTATTTTACAAGTTTCACATTCATAATTATCTTGATTTATAGTAATTCCACTAATATTATTTTCTACAATTTTTTGAATGAAGTTGTTATACGTTTGGTTATTTCCAACCAACTTGTTTCCTCTATTTAGTTTGTAAAAGTCACCTTCCCATTCTTGTTTTCCCCAACAATTTGGACAAATTCCAACTGGTGCTTTTTCGCGTGTTTCTCCTGCAGCTTTAGCGGTAAAATAATTTTTAATGTTTTGTATAATGCTCATAATTATATGATTTTGGTGTCAATAATAACTTCATTTTGTAATGTTTTATGAACAGGACATTTCGAAGCAATTTCTTTTAGGCGTTGTGTTTGTTTTTTATCTAAATTTCCAACAAACTTTATTTTTTTATTTAAATGGTCAAAACGTATAGGTTTACCTACATCAAACTCTAAATCTTCGCTGTGTTTTTTAGAATATGTAATATAGACAAAGACCTCCTGTAGATCCCATTTTTTACGTGCTGCATATAGTTTTAGTGTCATCACTGTACAAGCTGCTAAACCTGCACTTAAAAGATCATAAGGAGAAGGTCCAAAATCATCACCGCCAATACTTGTAGGTTCATCAGCTACAAAAGAATGCTTTTTAGTTTGAATTGAAGTTGTGAAATTATCTTCTAATAGATTTAAATGTGCCACTAATTGTTCTCCATCCGCAGACATCATTTGGTTTTCTTTAGGTTCAAAATAACGTGCTACCCAAGTTCCAATCATATTACCAACATAGTTGCTGTCAGAAGTTTTTGAGAGTAAATGATCTGCATCATCTAAACTCACAAAACTTTTTGGGTGAATAGCACTGTGATAAATTTGATGTGCATTTTCTATCCCAACAATTTTATCAAAAGGAGCATGCATCACTAAAATTGGTTTTCGCAATTCTTTAATAATTTCAGGTAAATCTGTTTTGCTAAAATCAGCAACAAAATCTTGATTTATTTTAAAAGGCCTACCCCCAATTTGTACTTCAACTTCGCCTTTTTTAGGAATATCATCTATTGCGTGAGAAAATAAATGAGTCACGTGGCCTACAGAAGCTGGAGCTCCAACAGTTGCTATAGCTTTTACGCTTTCTAGTTTAGATGCTGCAACAATAACAGCAGCACCACCAAGCGAATGACCAATTAATAAAGAAGGTGCTTTATAATTTTTCTCTAGAAAATTACTAACATCTAGCAAATCTTCCACGTTGGCAGAAAAATGACTTTCAACAAATTCTCCTTCACTTTTTCCTAGGCCTGTAAAATCGAAACGTAAAACTCCAAAACCATGGTTAGATAAGGAACGACTGATATTTTTTACAGCATTAAAATTACTATTACAAGAAAAACAATGTGCAAAAATTGCAAAATGATTTGGTTTTTGATTTGCAGGTAATTCTAAATAAGCTTGTAGTTTTAGACCTTTTCTGTTTTCAATTTCTAATCTAACAGTATTCATTATTTTGATTTTTTAGATAGTCGAGATAAGATGCCGGACTTTACTCTTACGAACGTTATTTGAGAAGTTTTGTAATAAAAACTGTAATTTTGGATTGATATAATTTTCACAGAAAGGTTTATCAGGATTTGATTGATAGTAGTTCTGAAATTCTTCTATTGAAGGTTTAAATCTTTTAAACTCTAATATTTGTGTGATGATTTTATCTTCAAAATCAAATTGTAATTCTTTAATTATTTTTTGACTTTTTTCTTTTTCATGCTGAGAGAAATAATAAATAGCCGAACGATATTTAGTTCTCATAGAATGATTTTTAGTGCTCTTATGAGTTCGTAAATGAATTTCAATCAAGGTTTCCAAATTAATATCCTTGACATTAAAATGAACAACTACAGCTTCAGAAAAAGCACTATTTTCTTTAGTTGATGAAACCCAACCTTGTTCTACTTTAGTGACGCCAACTAAAGTTTGAAAAACTGCCTCTGTACACCAATGACATCCACCACCAAAAGAAATTTTAGCTAATTCCATTGTAATTTTTTTCTTTCTATCCAATAAGATTCTGGCGTAGTTTTAAAAGAATTCAAGACCTCAATATCATCAATGGAAAGAGAAAATGAATTCATTTTTAAATTTTCTTTCAATTGTTTAGTATTGCTTGCACCACTTAAAACTATGCTATCAGCAATTGTTTGTTCACAATATTTAAGAGAAATGGCATCTATACCTACGTTGTGTTTTTTTGATAAATTATATAAAACTGAATACATTTTATTATAATGAGGATATCTTTCATTTTTAAAAATGCGACCATTTGCCATAGCTTCTTTAACAACAATCGATTTATTTTGACGAATTAATTCGGCTAAAATTTCTTTTAAACTTTGATCTAAAAAATTATAAGTTACTTGAAATAAATCAAAAATTGATTCTCCATCAACCAAAATTTCTAACGCTTTTTTTATTACTTCAACTTGATTTGTACCTGATGTTGTTATACCTATTTTAAGGCGATGTGTTTTTTTTAAAAAAGCTAATTGCGCTAAAACTTCTTTATTCCCCAAAACGCCAGTTTCTAGTGTTGCAGAATGAATTTGATATACTTTTAAATAGGGTAGTAGTTGTTTAGAAAAACCCCATTGTTCGTTTAATTTTGCTAAACTATGTTCTTTTACTTCATGAATAGTTGCATTTGTATCAAAATTAGCGGTGTACGTATAGCCCCATTTTGTGGCAATTTCAATCGTTTTATCATTCTTAGTTTGCAGCCATTCTAATACTAATCTTTCGGCTAAACCATAACCAGGAGCTGTATCAAAATAACGAATTCCCAAATTATAAGCGTCTTCTAATACTTGAAAACTATGTTTTCTGAAAGTTTCCAAATCAGAACCCTCATTATTATTTTGACGAACATTTATATATTGAGGTCTTCCTAAAGCTGCGGTTCCTAATCCTAATTTCATAGTGTTTATTTGGTTTTATGAACTACAAGATAACATAGAACAACCTACTTTATTTCGCGCCCATTCTGGTCTTTTTGCAAACCATTTTTCATTTTCCAGTTGCTCAGCATATGGTCTTTTTAAGAGTTGAAATAATTCATCAATT
>CEWR01127452.1_pt1 | contig 22791 bp, 20 predicted proteins | sample 356321 | NCBI WGS metagenome assembly CEWR01 (sample SAMEA2621551, study PRJEB7988) | marine metagenome | biome: marine biome (ENVO:00000447); feature: mesopelagic zone (ENVO:00000213); material: "saline water (ENVO:00002010), including plankton (ENVO:xxxxxxxx)" | depth 790 m
AAAACAGACTTTTCCATAGCTCTTGCGTTTGTGAATTGAAATTGTAATAAAATATAGCTCAACTCCCAATTGACACCAATTGAAAAGGCGTCATGCGTGTTTCTAGTCTTCAGCGGGTTTGCTTGATAAAAATACTTTCAGCAATATTTTTCGAAAGGATTGGAGGTGTTTTAATTTAAAAGTCTTTCACCAAAACATCCAAACCACTGTTTTGACACCTATAAAACAAGAGTATTATTCTAAATTTCGATTGTTAATTATGCTACTAAACTTTTCATTAAAATTAGATGTTTATCCTGGTTCCATTTTTTGATTGGTGTAATGCATCCTAAAAGACCATGGAGCCTAGTATTATTATAAAAATCAACGCCTTTGAAAACATTACGATTTGTAAACAAGCAATATCTATTAGAGGAGCACTCACTATTCATGGAGTTACAAAAGAAATTGAAATCACTATAGCAGCAGATTGGAGTAAAAAAAACATTTCCTTAACTGGAGATTTTAATATTGGTGTTGCAGATTACAATATTGGAATTCCACCTGCAGTAAAAGATAACATAGCAAAGTCTATCAAAGTTTCTTTTAATTCTGAATACTAAAACAATTTCCACCCTGCAAGATCAATAGGAACTAGAAATTCATTGGCAATGGGTATCGATATTGAGACAGGTGGACATGTATTTTATACTTATTCTTTCTAATTCAATTACCATGATAGAAAAAAGTTTTATTACTAAAACTACTGATAACTTATTTATTGGATATCTTCACTTAGGATTTAATACCTCTAGAACATTTTAAAACGTACAATAGTATAATTTGGATACGCGTCTAAAGCAGGTTTTTATTTCCTTTCATCGAAATATAAACGCGCACTAATAGCGACGAAATTCACATTTTGTCGCTTTTTTTATTCCTAAAATGCAACGCTTATGTGCATGGCAAAAACAGTGAAATTTCAATCCTGTTGACCAATCTAATATATGTCAGTAAAAACCATCATATTTTTCATAGATAAAAGCCCATTTTTAATAGATTTCTGTATATTTGCAGCATGAATTTTTCAAAAGAAAATACATCTACTATAAACACTCCTAATTCATTAGGACATATTTCTATGCTTACAACTGGAAATACGAGAACCCTTTGGGTTTAATCCACTCTACATATCAAACAAATCCTATGTCTAAAACGTTAGACTCAACTAGTAGCATGGGTAAAATAAATAAGGAAATAAATACTATTATTCCTAAAGTAAACGCAAATACAAATACTCCTGCATATTATTCAGGGTTAAAATATATAAAAGATGAAAGTTTTAAAATTCGGAGGAACTTCAGTAGCAAATGCAGAAAACATATCGAAGGTAATTAACATCCTTAAGGAAGCTGCTCAAAAAGAAAAATTAGTTGTTGTTGTTTCAGCTCTTGGAGGTACTACCGATACTTTGTTAGAGGCTGGAGATTTGGCACAGAACGGAAACAGTGATTATGCTGTTAGTTTTAAAACAATCGAAACAAGACATATTGAAGCGGTAAGAGCTTTAATTCCTATTGACAAACAATCAGGGGTTTTAGGTGGTTTGAAAAAAATCCTAAACGAATTAGAAAACACTTTAGAAGGTATTTCTTTATTAAGAGAACTTTCTGTTAAAACACATGATAAAATTGTATGTTTTGGCGAACGTTTGTCTTCATACATTGTATTCAATGCATTACATACTCAGGTTGAAAATGTAACATTAAAAGACAGTCGTGAGATTATCATCACAAATGATGACTTTACACAAGCTTTGGTTGATATAGAAACTACAAATGGCAATATTGCATCATTTTTCAACGACAACAATTCTAAAATAGTTGTAATGCCCGGTTTTGTTGCTGCAAACAAAAACGGAGAAACGACTACTTTAGGAAGAGGAGGTTCTGATTATACAGCTGCTCTTATTGCAGCCGCAGTAAATGCTTCAATTCTTGAAATATGGACAGATGTAAGTGGAATGTATACTGCCAATCCTAAATTAGTAAAAGGTGCTTTCCCTATCGAAAATATTTCTTACCAAGAAGCGATGGAATTGTCTCATTTCGGAGCAAAGGTTTTGTACCCGCCAACAGTATTGCCTGTTTTGAAAAAAGAAATCCCGATGGTCATCAAAAACACTTTTGACCCAACAGCTCATGGAACTTATATTTCAAAGGGTAATAACGTAAGTAAAACATTGATCAAAGGAATCAGCCATATCAGCGAAGTAAGTTTAATTACTTTAGAAGGAAACGGAATGATCGGAATTCCTGGCTTCTCTAAACGTTTGTTTGAAACTCTTTCACAAGAAAGAATAAATGTTACTTTGATTACACAGGCTTCTTCAGAGCATTCTATCTGTATTGGAATTAATGATGCAGACGCTGAAAACGCAAAATTGGTGATTGATGAAGCTTTTGCTTATGAGATTACATTAGGCAAAGTAGCACCTTTACAAGTGGAGAGTCATTTGGCAATTATCGCTTTGGTGGGAGACAACATGAAAAATCACCAAGGTATTAGCGGACACATGTTTAGCAACCTTGGAAAAAACAATGTGAACATTAGAGCAATTGCTCAAGGAGCATCAGAAAAGAACATATCAACAGTGATCGCAACAAAAAATATTAAAAAGGCATTGAATTCATTGCATAATGAGTTTTTTGAAAACCAAGTAAAACACCTAAACCTATTTGTAATTGGAGTAGGAAACGTGGGGGGACAGTTGATTGAACAGATTGCTGCTCAAGAAGAATACTTAATAGAGAAATTACAATTAAAAGTAAATGTAGTTGCTTTATCAAATTCTAAAAAAATGTTATTCAGAGAAGATGGTATTGATTTATCAGATTGGAAAAACGATTTATTAGACAATGGGGTTGCTTTAGATTTAGATAAATTCCATGCAAATGTGGTTCACTTTAATTTAGCGCACAGTATTTTTGTTGACAATACTGCTAATTATGATATTGCACAGTTATATGCAGGATACTTAAAAGAAAGTATCGCCGTAGTTACTTGTAATAAGATTGCAGCTTCTTCTGACTATGAGATTTATTCTGAACTAAAATCATTGTCTCGAGAATACAATGCACCTTACTTATTTGAAACAAACGTTGGTGCTGGATTGCCAATTATCAATACGTTGAATAATTTAGTGCTGTCTGGTGATAGGATTATAAAAATTCAAGCAGTTGCCTCAGGATCTTTAAACTTTATTTTTAACTCTTTTGTAGGAGATGGAAATTTTGCTGAAATTGTTGACAAAGCAGGAGCATTAGGATTTACTGAACCAGATCCGAGAATTGATTTAAGTGGTGTTGATGTTGCTCGTAAAATATTAATCCTAGCGCGTGAAAGCGGAACTAAAATGAATTTAGAGGATATTAAAAATATTTCTTTTCTTCCGAAGGCTAGTTTAGAGGCAGATTCAATTGCTGACTTTAAAAAGACTTTAATTACTGAAAAGGCACATTTTGAAGCCATCAAAGAAAAAGCTGCTGCCAACAATGCAGAGTTAAAATATGTTGCTGAATTTGTCGACGGAAAAGCAAATGTTTCTTTGCAAGAAGTTGACAACAAGCATCCATTCTCAAACTTACAAGGAAGTGATAATATTGTATTATTCTTTACTGAAAGATATCCTGAATATCCTTTAATCGTAAAAGGTGCTGGTGCTGGAGCAGATGTTACTGCTTCTGGTATTTTCTCTGATATCATTAGAATTGGAAGAGGGTAATAAATTATACGTTTTGAGTTCTTAGCATTGAGTTTTATAAAAGACAAAAAGCTATCGGCTAAAAGCTAAAAGCTAAAAAAAAATGGAAGAAATTAAATTATTCTGTACTGCTACTATAGCCAATGTTTCCTGTGGTTTTGATGTACTAGGACTTGCATTAGATACTGTTGGTGATGAAATGGTGATTCGTAAAGTTGCTAAAAAAGGTGTTACAATTACCAAAATCGTTGGTCAAAATTTACCTTTAGAAACACATAAGAATGTTGCAGGTGTAGCAGCTTTAACATTACTCGCTAAAGTGGATACAGATTTTGGTTTTGAAATTGAAATCTATAAAAACATAAAACCAGGAAGTGGTATTGGGTCTAGTGCTGCTAGTAGCGCTGGTGCCGTATTCGGAATTAATGAATTGTTGGGAAGACCTTTTTCTAACCACGATTTGATTGAATTCGCAATGCAAGGAGAACGTTTGGCGAGCGGGGTTGCCCATGCCGATAATGTAGCTCCTGCCCTATTGGGTGGATTTACATTAGTAAAATCTACAGAGCCTTTAGAAGTATTAAAAATCCATACACCATCTGAATTGTATGCTACCGTAATTCATCCTCAGATTGAAGTAAAAACTTCTGACTCTCGTGAAATATTAAGAAACTCTGTTCCTTTAAAAACCGCTATCAAGCAATGGGGAAATGTTGGAGCATTGATTAGCGGATTGTATACAGAAGATTATGAATTGATCGGACGTTCCTTAGAAGACCATATTGTAGAGCCTATTCGCTCTATCTTAATTCCTGCATTCGACGCTGTAAAAGAAGACAGTATCAAAGCGGGGGCATTAGGAGCTGGGATCTCTGGTTCTGGTCCTTCTATATTTGCATTGAGCAAAGGAATAGAAAATGCGACAAAGGTAGCAGATGCCATGAAGAACGTATACGAAAAAGTAGGTATCGATTATGACATCCATATTTCAAAAATCAATACAGAAGGCATAAAAATAATTAAGTAGACTTCGAATCAATAAGTCAACACTACTAACTGTCACCAAGCTCAGAGGGCGCGTTTTAAAAACAATTAAATAATTACAGATGCAAAGTACCAAATACCTGATACTTTATACCTAATACAATAAATAAAAAATGGACTATTTCAGTTTAAATAAAAAAGCACCAAACACCTCATTTGAAGAAGCAGTTGTAAAAGGATTGGCTCCTGATAAAGGATTGTATTTTCCGGAAACAATTACACCTCTTTCAAAAGAGTTTATTGAAAACATCGAAAACTATAGCAACAATGAAATTGCTTTTGAAGCAATCAAACAATTTGTTGGAACTGAAATTCCTGAGGATGAATTAAAGAAAATTATCGAAGAAACTTTATGCTTCGATTTCCCTTTAGTTCCTGTTGATGAAAATATTTCCTGTTTGGAATTATACCATGGTCCTACCATGGCATTTAAAGATGTTGGAGCTCGTTTTATGGCGCGTTGTTTAGGATACTTTAATGCTAAAGCAGCTGTACAAGAAGATGTGACTGTTTTGGTTGCTACTTCAGGTGATACCGGTGGAGCTGTTGCAAGTGGATTTTTAGGCGTACAAGGTGTTGATGTCGTGATCTTATACCCTCGTGGAAAAGTTTCTGATGTTCAAGAAAAACAACTGACAACTTTAGGTCAAAATATTAGGGCTCTAGAAGTGGAAGGCACTTTTGATGACTGCCAAGCAATGGTTAAAAAAGCCTTTTTAGATAGCGATCTTACAGAGCATATGAAATTGACTTCTGCAAACTCTATCAACATCGCACGTTGGTTGCCTCAAATGTTTTATTTCTTCTTTGCATACAAGCAGTTAAAAGCCACTCTTCGACAGGCTCAGGGTACTTCTTCCTCTAAAAAACTAGTCTTCTCTGTTCCCAGTGGAAACTACGGAAATATTTGTGCAGGTATGATGGCGCAACGTTTAGGATTGCCTATCGAACATTTTATTACAGGTACCAATGCAAACAAAGTGGTTCCTACCTATTTGCAAACAGGGAAATACGAACCAAAACCTTCGGTTCAAACTATTTCAAATGCTATGGATGTTGGGGCACCAAGTAACTTTATTAGAATTGAAGAAATTCATAATAACGACTTAGAAGCGTTGAGAAAAAATTTATCTGGATATAGCTATACAGACAAAGAAACAACAGCCGCTTTAGGTCATTTATTAAAAAGCTGTAAGTATGTAGCAGAACCGCATGGAGCTATTGGGTATTTGGCTTTGAAAAATTATTTAAAAACAAATAATGACGTCCAAGGTATTTTCTTAGAAACAGCACATCCTGTAAAATTCTTAGATGTATTATACCCAGGCGTTGCGGAAACTATTGAAATTCCTGCTCAAATTCAAGCGGTGATAAATTTAAAGAAAGTTGCGAGTCAGATTTCTGAATACGACGAATTAAAAGCATTTTTAAAGGCATAACTCTTTATATAATTTCAGCCTTCGTTAGGCAAAATCTAGGAATTAAGGTTCTAAATCACTCAAACGAACAACATGTTAGTTCAAGTGAAATTTTGAAAAAATTTAGTATCGAGAACTCATAAACACTTTCATATTTAGATATTGAACTGATTATATTATAACAACAACTAAAATATAACCCTTCGACAAGCTTAGGGTTCCGTTACTATTATGAAAAACGTACAATTACATTCCATACACAAAGCATTAAATGCTAAAATGTTACCCTTTGCAGGGTACAACATGCCTATTCAATACGAAGGGGTAAACGCAGAACATGCTGTCATTAGAGAAAGTGTTGGAGTTTTTGATGTATCTCATATGGGCGAGTTTTTATTAGAAGGACCAAATGCTCTTGCTTTGATACAAAAAGTAACGACAAACGATGCTTCTAAATTAACTATTGGTACTGCGCAATACACTTGTTTGCCAAATGCAGATGGCGGAATCGTAGATGATTTACTTGTGTATAGAGTAAAGGAGGAAACTTATTTACTCGTTGTAAATGCATCAAATATCGATAAAGACTGGAATTGGATCAGCTCACAAAACAATGCGAATGTTTTTATGGTAAATCTTTCTGATGGCTATTCATTATTAGCTATTCAAGGCCCTAAGGCAATTCAAGCAATGCAATCATTGACTACTGTAGATTTATCAGCTATCAAATTTTACACCTTTAAAATAGGTGATTTTGCAGGAATAGAAAATGTGATTATTTCTGCTACTGGTTATACAGGTTCGGGTGGATTTGAAATTTACTGTAAAAACTCAGAAGTTGAACAAATATGGGCGAAGGTATTTGAAGCTGGAGCCGATTTTGATATCAAACCTGTTGGATTGGCCGCTCGTGATACCTTGCGTTTAGAAATGGGATATTGTTTGTACGGTAATGATATAAACGACACTACATCTCCCTTAGAGGCAGGATTGGGTTGGATTACAAAGTTCAATAAAGAATTTACAAATAGTGACTTTTTAAAAGCTCAAAAAACAGAAGGCGTTTCTAAAAAGCTAGTAGGTTTTGAATTAGTAGACAAAGGAGTACCTAGACATGACTATGAGATTGCAGATGCTGATGGAGTTGTAATCGGAATTGTAACCTCTGGTACAATGGGGCCTTCTGTAAAGAAAGGAATTGGAATGGGATATGTTCCAACTGAATTTTCACAAGTTGGTAGTGAAATATACATCAAAGTAAGAAAACGTTTGTTAAAAGCACAGGTAGTAAAAATGCCATTTTATAAAGGATAAAACAACTACATAAATTCTTATTGGCTTTCCACTAGCAGTTAAAACATGAAAAAACATCACTTATTATTTATCTTGTTAATTACTACATATTTAAGTAGCTTCTCTCAAATAAGACTGAACCATAATATAGGTGATAAATTAATTAAAAAGAGAATCAGTTCTTGTAGTTATGGAGGAGTCAACTGGGGGAGAACTTTTATATTAGCAGATTTCGGAATTTCTAATCTTGAAGATTTCATCATTACAAATGCGCAAATTGGTATTTACGAAGCTGGCTGGGGTTCAAAAATTATATTTTATATTTATGAAATAGATGAATACTTTCCTCATAGTTTATCAAAAGACAACCTAATAGGGCAAAGTCAATCAGTAGATGTTCCTTCTTCTATAAAATTAGATATCGTTAGTTTAAATTTTAATGAGCCTGTTATAGTTCCTGCAGGAGTTAAAAAGATTTTAGTTGAAGTTCACCAAGAGGGAAGCAGATCTTCTGCAGTAACATTCCCAGCAGGAACTGAAGAAGGACACGATTATTCATGGTTTAGCACAACGAATGGAGGCTGCCTAAATAAGGTTTATAAAAAAGCAAAAGACCTAGGTTGGATAAAAGCAAACTTTTATATCAATGCTTCAGGATATAAAACACTTTCTACTAAAAAATACAACTCCATAAACTCAATTTCTCTTACTCCTAATCTTGCTGAAGATTTCATTTCTATTAAATCACAGAATAAAATACATCGAGTTGAGTTCTATTCTATGACAGGAACACTTGTTATGATTAAAAATTCCAATTCACTCCAAAAAATTTATATTTCTGAATTAAAATCCGGAATTTATGTTTTAAAAATTTTCACAATAAATAATATAACACTGAGAAGAATGATCAAGTCATAGTAATTTCACATAGGTTTAGTCTTTGAAATCTAGATAACAGGAATCAGAATGAATTCTCTTCTTCGTAGCTTTTTATAAAATTTAATTTTGACATATGCTAAAAAATACACTTTTCTATTTTTATCAAAACGTAGATATTTCTCAATGGAGAATTATCAATGACGCGGTCATGGGAGGTGTCTCTAAAAGCGAATTTATATTAAACAATGAAGGTAATGGAGTTTTCAAAGGAGCTGTTTCGTTAGAAAATAATGGAGGATTTTCCATGGTAAAATATTCGTTTCCTGAAATGATGATAGAATCTTTTACAAAAATAAAAATCTCATTGAAAGGTGATTTCAAAAACTACCAAGTAAGAATAAAAGCAGATACAGCAATTGACTATTCTTATGTAAAAGGAATTACAACTTCTGATACTTGGCAAAAGATTGAAATTGAATTAAATGATTTTACCCCTGCTTTTAGAGGCAAACAACTAGATCTTCCTAATTTCAATGAACATAAAATTTCTGAAATAGCATTCCTAATAGGAAATAAAAAATCAGAACACTTCGAATTACAATTGAATAAAATTGAGTTTCTATAGCTCATGGAAGAAAAACCTAGAATTTCAAGACTTACGTCCATTATCACCCAGCTACAATCGCAACATATTACAACGGCTAGAAGTTTAGCTGAAAAACACAAGGTTAGTATTCGTACTATTTATAGAGATATACGAACACTCGAAAGTTCAGGTATTCCCGTTTTTACAGAAGAAGGAAAAGGTTATTCTATGATGGAAGGTTTTAATATCCCTCCAGTAATGTTCACTGAGGAAGAAGCCAATGCCTTGATAACTGCAGAACAGCTTATTCTTAAAAACAAAGATGCTTCGTTTGTTGAAAATTACAAAGAAGCAATCCTAAAAATTAAAGCAACACTTCGTTCTTCGCAAATAGAAAAATCTGAATTACTCTCTGACAGAATATATTTTAGTGCTAATCTTCAAAAAGAAAAAACGAGTAATTACTTAATGCAAATACAAAAATCGATTACCTCTTTTGAAGTTTTAGAAATTAGGTACACATCACTTCAAGGAGATAAGAGTACTCGCTTTTTAGAACCATTTGCTTTGTATAGCACACAAGAGAACTGGCTACTGATTGCTTATTGTAGATTGCGTGCTGCTTTTAGAATGTTTAGAATAGATTGTATTGACCAAGTTAGTCATACACAAATTTATTTTGAATCCCATAATATGACACTAGAAGAATTTTATAAGAAAAATTGGGCCAGCGAATAACACCCCTGACATACCCTTGTCGCATGATGCTATTATTTTTGGATACAATTTAAAATATAAAAAATGCAATCATTAAAAAAAGACGCGCTTTCAATCGTTGGCATCAGCACAAGAACATCAAACGGAACGGGTAAAGCCGAAATTGACATTCCAAACCTATGGACTCAATTTATGAGTAAAGGAATTATGGAATCTATTCCTAATAAATTAAACGACGTAATATTTGCCTTATATACAGATTATGAGAGTGATCATACTGGAGAATACTCTGTCATTTTAGGTTGTCAAGTTTCTACATTAGATGCTATTCCTGAAGAACTTACCGTAAAGTTTGTTCCTAAATCAAATTACCAAAAATTTACGGCAAAAGGAGATCTCACCAAAGATGCTGTGTTTAATACCTGGAAGGAAATTTGGAATACCAATTTAAAAAGAACGTATACTACAGATATAGAAGTCTACGGTGAAAAAGCAATAAACCCCAAAGCTGGTGAAGCTGATATTTTTATCGCTATAAACTAATATTAAAAGCAGCGTACCTTTTTTATGTACGTTGCTTTTTTATTTTATATGTATAGATCCACATTAGGGTAAAAGTTGGTACAAAATCTATCGGCAATGCTTCTTCGATAAAAGAAATCACACCTGCAACTTTCCCTTCTGTCCCTTTATACATTTTAATCATAATGTATAAAGATAACGGAGCCCAAATGACATCAGCAAGTTCACCTGCTCCAGGTATTAAATAAGATAGCATTCCAATAATATCACATACAACACCTATGATTAACTTATTTCTTTTGTTAAGATTCATTCGTTATTTTTTTACATGCATTGAGACCACTTAAAACAGCTCCTTCTAAATATCCTCCATAACTCATTGCTGTTTCTGTTCCAGAAAACAGTAATTTGGAATTGAAATAGAATTCTTGAAAAACAGGATTCCCATATTGTGGACTTAAATAGTAGGATTTCAAACGCTCACCAGAAGTATACCTATCTACTGACCAATCTTTCTCTGAATAAGAAATATAGTCCTTAATTTCTTCTCCTAAGTACTTTTCTAAAAAGGAAATTATTCTTTCTCTTCTAACGTCTTCATTCAATTCTCTCAAGCTTTCATTTACAAAACCCATCAAACTGAATGCTGTATTTTCTTCATTGGTATGGTCATACAATTCAATCACAGGACTTGCTTGCCCAATCACCGTTCCTGAAAACCCCTTTGCTTTCCAAAATGGTTTTTCAAACTGAATTCCCACTTTAATAGCGTTGCTCATCCAAGTATGCGTGCCCTGCATTGCCTTTATAAGTTCTAAAGGTAATTCTGGTTTGAACTCGATTTCAGAAGCCAATAAAGGCGGCAACGTAACAATAACTTTATCTGACTTATAATTGTTCGTTTTTGTCTTGATCGAAACAGCATCTTGCTGCTCTTCAAAACTTAAAACATGCTCTTGTAAAAATACTTTCTGCTGTACCTTATCATATAAGGCAAGTATCAAAGCTTTCGTTCCACCAACGATTCTCTTTGAAGCGGGTTGGTTTTTATCCATCTCAAAATAATGCGCTGGTGACATGGAGTTATAGACCAAAACACTTTGACCTTTTGAATATTGATCAAAGGTTTTTAAACCTAATTCTTCTAGTAAGATTAACAATGTTGTATGGTAGGATTGCAACCAAGTCGCCCCAAAATCAATGGTATCTTTTGTGAAAATTCTTCCTCCAACATTAGGTTGAGCTTCCAAGATGATAAAATCTTCTTCACCAGCTTGCAACAACTCATATCCAGTAACTAAACCTGACAGTCCAGCACCTATAATGATGTATTTATATTTTGTTTTCATATTCTTATATAAATAAAAAGCCTGTTTATTAAATAAACAGGCTTTTATATAACTTTAATATACTAAAAATTAGATACTAATTTGTTGTGCTCTAATTTGTAAATCTGCTTCTATTTCTCTCATTCTACCCAATTCAGTCGCGGTAACTAAAGCCAAAGAAATTCCTTTCTTCCCTGCTCTTGCTGTTCTTCCACTTCTGTGTGTATAATATTCTAATTGTTCTGGTAACTGGTAGTGAATAACAAAAGCCAAATCTTTTACATCAATTCCACGTGCCGCAACATCTGTTGCAATTAAGACTTGCTTTGTCCCTTTCTTAAAAGCACGCATTACCTTATCACGGTCACGCTGTCCCATTTCACCTTCTATTCCCGCAACATTAAATTCATCTTCCAATAAATATTCTGTCAAATTCTGAACACCAGCCCTTGTTTTACAAAAAACAATTCCACGTCCATCAGGGTTCTGTTCTAGAAAAGAAACCAACGTATTGTATTTCTCTTTTCCGTTCACCACTGAAAACTGATGCGTGATATTTTTATTAATCAACGTATCAACATCTACACTTACTCTTTGTGCATCTGGAGACATGTATGTACTTATAATTTTTTTAATCTCTTCTGGCATAGTCGCAGAAAACAACCATGTGTTACGCGTACCATTTGTGTAGTTTAGTATTCTATTCAAATCTTGTTTGAATCCCATACTCAACATTTCATCAGCCTCATCCAAAACAATCGTTTTGATTTTAGTTAAATCTAAAGATCCTCTTTCAATCAAATCTACTAATCTACCTGGTGTAGCTACAATAAAATGCGTAGGTCTTTTAAGGTTTGCAATTTGAATATCAATTTTTACTCCTCCATACAATTCTTCAGAAAATATTTTCGTCGGAGCATATTTCGTAAATCTAAATAACTGCTTGTTTATTTGTTGTACCAACTCACGCGTTGGAGAAAGGATCAACGCTTGAATCTCATTCTTATTTGGGTCGATGTTTTGTAGAATAGGCAATCCAAATGCTGCAGTTTTGCCTGTACCCGTCTGAGCCAAACCGATAAAATCGATTTCTTCATTTAATAAAACGGGAATCGCTTTTTCTTGAATCTCTGTGGGAGTTGTAATACCGTTTTCCTTTAATGCCTGATGGAAATCTTTTGAAACTCCTAAACTTGAAAATGTAGTCAAAATATTATATTTTTAGACTGCAAAGATAGTTTATATTATATTTTTAATGAGATAAAAAAAAGAATAAAAAAAGCCGCAAAATTGCGGCTTTTTATTTGTGTTTTAGATGAACTTAAAGGTTTGTCTCTAATTTTATATAATCTAATAATTCTCTTCTCACTTCTTTATTTTTGAAAGCACCTCCATACTCTGAAGTAACCGTACTACTCTCAATATCTTTAATACCTCTTGAGTTTACGCATAAATGTTTTGCATCAATCACGCAAGCAACATCATCTGTTCCTAGTGCCTCTTGCAAAGCCTGAACTATTTGCATAGTCAAACGCTCTTGTACTTGCGGTCTTTTTGCAAAATACTCAACAATACGATTCATTTTAGACAAACCGATAACTCTTCCTTTTGAAATATAAGCTACATGTGCCCTACCGATAATTGGCAATAGATGATGCTCACAAGTAGAATATACAACGATGTTTTTCTCAACCAACATCTCTCCATACTTATACGTGTTTTCAAATGTTGATAATTTTGGTTTATTTGCAGGGTTTAATCCAGCAAACAATTCATTTACAAAAGCTTTCGCTACTCTCTTTGGAGTTCCTTGTAAACTATCATCCGTTAAGTCCATACCCAATGTAGTCAAGATATCTTTTACTTTATCTTGGATTACATTAATTTTTTCTAAATCTGATAGATCAAAAGCATCTTCGCGCAAAGGTGTTTGTGCAGAAGTTCCGATATGGTTCTCTCCGATTTCGTCTATATTGTCAATACTCATTCCGTTTTTACCTTCAAACATTAGTCTTAATTATTTTGCAAATTTACGAATTATTCACCACTTCAAGTAATTCTTCCAAATTACATTCTTGCTGTTCGCCACTTTGCATATTTTTTACTGTATATGTATTTGCTTTAATTTCTTTTGAACCTACTAAAACCACGAAAGGAATCTCTCTTTTATTCGCATAATTCATTTGTTTTTTCATTTTTGCAGCATCTGGAAACAATTCTGCCTTTACCCCTTTTCCTCTTAAACCCTGAATTGCTTTGGTTGCATAAAACGCTTCTTCATCACCAAAATTAATAAATACAACTTGTGGTCTTGGTTGTTCAAACTTTGCGAACAAATTCAATTCTTCAAGTACTAAGTAGATACGATCCAACCCAAATGAAATCCCTACTCCGCTCATGTTTTTCAATCCAAAGATTCCTGTCAAATCGTCGTAACGACCTCCACCACCTATAGATCCCATTTTTACACCCTCAGGAGCTGCTACTTCAAATATAGCTCCCGTATAATAATTCAATCCTCTTGCTAAAGTTACATCCACTTCTAACAAAGCAGTTTGCAATCCTAGTGCTTCAATCTTATCTACAACAAACCTTAAATCCTTTACACCTTGCAACCCTTCTTCAGATTCGGCTAGCATTAACTCTAATTGATCTAATTTTTCTGAGCTAGTTCCATTAAAAGAAAACAAGGGAGCTACTTTTTCAATGGCTTCTTTAGAAATTCCTTTCGCAGTCATTTCATTTGTGACCCCTTCTGCTCCTATTTTATCTAACTTATCCAAAGCAACTGTAAAGTCGATCAACTTATCTTTCGCTCCAATAATTTCAGCAATTCCAGATAATATTTTTCTATTATTGATTTTGATAGTCGTTCCAACAAGACCTAACTTACTAAATACGGTATCGTATAATTGAATAAATTCAATTTCTTGCCATAAAGATTTACTTCCAACAACATCAGCATCACACTGGTAAAACTCGCGAAAACGTCCTTTTTGAGGCCGGTCTGCTCTCCAAACAGGCTGCATTTGAAATCTTTTAAAAGGCAGCTCTAATTCATTTTGGTGTTGTACAACATATCTTGCAAAAGGCACGGTTAAATCATAACGCAATGCTTTTTCAGAAATCTGAGAAGTCAATTTTGTACTATCCTTTGCAGCTAATAAGTTGTCATCAGCTTTTTTTAAATAATCTCCAGAATTCAATATTTTGAAAATCAAACGATCTCCTTCTTCTCCATACTTTCCCATCAAAGTAGAAGAATTTTCAAAAGAAGGGGTTTCAATAGGTTGAAATCCGAATGTCTGAAATACTTGTTTTATAATCCCAAAAATATAGTCACGTTTTGCAACTTCAATAGGAGAAAAATCTCTTGTTCCTTTTGGTATACTTGGTTTTTGTGCCATGGTAAAAAAATAAGCTGCAAATATCCGAAAAATTCAGATGTAATGCATTAAAATAAGGATGAAAGTTTATGATAATTAGCTATATCAATTTGATAAAAACAAAAAATCCAATATGTCAATTACGACCTATTGGATTTTTTATATTTTATAGAAAAGAAATATTACATCCCTTTCAATTCAGCAACCAATTCAGTCAATGCAGCTTTTGCATCTCCAAACAACATAGATGTTTTAGTATTGTAGAACAATTCGTTTTCAATTCCAGCATAACCTGCTTTCATACTACGTTTGTTAACAATAATATGTTTTGCATTTTCAACATCTAAAATGGGCATTCCGTAAATTGGACTTGAAGGATCATTATGTGCAGCTGGATTTACAACATCATTTGCTCCTACAACCAACACAACATCTGCATTGTTAAATTGAGGATTGATATCGTCCATTTCTGCCAATATACCATAATCAACATTCGATTCTGCTAGCAACACATTCATATGCCCTGGCATACGACCTGCAACAGGGTGAATCGCATATTTTACATTTACCCCTTTTGAAGTTAGTAAGACTTCTAGTTCATGAATCACATGTTGTGCTTGCGCTACCGCCAATCCATAACCAGGAACAATGATTACGTTAGTCGCATAATTCATCATAATTGCTGAATCACTTGCATTCGTTTTGGTAATAGTTCCTAATGCTTTATTTATTCCTTCATCAGCAGCGGCAGCAGACGCTCCAAATGAACCAAATATTACAGAAACTAAAGTTCTGTTCATTGCTTTACACATAGCAACTGTTAAAATAATACCTGCAGATCCTACCAAGATACCACCAACAAGCATTACCATATTATCATACAAAATTCCTGTTATTGCAGCAGCAATACCTGTTAATGAATTCAATAACGAGATTACTACAGGCATATCAGCTCCACCAATTGGTAAAACAAATAAGATTCCATACACAATTCCAGCAGCTAACAAACCGTATAAAAACAATTGACTATCAGAACCTGTCATCACAATAAATGCTGAAAAAGCAATGATTCCGATAATAAACAAGTTGTTAATGATATTGTATTGAGGAATTTTCACCACACTTTTTAAAGACCCATTCAATTTTCCCCAAGCAACTAAACTTCCAGAAAATGTAATTGCACCAATGGCAACTGCAGATAAAATAGTAGCAACAATTGTTGCTTCTGCGCCTCCAATATTATCATTTCCAATAAATTCAACAACACCAATTAATGCAGCACTTGCTCCACCAAAACCATTGAACAAAGAAACCAATTCTGGCATTTTAGTCATCTCTACTTTCATCGCGATCAACCAACCTAAAATTGATCCTATTACAATAGCAATACCAATCAATACATAAATAATTGTAGGGACTTCAATATCCGTTATAAAAATAGTTCCAACAATAGCCAATCCCATTCCTATTGCAGCAGTCATGTTTCCACTCTTCGCTGTTTCAGGATGTCCTAATTTTTTCAAGCCCACGATAAAAGTTACCGTTGCTATCAAATATATAATACTTAATAAAATACTCATCTTTTATATTTTTTATACCTCCTTCAACTTCCAAAAAAGCTGAAATACATATATGAAACTTATTTTTTCTTTTTAAACATTTGTAACATTCTGTCGGTAACTGCAAAACCACCAACAACGTTTAAAACGCCCAATACAACAGCGATAAACCCAAGTGACAAAGCCACATAATCTTCTGGGTTAGATTTTAACATTACTAAAATGGCTCCAACGATTACAACTCCACTCAAAGCATTTGCTCCAGACATTAATGGCGTATGCAATACTGCCGGAATGCTTTTAATAACTTCAATACCAACAAACGTCGCAAGGATAAGGATGTAAGTGATTTGAAGATTATTACTTATAAATTCAATCAATTCGTTCATAATCTATAGTTTTTAGTTTTTTCTAATTGTTCCGTCTTGTACAATCAAAGTTTCATTTGTAATCTCTTCTTCAAGATCCCATTTAAACTTATTATCTTCAGTAAGATGTATTAAGAAATTATAAATATTTTTTGCAAATAACTCACTTGCATTTGTAGAAACACTTTCTGGTGAAATAGTTGTCCCAATAACCTTTACTCCGTTTTTAACAACGGTCTTACTCATGACACTGTCTTCACAGTTTCCTCCTTGTGCAGCAGCTAAATCAATAATTACAGCTCCATTTTTCATTTTAGAAACTTGTTCCGAAGTAATCAAAACAGGTGCTTTTCTACCAGGAATATTTGCTGTTGTAATCACTAAATCCGCTAGGAATAAAGATTTATTAACCGCATCTTTCTGTCTTTCTGCATAATCATCTGAGGCTTCTTTTGCATAGCCCCCTTCAGATTCTTCACCATTATTGTCAACAGATATAAATTTAGCTCCCAAAGATTCTGCTTGCTCTTTTGTTTCTGTTCTAATATCTGTCGCTTCAACAACTGCACCTAAACGCTTCGCTGTTGCGATTGCTTGTAAACCAGCAACTCCAACTCCATAGATCAAAACTCTAGAAGGAGTTATTGTTCCTGCAGCAGTCATCATTAATGGGAAAATTTTTGTCATTTCATAAGCTCCTAAAATAACAGCTTTATAACCCGCTAAATTACTTTGAGAACTTAAGACATCCATATCTTGTGCTCTAGAAATTCTTGGAATCGCGTCTAATGAAAAAGCAGTTGCTCCTTTATCAGCAATCGCTTGCATTAATTCCGGACTAGATTTGTGGAAAAATTGGCTCATCAATACTTGTCCTTTGTCCACCAATTTTAGATCTTCATCATCAAAAGGATTGATTTTTACAAGAATGTCAGCTTCTTTAAATACAACTCCTCTTTTTTCCACTACAGCTTCTACTGTTTTGTAGTCTGAGTTTTTATAAGATGAGTTTTTTCCTGCGTCTTCTTCAATAAGAACTTCAAAACCTTTAGCTTTTAATAGTTTTGCAATGTTTGGAGATATTGCAACACGTTTTTCACCTTTTTGAGTTTCCTTCAATATGCCTATTTTCATATTTTCTGGTCGTTTAATTTTTATTAATAATTACTTTATTTTATGTCTTATTTGAAATAACTGAATCTGAGAACAAATAAATGGCTTCTGTTAACATGGACATGGCTAACATTTAGTTATTTTAAGTCCGCTAAGTTAGTTAAAAATGGAAAACAAGTATATCTGCCAGTTATTTTTACAAATACTTCAACAATATCTATATATCCTTAATTATTTAACAAACAATCAATAAAAACATTTGCTTTCATACAAGTATTTCTAATAGAAAATGAATATTGAAAACTAATAATACAATCGATTGTATAAATTATATCGATTGCGAAAACTGTTAAAATTCTTATTCTATAAAAACCTTCGATAAATTATGATGTGTTAACTAAAAACAAATTTTAATTACTGTATACATCACCTTTAATCCATAAATACCTGATTAGTCTATTAAAAAACTAAGAATAAATGAAACTGCCTTCTACTATCTAAATTTTCACATTCGCGATAATACTCTCATTTTGAAGATCTTTTATTGAGTACTATGATATTGTATATCTAAATAAAAAAAGAAATGCATGAATAGGTTTTCCCTGAACTAGCACAATGAGCCAAATAGTGCCACAACTAGACGATAGCATGCAGATACTCCAACGCAATTTTAATTCCTTTTTATAGAAATGAAGAAAAAGAAAAATAATATAAGCTCCTATCCTACTAGGATTCTATTTTCAAAATTTTACTAAAATAATAGAAAAGGTTATTTTTTAAGATGACAATAGTTCTTTGGAATGTTGGATTCATGTACAATTAAAACAAACTACAAAGCGAGAGATTATTCAGCCTCTTATTATTATAAAGTTGGAGTACTACTTTTTTATTCAATACCTCAAACCATACCCGAATTCATACAAAGGAACAATTGACGTATCCCAAAAATTAGGTCCATATTTTCCTTTATAGTCTTCAATAGATTTGGGCCACGAGTGTGGCAGTTTTCCATTAAAATTATAATCGCCAAACAAAACTTCTGCAATTCCGTTACCTTCCGAACCAGGAAGCCAAGCAGCAATAAAAGCAGCTGACTGATTTATCTCATACGTAACAACTAATGGTCTCCCGGAAATGAGTACTACAACAACCTCAACTCCTTTCTTCGCATAAGCACTTATATAGTTCTTATGTTCTTGCGTTAAATTGAGTGAATATGTTCCTTTAACATCACCTATGTCTCCAAACATTTCTGCGTATGGGGTTTCTCCAACGACAATAATAGCAACATCTGCATCGGTATGATCCCCTGTTGCATCAGCATCATAAATTACTTTTCCTGTTGTGATCGACTTTATCCCATCCAAAATGGTGGTTGATCCACTATATGTATGTCCAACGCCTTGCCAAGCAATTGTCCAACCCCCAGATTGCAATCCTGTATTATTTGCATGTTCTCCAACAACAACTATTTTCTTAGTGTTTTTATCAAGAGGTAACGTGTTCTTTTTATTCTTAAGTAATACTAAAGATTCTCTAACTGCCTGTTTTGCTTTATCTCTATGAGCCAAACACCCTATTTGTTTCACTAAACTAGAGTCTGGAAACGGGTTTTCAAACAATCCCAATCTGAACTTCTGTCTTAATATTCTTTTAACTGCATCATCAACCCTATCAACATTAACTGTATCATTTAGTACTCCTATTTTTAACCCTTGTTGAAACAAATCTAAATCACCATCAACAGCCATCACCATATCAACTCCAGCATTGATAATATCATTTCCTCCAAACCTAGAATACCCTTTCCAATCGGAAACAACAATTCCTTTAAACCCCATACTACCTTTTAGTGTATCTAAAATCAGCTCTTTATGTGCATGCATAGATATGCTATCCATTGTATTAAAAGAAGCCATTATAGCCGCCACGTCTTCTTTTACAGCTATTCTATAGGGAGCAAGCAAGCGCTCTCCGACTTCTTTAATAGTTAATGTAGTATTTCCTCCTTCTATACCAAAATCTGTGGATTCATCTCCTATAAAATGTTTTGCAGTTGCTAAAACAGTTGTCGGTTTTTTTAAATCTCCTTGAAGTCCTTTTATAGAAGCTTTGGTCAGTTTTTGTGTTAACTCAGTACTTTCAGAAAAGGCCTCGTATACGCTCCCCCATTTTTCATTATAAGGAATTGCAACACACGGAGAAAACACCCAATTAAAACCTGTTGCTTGACTTTCAATTGCTGTGATTGCTGCTGCCTCTTCAACCAATAGCTCGTTATGAGTAGCTCCCATACCAATGTTATGCGGAAATATAGTTGCTCCTTCAAAAGTATTTTGACCATGCACCGCATCTACGCCAAACAACAAAGGAATCCCTAATCGAGTTGATAGCGCTTTTTTCTGTAAAGTTATAAATCGGGCTTGCCAACCTTTAGCAGACTTCCCTGGATTAGGACCTTGAGTATGAATTACGGATCCAATAAATTTAGCGGCAATATCTTCATCTATAATGTCATCAAAATGCCTTACTTGTTACATTTGACCTATTTTCTCTTCCAGTGTCATCAATGACAATAGTGAATCTACTTTTTTTTCAATCAGCACATAAGGATCGATTTCTGTTTGAATCTTCTTTTTACATGAGTTTAAAAAATATAAACACAGACCTATAAATAAAAAACGAAATAAAATATACGAACCGTTGTTTTTCATCTTAGATATTTAAATGATATTATGTTTGTTATTCATCAGCTGTTAATAATTCTTCTATTTCTTCTAAACTTTTTCCTTTTGTTTCTATTACATATTTCATTACGAAAAACAGCGATAATAAAGCCATAGAAGCATAGATACCAAATGTAATTGTGGGACCTAAGTTGGTAAGTTCCCATGGAAAAAACTGAGTTACTGTATAACTTACCAATGAGTTGAAAAATCCAACAACTGAAATAGCAATCCCTTTAATATTACCTGGGAAAATTTCTGATAATAAAGTCCACATTACAGGACCCAATGAAATTGCAAATGCAGCAACATAGATTAAAATTGCAATAAGAACCAATGTTGCATTAATGGATATAAAATTTTTAACTTCTGTACGTTTGAACTCATGCAATTGATCCACTGTCAATAAAGGTTGAAGACTATTAAATAATTTTTGTTGAGAATCAAATGTCATTCCTTCAAGTGCCATCATAGCATTCATAATTTCAGTATTCTGAACTTTTTCAAGTGTTCCTTTATTCACATTGTAAGTAGCATTGTTAAAAGATAGTGTGGCCATAGTCAATGCAATAGTCATGGCGGCAGTACCAATTATCAGCAGTGGTTTTCTCCCTAATCTATCTATCAATCGAATCGCTACAAGTGTAAAAAACAAATTGGTCAGCCCAACAACAATAGCTTGTAAGAAAGAAGAATCTGTACTTCCACCCGCCTGCTCAAATATGGTAGGAGCATAATAAAAGATGGCGTTAATACCTGTTATCTGTTGAAAAAAAGCAATCCCAAATGCTATGATAATAATGGTCCGAATTCGACTACTAAACATTTGAGAGATCGATCCTTTCTCTTCTTTTTTAGCCATGCCCCTTTGAATTTCTTCTATGGTAGAAAGCGCATACTCTTTTCCTCCTATTTTAATTAGAATTTTTTCTGCGATTTCAACAAGGTTTAATTTTTGAATCAACCACCTAGGACTTCTTGGAACTGTGAACAAGGCTATAAAATAAATAAATGCAGGAATCGCTTCAACCCCCAACATCCATCTCCAGCTTTCTCCTTCTATATCCTTTAAAAAATAATTTGAGAAGTAGGCTACAGATATTCCTAAAACAATATTCAGTTGATTTAAAGAAACCAAACTTCCTCTTAATTTAGCTGGTGCAACCTCTGCTATATAGATAGGGGCTATTAATATAGCTCCTCCAATACCAATACCTCCTATAATCCTTGCAATAATAAATGTTGCATAGGAAGTAGCCAAAGCGGACCAGCTTGCTGAAATAGTAAATAATACTGCGGTAATAATTAATATTCTTTTTCTTCCATATGTATCACTCAAAGGACCTGCAAGGATATTTCCTGCCATTGCTCCAAAAATAACACAGCCCACAGAAAAACCAAGTTCCCAATCGGTCATTTCAAAATATAGGCTAATTCCTCCAACAGCTCCTGAAATAACTGCGCTGTCAAAACCTAAAAGAAAACCTCCTAAAGCAACAATAAAACTAATAAAAACGGTATACGATTTGTTCATGATCTATAGGTTTAATACAATATTGATTGCATTGCTCGTGGCTCGATATTTAGAACTACTTCACTGGTGTCGACGATCAACTTATATGTTATTTTTTCATCCGTTTTATTCATTACTACGGTAACGGTTTTACCCTCTTTATTTCTAAATGATGTGCTTTGAAGAGTACTTCTGCTTGTTGTTGTACTTATGCGTTCTGCTCCGGAATGAATAAATTTTGAAAAGTGACCAATATAGTAATATGTAGGTGTATAAATTAATTCACTCGTTTTTGTATCGGCATGAATGGGAGCAAAACAAAAGTTTTCCACATGATTCGGACCTCCTCTTTCATCTAATAAGATATTCCAATCTGTCCATCCCACAACACCACTATTAAAATCGTTGATCATAGAATCCCCGTAGCGTTCGGCATTGGGCCAAAATTGTAATTTCTCAGAATCAAAGCTTTCTTGGCAACCTTCCGTAAACAACATGTTTTTAGAAGGAAAAGATTCCTTTATGTTTTTAAGATTGTCATACTTGGGAAGTCCACCTGTCCAAGTTTCATACCAATGAAAACCAATTCCCCAAGCA